>Ga0213920_1001041_pt1 | contig 16812 bp, 18 predicted proteins | sample McNCre1117MG_FD_161054 | JGI IMG/M metagenome (GOLD analysis project Ga0213920, IMG submission 161054) | Freshwater microbial communities from McNutts Creek, Athens, Georgia, United States - 11-17 MG | ecosystem: Environmental > Aquatic > Freshwater > Creek | place: USA: Georgia | collected...
ACGCTTAGAACCGCCGAGCACCTTAATGCACAGAACAGACTTAGCGCCGGTGTTGTCAGCGACATCTAACCGAGATTCAGTTTGGATCATTTCAATATTCCCAACTTGCACCAGCCTTTGCGCAACCTACGTCACACATCGAACCGATCAGTCTTGGGCCCGTCATCCACATCGCAAACCACTCGCAATGCTTCAACTTGGGGCAGATAAACCCCGCTTTTTTAGCGGAGCCGCAAATTATGCCATAGCTTTTCGGGCCGCGTCAAACTATTTTTACGAATCTTTCTGGATTGACCGACAATTCTTCCATGTCTACCCCATCTAACACCCCTCAAACCCTTGCGTTCATTGGCGGCGGCAACATGGCTAGCGCCATCATTGGCGGCCTGATTCAACAAGGCACGCCTGCCGCCCGCATCTTGGTAGTTGAGCCTTTTGAAGAAGCGCGCCAGCGCCTACAGGCCCAGTTTGGCGTGCGCGTCTTGGCCGCCGCCGATGCCGCCCTCAGTGAGGCTGGCCTTGTGATTTGGGCCATCAAGCCTCAAACCTTCAAAGAAGCAGCGCAGCAAACCCGTGATTTCTGCGCGAACGCCCTGCACTTGAGCGTGGCCGCCGGCATTCGCAGCGACAGCATTGCCAACTGGCTAGGTACCGAACGCGTCGTACGCGCCATGCCCAACACCCCTGCCCTTGTCGGTTTGGGCCAAACAGGCCTATTTGCCCGCGCAGCCGTGACACTGGCGGATAAGACATGGATCGAGCAAGTGGTCGCCACGACAGGCGCTCTGCTGTGGGTGAAAGACGAGCCCCTGCTAGATGCCGTGACCGCTATTTCAGGCTCAGGCCCTGCTTATGTGTTCTTTTTTATAGAAGCCATGATTGAGGCTGGCGTGAAAATGGGCCTAACAGCCGAGCAAGCCACACAGCTGGCCGTTGGCACGTTTGAAGGTGCGTCTCAACTGGCAAAAACAGCGAGCGAACCACCCTCTGTGCTGCGCGAACGCGTGACCTCCAAAGGCGGCACCACTTATGCAGCCATCACCTCAATGCAAAACGCCCACCTGGGCGAACTGTTCGAAACCGCACTTAAAGCCGCACAAATACGTGCGCACGAGCTCGGTGACGAGTTCGGTACGTAAGCTTTGCCGTCCACGGTGGTGCGACAATATTCCCGTTGATTTTTAAAACACTTGATTCCATGAACAAACTTCTTCTTTCTCTCTTGTCGGCCGCCGCATTGGGTTTGCCATTGACTTCTGCGGCACAACAAGCCCCTGCTATGCCCGCCGCCCCCGTGGCTCAACCTGAGCAAGCCACAGCACCTGCCGTGACCAACACCGACTCAGCCACAGCGAAAAAAGCCAAGAAGGCCAAGAAAAAGAAACTGAAAAAGAAGAAGTCTAAAAAGACCAAAGCTCACTAAGCCAAACGCTTAAAGCTTCAAAAAGAAAGCGCTTGCGGCATTCGCCCAAGCGCTTTTTTCATGACCGCATGGTGCGAACTATCAGCGCAAGGCGTAACTCACGGCAATGCCAGCGAACACGGTGCCGCCCAGCCAATGGTTCAAACGAAACGCTCTAAAGCAACCGTCCCGCGAGCGGTCCATGATGAGCAAAAAGTGCCACGCCGCTTGCAAGCCCGCCAAGCACAAGGCAAACGCCCAAGCCCACCCCAGCTTTTCTTGTTCTAATAACCCATACCAGCCGCAGAGATAAACCGCATAAAACGCCATGATGGCCGACACGTCATGGCGGCCCAAGGTGATGGCCGAGGTCTTCATGCCAATGCGAAGGTCGTCGTCGCGGTCGACCATGGCGTACTCGGTGTCGTAGGCCAGCACCCAAAACAAATTGAACAGCATCAAGCCCCAGGCTTGCATGGGTACGGCTTCATTCAAGGTTTGCCAATTGATGTCTTGCCACGTCAAACTGGCGCCGCCCACTGCGGCAAATGCCAAAGGAATGCCAAAGCTAAACGCCACCCCCAACACAGCTTGCGGCATCGAGACATAGCGTTTCGCGTAGGGGTAAATCAAAGTCACGGCCAAGCCTGCAAACGACCACACGATGGTGGCAGGGTTGGTGGTGAGCACTAAGCCAAACGCGGCCAGCGCCAGCACTGCCCCCAAAAGCAAAGCCTCGCGGACAGACACAGCACCGCGTGTGACGGGCCGTTCTGCCGTACGTTTGACGTGACGGTCAAAATCACGGTCTGCCACATCGTTGATGCAGCAACCTGCACTGCGCATGAGGATGGTGCCCAACACAAACACCGCCACCAAATGCCAACCGGGCCAGCCATCCGCAGCCACCCACAAAGCAGCGAGCGAGGGCCACAGCAACAGCAACCAACCTGCGGGGCGGTTCCAGCGAATCAGGTCTAAATACAAGGCCAAACGTTCACGCATCACAAACACACCTTCAAGACAGACGGGTCACACCTGGCAATTCGCAGGCATAGATGGCATTGCGCAAAGCGGCAATCGCCTCATAGCGAGTGAAGCTGCGGCGCCACGCCAACACCACGCGGCGCGTGGGCGGTTCACCGCCTTTGTCGTCGGTGATGGGCAAGTAGCGCACATACGTCTCTTCATTTTTTTTGCGCTTGGCCTGTGTGCCCAGCGCTTCTTTGGGCACGCTCAAACGCGGCACCAACGTGACGCCCATCCCTGCCGCCACCATGTGCTTGATGGTTTCCAGCGACGAACCTTCAAAGCTCTTTTGAATGCCCTCTGCATTGCTTGAGAAACGCGCAAACTCAGGACATACCTCCAGCACATGGTCTCGAAAGCAGTGGCCATTGCCCAGCAGCAACATGGTTTCATTTTTTAACGCATCCGCGCTGACTTCCTTCAAAGCCGCCAGCGAATGGTTGCTAGGGACTGCGGCCATAAAGGGTTCGTCATACAAAGGCGCAGTGGCAAGGCCCGTGTCTGGGAAAGGGTCGGCCATGATGGCGCAATCAATCTCGCCGGTGCGCAGCATCTCCAGCAACTTGACGGTGAAGTTTTCTTGCAGCATCAGCGGCATTTGCGGTGTTTTCGCAATCGCTTGGCGCACGAGGCTGGGCAGCAAGTACGGGCCAATCGTGTAAATCACGCCCAGTTTCAGCGGGCCGGCCAATGGGTCTTTGCCACGCTTGGCAATTTCTTTGATGTTGGCCGCTTGCTCCAACACGCTTTGCGCTTGGCGAATAATTTCTTCCCCCAAAGACGTGACCGCCACTTCGTTGGCGCTGCGTTCAAACAGCTTCACATCCAACTCTTCTTCGAGCTTTTTGATGGCCACCGACAGCGTGGGTTGCGACACAAAGCAGGCCTCAGCCGCTCGGCCAAAGTGCTTTTCGCGGGCTACGGCCACGATGTATTTGAGTTCAGTGAGGGTCATGTTCTTAAGCCTTTAAGAAATCCGATTTTCCACCCAACCAGCGGCTCACATGCCGCTCGGCCAGTTCAGGGTATTGATCGAGCATCAGCGGGGCCAACTCTCTGGCCCATTGCAGCAACTCGCCGTCTTCGGCCAAGTCGGCAAAGCGCAACAGCGCCGCACCCGATTGACGTGCACCCAAAAATTCACCCGGGCCGCGAATTTCTAAATCGCGCCGCGCGATCTCAAACCCATCCGAGGTTTCCACCATCGCCCTCAAACGTTCGCGGGCGGTCTCGCTCACGCGCCCGCTCTCACCCGTGGCGTACATCAGCACACAGGCTGAAGCCGCCGCGCCGCGTCCCACACGCCCACGCAGCTGGTGCAACTGGCTCAGGCCAAAACGCTCGGCATGCTCAATCACCATCAGCGACGCATTGGGCACGTCCACGCCCACCTCGATCACGGTGGTGCTGACCAACACACCCATGGCACCGCTTTCAAACTGCGCCATCACCGCTTTTTTCTCTGCAGGCGGCATGCGCGAATGCAGCAAGCCCACCAACACCGGCTTCATGCCAGGCGGGTTGAGCGCCTCGGTCAGCAAGGCGTGCGTCTCGGTGGCGTTGGTCAAATCCAGCGCTTCGCTTTCTTCAATCAACGGGCACACCCAATAGACTTGGCGACCTTCGTCCAGCTGGTGGCGAATGCGCTCGATCAACTCATCACGCCTCGCCTCGGATACCAGCTTGGTTACCACGGGTGTGCGGCCCGGTGGCAGCTCATCCAACGTGGACACATCGAGGTCGGCGTAGTAGCTCATGGCCAAGGTGCGCGGAATGGGCGTAGCACTCATCATCAGCATGTGCGGCTCTTGCTCGAGACTACCGTCGTGAGTGAGCATCTTCTCGCGCAGGGCCAAGCGCTGTGCCACGCCAAAGCGGTGCTGCTCATCAATGATGGCCAGCGCCAAGTTTTTGAATTGCACCTGCTCTTGGATCACCGCATGTGTGCCCACCACCAAGGCCGCTTCGCCGCTGGCGATGAGGCTCAACATTTCGGTGCGTTCTTTTTTCTTTTGGCTCCCCGTGAGCCACGCCACGCGCTTGCCCAGCGGCGCGAGCAAAGGCTCTAACCAGCCAATGAGTTTGCGAAAGTGCTGCTCGGCCAAAATTTCAGTGGGGGCCATCAGCGCGCATTGCCAACCACCATCCATCGCCACGGCCGCCGCCAGTGCAGCCACCACGGTTTTGCCCGAGCCCACATCACCTTGCAGCAAGCGATGCATGGGCACTTGGCGCATCAGGTCTTGTGCAATTTCTTCGCCCACGCGACGCTGCGCGCCGGTCAAACCAAAGGGCAACACGCCCAACAATTGTTCGTGCAAACCGCCTTTGGTCAGTACCAGCGCAGGCGCCCGCAGCTCGTCACGCGCGCGCTTGGACTGCAACTGCGACAGCTGCTGCGCCAGCAGCTCTTCGGCTTTCAGCCGCTGCCACGCTGGGTGCGTGCGGTCTTCCAGCTGCGCCAGCGACACATCGGGTGTGGGGTGATGCAAAAAATGTAAGGCTTGTTCAAGACTCCAAGCCTTGCCGCCAACACGCATCGCCGAACGCGGCATGTGCTCGGGCGGAATCGTCTCGACAAACGCGCCCTGCCGCGCCGCATGCACCAGCCCACTGTGCACGGCCTTGCGCAAATACACCTGCGGCAAACCCGCCGACGTGGGGTACACCGGCGTCAACGCCTGGGGCAGCTCACCACCCGCCATGTGAAAGCTGGGGTGCATCATCGTGCGCCCCATGAAGCCGCCCTTCACCTCGCCACGCAAACGCAAGCGGTTGCCCACGGCCAAGGCTTTTTGTTGCGAAGGGTAAAAACTGAAGAAACGCAGCGTGCAAGTGTCTGAGCCGTCGTCCACCACCACCAGCAATTGGCGCCGCGGTTTGTAGGCGATGTCGCACGACACCACGGTGGCCTCAATTTGCGCCATGTCGCCCTCGCGCGTGTCAGCCAGTCGCACGATGCGTGTTTCGTCTTCGTACCGCAGGGGCAGGTGGAGTGCCAAATCAATGTCGCGGTCCAGCCCGAGCTTGCGCAACGCTTTTTGTGGCGCGGAGAGGGGTTTGTTGTCCGTTGTAGATTCGGACTTTTTGGCGGGCTTTGACTTGGGCGGCATTGGCTCCGATTGTGCCCGCCTAGCCAAGCATTGCCGATGCGCATTACAATTGCATCACATATTTTTGAGGGCGATATGAAAACTTCAACCTTGCCAGCCATTCGCGTCAAACCCGAATTAAGAGAAGCGGCCGAGCGTGCCCTGCGCCCCAACGAAACCCTCTCAAAACTGATGGAGTCATCGCTAGAAAGCTTCATCTCACACCGTGCTGCCGAAGATGAATTCATTGCGCGCGGTCTTCGTGCCGCAAAAACAGCGCGTCAAGAAAACCGCTATGTAAGCGCCAAAGACGTGTTGGCACAACTCGACGAGCGTATTGCTGCAGCAAAGCGTCAATGAACCGTTTTGATGTTCGCTTCACAGCTGAGGCACTCGACGACTTGACGCGCCTGTTCGACTTCTTGCTACAACTCGACCTTGACGCCGCCTTGCGCGCACGTCAGACCATTGAAGACAGCTTGAAGTTGTTAGAACAATTTCCCTTCACCTGCCGCAAAGCAGCAAATGGCGCGCACGGACCTCGGCTGCGCGAACTCATCATTTCTTTTGGTGCCACAGGCTATGTCGCCTTGTTTGAAATTGACGATGCCACCACCGTCACCGTGCTGGCACTAAGACACCAGCGCGAAGAAGACTTTCACTGATTCTTCTTGTCCTGAGGCAGCTTGCGGACGCGCTTGGCAGAGCGCACACATATTTGCTGAAGAATTGATTGAATGGAAGTTGCACTCAATCAATATCCTTGTTTATGCCTAGTTCACTTACAAAATAATTTACTCATAAGCTAATAATTAGAACTATTAAATTACTTTCAAAAGAGGGACTCATGCATTTAACAAAAATTTTCTGTCTGACTTTGACGATTGCATTGACAGCATGTGGAGGAGGAGGCGGCGAAACATCTGTCGCACAACAGTCAGCCGAGGGCGTATGGGTCGGCTCAACAACATCCAGCTCTGGCACAACCATTCCTGCTATTGGTTTGATACTCGACACAGGTGAATATTTTTTCGGCACAGGCTCTGACTATTCAGGCGTTTCGTTCGGCACGACATCCGTTTCTGGCGCAACAGTTACATCCTCAAATTTGCGGAGCTACTATCCATCATTAGCTTCGCTTGTTTCTGGCTCATTCACAGGCTCGGTCACAACAAACTCGACTTTGTCGGTGAGCAGTTCTGAGGTTTACAGCGGAACAACCTACAAAGGAACAGGCAATTTCACCTTCGATTCGACCTATAACGAGCCATCATCGTTAGCGATGATCGCTGGCACTTACGTCAGTCCAACCGCTTTTGGAACGTCCTACACCTACTCAGTCGATACAAACGGGGGGCTGACTGGCTCATCGACAAATTGCACCTTCGCAGGCCAACTCACTGTACGCAATAGCGCAAAGAACATCTATAACCTATCGCTAACCACAGGCAATGCTGCTGGACATACATGTGCAGTTGGCGCACGAACACTCCAAGGAGCAGCTACATACGTAGTTATGCCTGGACGCACACGACGAGCACTCGTGCTGATTAGCTTGGTAAGCGCAAACAACTATTACTACTGGGTGACAGGAGCAGGTGAAAAACAATAAGTTTTCATAGCTGAAAGCATCTCAAAACAGCCGTGCGAAAATCACGGCTGTTTTTACTTGGAACGGGCCCGTCCGGCCCTCAAGCGCATGTCACACACTTACACGCTCAGCGATTTCGATTTCGAACTGCCTGAGTCCCTGATTGCCCAGCACCCCGCCTCTGAACGCAGCGCCTCGCGTTTGCTCGATGGCCGCCACGCTGAGTTTGCCAATCGCACGTTCAAAGACCTCCCCTACTTGCTCCAACCGGGCGACTTGCTCGTCTTCAACGACACCCAAGTGGTCAAAGCCCGTTTGTTTGGCGAAAAGGCGACGGGTGGCAAGTTGGAGCTGTTGGTCGAGCGCGTACTCACGGGCCACGAGGTGGTCGCCCACATGAAGGTGAGCAAAAAGCCACCCGTGGGCACCGTGGTTTACATGGCGGGTGGTTTACGCAACGGCGGCTTCACCGCCACCTTGCTGGGCCGCTGGCCCAACGAAGACGGCCAACTGTTTCGCTTCAAGTTCAGCGGCGAGCCACACACGCTGATGCAGCAGCACGGCCACATGCCGCTGCCGCCCTACATTGAGCGCCACCAAAACACCGCTGACGCGCAGCACGAAACCGAAGCCGACAAAGCCGAGGACGAGCGCCGTTACCAGACCGTGTTTGCCAAACACCCGGGTGCAGCGGCTGCACCCACCGCCGCGCTGCACTTTGACGAAGGTGTGTTGCAAGGGCTGGAGGCCCAAGGCGTGGCACGCGCCAGCGTCACACTGCATGTGGGCGCGGGCACGTTTCAGCCGGTGAAGACAGAGAACTTGGCCGAGCACCGCATGCACAGCGAGTGGTACAACATCCCGCCCGAAACCCTGCAAGCCATTGCCGATTGCCGCGCACGCGGTGGCCGCGTGGTGGCGGTGGGCACGACCAGCGTACGCACGCTGGAGAGTTGGGCGCAAAGCGGGCAAGTCAGTGGCGATACGCAAATCTTCATCACGCCCGGCTTTGCGTTCCAAGTGGTGGATGTGCTGATCACCAACTTCCACTTGCCCAAGAGCACCTTGCTCATGTTGGTCAGCGCGTTTGCTGGCTTTGAACACATGCACGCGCTGTACCGCCACGCGATTGCCAACCAATACCGATTCTTCAGCTACGGCGACGCCATGCTGCTAGAGAAAACCACCGCATCAAGAACCGCTTGAAAGACCGACCATGTTGAAGTTTGACGTTCTCAAAAAAGACACCCCTGCCGCAGACGGCAGCTACGCGGGCAGCCACGCCCGTCGCGGCACGCTCACGCTCAACCACGGCGTGGTGCAAACGCCCATCTTCATGCCCGTGGGCACCTACGGCACAGTCAAAGGCGTGATGCCGCGCAGCCTCGAAGAGATGGGTGCGCAAATCATTTTGGGCAACACCTTCCACCTGTGGATGCGCCCCGGCCTTGATGTGATGCAAAGCTTTGGCGGTCTGCACGACTTTGAGCGTTGGAACAAACCCATCCTCACCGACAGTGGTGGTTTTCAGGTGTGGTCACTCGGCGCGATGCGCAAAATCACCGAAGAAGGGGTGACGTTTGCCTCGCCCGTGAACGGCGACAAACTGTTTATGTCGCCCGAGGTGAGCATGCAAATTCAAACCACGCTCAACAGCGACATCGTGATGCAACTCGACGAGTGCACGCCCTACGAAACCAAGGGCCACCTGACCACTGAGGCTGAAGCACGCAAGTCGATGGAAATGAGCCGCCGCTGGGCCGTGCGCAGCAAGGATGAATTTGCGCGCTTAGAAAACCCCAACGCCTTGTTTGGCATCGTGCAAGGCGGCATGTTCACCCACTTGCGCCAAGAGTCACTCGACGCGCTGGTGGAAATGAACTTCCCCGGCTACGCCGTAGGCGGCGTGAGCGTGGGCGAGCCCAAAGCGCAAATGTTAGAAATCATGGCGCACACGCCCCACCGCTTGCCCGAACACAAACCGCGCTACCTGATGGGCGTGGGCACGCCCGAAGACTTGGTGCAAGGCGTAGCCGATGGTGTGGACATGTTTGATTGCGTCATGCCCACACGCAATGCGCGCAACGGCACCATCTTCACCCGCTATGGCGACTTGAAACTGCGCAACGCCCGCCACAAAGCAGACCACGGCACACTCGACAACACCTGCACCTGTTACACCTGCGCGGGCCACACACGGCCTGACGGCAGCACCAGCGGTGGCTTTAGCCGTGCCTACCTGCACCACCTCGACCGCTGCGGCGAAATGCTTGGCCCCATGTTGACCACCGTGCACAACCTGCACTACTACCTCAACCTCATGCGCGAAGTGCGCGAGGCTTTGGAGGCGGGCCAGTTTGGTGCGTTCCGCGCCAAGTTCAAAGAAGACCGCGCACGGGGGGTGTAAACCCTTGGGCGTGTGGAAAACCACATGGCAAAAGCAATGGCGGAGGTGTAAATTTCCTTAGTTAAAACTTGGAAATTACACATGTTCACCAAAAAACCAATTTACAAATCGCTCTACGCCCAAGTGCTATTCGCCGTGGTCGTGGGCGTTTTGCTCGGCCACTTCTACCCACAAGTCGGCACGGATATGAAGCCTTTGGGCGATGGCTTTATCAAGCTCATCAAGATGATCATCGCGCCCATCATCTTCTGCACCGTGGTGGTGGGCATCGCCGGCATGGAAGACATGAAGAAGGTGGGCAAGACCGGCGGCTTGGCCCTGTTGTACTTTGAAGTGGTCAGCACCTTGGCGCTGATCGTGGGCTTGGTGATCGTCAACTTCGTGCAACCCGGCGTGGGCATGAATGTGGACGCCTCCACACTCGACACCAAAAGCATTGCGGCCTACACCGCACCCGGCAAGATGCAGGGCACGGTGGAGTTCTTGTTGAACGTCATCCCCACTTCGGTGGTCGATGCGTTTGCCAAGGGGGAAATTTTGCAAGTGTTGTTGTTCTCGGTCTTGTTTGGTTTTGCACTGCACAAGTTCGGTGGTCGCGGCACCATGGTGTTTGACTTCATCGAGAAGCTGTCGCATGTCTTGTTTGACATCGTCGGCATCATCATGAAAGTGGCGCCTATCGGTGCATTTGGCGCGATGGCATTCACCATTGGCAAATACGGCGTGGCATCGCTGTTCTCGCTGGGCAAGTTGATGGGCACGTTCTATTTGACGTGTTTGATTTTTGTGTTTGTGGTGCTGGGCATCATCAGCAAATTGCACGGCTTCAGCGTCTGGAAGTTTGTGAAATACATCAAGGAAGAATTGCTCATCGTGTTGGGCACCTCGTCGTCTGAATCTGTGTTGCCACGCATGATGGAAAAACTGGAGAACCTAGGCGCACGCAAATCAGTCGTGGGCTTGGTCATTCCTACCGGTTACTCGTTCAACTTGGACGGCACTTCCATTTACTTGACGATGGCCGCTGTGTTCATCGCGCAAGCCACTGACACACCCATGAGCCTGACCCAACAGCTCACCTTGTTGGCGGTGTTGTTGCTCACCTCCAAAGGTGCAGCGGGCATCACGGGCAGCGGCTTCATCGTGTTGGCCGCCACTTTGTCAGCCGTGGGCGGCGTGCCTGTGGCGGGTTTGGCACTCATCTTGGGCATTGACCGCTTCATGTCTGAAGCGCGTGCGTTGACCAACTTGGTAGGCAACGGCGTGGCAACCTTGGTGGTGGCCAAATGGACGGGCGACTTAGACATGCAACGCTTGCATGAAGGCTTAAACAACCCAACGCCTGAAGAGCTAGAAGCCCCTGAAGTGGTGCTCGATCAAAAAGAAGCACACATGGCTGGGAAGCACTAACCCGACGCCGAGGCTTAGCGTTGGCTAGGCCTCGGTGGTGAACACCGTCAACACGCCGGTGTAACCATGCAAGGCTTGATGGGCAATTTCGCCACCCGCAAAGAAGCCCACCAACGGCACATCGCCCAAGGCCCGGCGGACGATGTGCAGCTCTGCACTGGGCCAACCAAAGTGGGGGCCACCACGCCCCGCACAACTTACGTAAATAGCGCCTGCCATGCGACGCGCAGGATGCGGGCTCATGGTGGTGTCCGCGCTCAAGGCTCCAGCTAACTCAGCGGTCATTTCTTCTGGCTCTAGGGCCTCACGCACTTCAGCACAAATGCGGGTCAAGTCAGCACGCGCGGCTGCGGCATTGCGCTGGCAAAACGTCAGGCGCATCCCCACATCCACAGGCTGCGCCACAGCCACGGCATCACGCCCAGGATCAATGCCAATGATGTGGCGCACCAACACCGCATCGTCAAACTCACCGGTGCGCTTGACGGAGGGGTCATGCTCCGCCGACAAACCCACCAGCGTGGCGCGCACTTTGGCAATGGCAGGTTGAGCATTCGCCAGACTGATTTGCAGGTCACGTTCCAACACGTCAAGTGCGGGCTCGTCATCCAACGTCAACACCACATGGTTGTCAGCGCTGGTGATGGTGTGCACTTTGGCCACGGGCAAGCAGCCTTGCGTGACACGCGACACCATCGCCACGTCGGCATCAAACGCCACACCACTCAAACCGCCGTGAAACACGCCAGTGGCTTTGCCTTGTCCAGCCAGATTGCCGTCGCTGCTCAGGGCAAACTGCACCACATCGCTGCGACTGGCTGCCAAACCGCCAAACACATAGCCGCTGGCCGTGCGCTGGGCTAACTCGGCAATGAGTTCAGGCACATCAGGCGTTGTCGCATCGGCGTGCAAGAGCGCAGTGTGCGGCACAAACTGGCTGCCCGTCGTACCCGCTTGCACCAACGGTGCCACACCACTGAACACGCGGTAGTGCTCAGGCGAGATGTCGCACAACATCACGCTGAGTGCAGGTTCGTCAAAGTACTCCACATTGTTGGCCGCAATGCCTACACCCACCGTACCCGCCCAATCCGTCACATCCGGCAACTCCGCGCTCAAATAAGCCAAGATGGCTTGCGCCTCGTTGGCGTAATGGTCGGTGATGTAGAGCAACCCCAAGTGCGGGGCACTGGCATAGTCGGGCAACGTCATGTGCGCGCGCAATTGCGCAAGCACCAGGCCTGCGGCCATTTCCCACTGCGGGTGGGTCGCGTGGCCATAGGGAAACAGTTTCATCGCTTTGTTTTAGCGGCGGGTTTGCGAGCTGACGTTTTGCGTGCCGCAGACTTGCGCGCTGCTGTTTTGGCCGTTGGCTTTGGGGCCGCCGGTTGAGCGGCGTCTGTCGCCGCATGCGCGTGGGCGCGATGGGTCATGTCGGTCATGGCTTGCGACGCAATGTGCTGAAACTGGTCCGTCAATGCACCCCACCAATGCGCAGGGTCGACGCCTGCGGCCTCTTCTTTTTTGCTACGCGACTTGCCGGCTTTGGGCTGCGCTTTTGCCTCAGCCTTGGGCGTGTCTTGCACGGGCTCAACAGGTGCCGCGTCTTGCGGTTTGGCCTTGAGGGATTCGGCCAAATCATTGAAGCTCATGTTCATGCCTTTGAGGGTCGCCAACGTCATGCGTTGCACCTCTAATGCTTGAATGGTTGCCCCCACAGCTTTGGCGTTTTGCTCCAGCCAGAACTGAACCGTTTTGAGCTCTTGAATGCGCTTTTCTAACTCTTCTGGGTCTAGCGTTGGCGCCACCCACCCCGGGGCCGTGGCCGATGCCGGCGAGGCGTGACCAGGCGTTAGGTTTTTAAGAAAGTCAAAGCCTGGTACGAATTTTGTGAAATCAAAACCGGTGGGGTTGGTCATCGCTGTCTCCTGCTTGGGTTGTTTACACACATTAAACCAAAACAAAAGCCCCACCGTTGTGCGATTTGCAACTCAGTGCTTGTGATCGCCGTGGTTGTGTTCCATTTGTTTGGGCTGCATCATCATGGGCATCTGCATGCCCACTGGCACCTTGAGCTCCACCTTCGATTTCACGCCTTTGGCATCTTGAAAGGTCAAGGTCACAGGCACAGTCGTGTCTTTGGCCAACGGTGCGTTTAAGTCCATCAACATCAGGTGGTAACCGCCGGGCTTGAGCTCCACCGCTTGACCTGCGGGCAAGTCCAAGCCTTGCGTTAAGGCCGACATGCGCATCACGTCTTTGTTCATCGTCATTTCGTGAATTTCAGCCACGCCCGCCACGGGACTGCTTACCCCCACCAACTTGGTGTTTTCTTTGGCCGTGATTTTCATGAACGCGCCCGTAGCTTTTTGGCCCTGTACGGTGGCACGCGCCCAAGCATCGGTGACGGTGACGTTTTGGGCATAGGCGCTACCGGCACACACGGCCATGAATGCAGCGGCAACGAGGTATTTAGAAAACTTCATAGAAAACTCCTTGGGGTTAATGGTGGTGTTCGTGTTTGGGTGCGGCTTGCACATCCAAAAATGCAGCGGGTTGCTTCAAACCGCGCGTCGAGGTGCCACTGGCAGGTAGGTCTGACCAGTCATTTTGGCCGCGCTCGCAGGTTTGCAAAATCTTCACCCACATGGGGCCCGCTTGATCGGGTAAGCGGCCCATGAAAGCGAACTCGTCAAACTGATCATCAGGCAATGCCACGTCTTGGCTTGCGGTCCAGTGCAAAGTCACCACATCCTCGGTCACCGTTTTGCCGTGGCTGTTGTAGGGCTGCGCCAACTTGGCTTTTTGAATGGCCAGCGTCCAACCCGCCTTGGGCTGAGGCTTGGCCGCTTGAAAGCCCGCAGGCACATGCACCGTGATACCAGTGGTGGCGGATCCGTTGCAACCGTGGCCCACACGCAACGTGGCTTTGTAATAGCTGCCCGCCAACGCTTGCGGTTCGGTCAGAGTGATGTGGGCATGCGCTTGCAGCACCATGCATGTCGCGCTGGCCAACACGCACTGCACTAATGTTTTCAAATGTTTCATCATCTTGTTTTCCGTTATTTATTCGGCCCATGAACCCTCGACATGAGGCACGCATGACCTGTTTCATCTCGATGGCGGCATGTGCGCAAACGCGCAGCACGACCCTCACACACCAGGTCGAGGAAAAGCCTCAAACCCGCAGAAAAGAATTAAAGGAAGAAAGCAGGTGGCCCGCGCGAGGGCAGCGGAGGTGCTGTGATGACCGCGATGTGCGCAGCAGCCGTCGGCGGTATGACACGGTCCAGAGGGGAAGCTTGCGTCAACGTGGTGTTGAGCGCAGGCGGTGGCGCACTGATGGATGCGCACAACGGACAGTCCAGCGTATGGCTAGACGCGGCCACATCATCGTCACCCGGCATGACCAGCTTCATGCTGCCGGTGCTGGTACAGACAAGGTCCATGCCGTGTGGGTTGACGACGGGCGAGGCAACAGCCACGCCCACCGACAACGCAAACCACACCAGCACAAAGCGGGTGAGGTGGATGGCGTGGCGCAAGCATTGCATGCGTTTGATTATGTCGTATCGCACGGAGAAGGCGCAATTCCTTGACCTCTGTCAATGAATCACAGGGAAGATGCGCGCAACATCAAGCTAAACAAAGAGGAGTTCCTGATGAACGCACAACATGCCACCGCTTTCAAGCAAAAGCTTGAAGCCCAACGCGCCGACTTGTTGGCACAAATTGCACAACAACGCGGCGGCAAAGCCAGCCGCGCCGACGTGGCGGCTGAACACTTCGCCCACAACGAAGACTCAGACGCTCAAGTCAATACGGCACGCGACTTGGAGTTCGCCATCAACGAACACGAAACCGCCGAGCTGGCCGCCATTGACGAGGCCTTGGCCCGCTTGAATGCAGGCACGTATGGCCACTGCACCGAATGCGACGCCTCGATTCCCGAAGCACGCCTGAACGCAGCGCCCGAAGCAGCGCGCTGCATTGGCTGCCAAGAAAAAGCTGAACACAACCACCACTAAGAAAGAAGAAACACATGACCACTTTTCACGCCGTTGTTTGGATGGACCACCAAGAAGCCCATGTGCTGATGTTTGACCGCGAGCATGTGGAAAGCCAACGCGTCAAATCACGCACCCACCACAAACATCAAGGCAAACAAAGCGACACAGGCGCCTTGTATGCAGACATCGCCAAAGCCCTAGAAGGCACACACGAAGTGTTGGTCACCGGCCCCGGCGTTGCACGCGATGAGTTCCGTGATTGGTGTAAACAACACCACGCCCATGTGAACGTGGTCGACAGCGTGGCCAGCGACCACCCCACCGACGCGCAAGTGGTGGCGATGGCCCGTCAATATTTCAAGAAATTTGACAACATGGGCACCGACCCCGCACTCGTCAAATAGAACCATGCGGCCTCAGGGCCGTCAGCTCTTGGTCCATCGCGCCAAACACGCTGTGGCCATCTTTGCCCTTGGCTTCGATACGCACGGTGTCGCCAAACTTCATGAAATCGGTGGTGGTTTTGCCATCCAACGCGGTTTCCATGGCGCGCTTTTCGGCAATGCAGCTGTAGCCCTTGGGCCATTCTTTTTTGCCACTTTTCTCAAAGCCTGCGTTGCTGACCGTGCCGCTGCTCACGATCGTGCCCGCACGCAGTGCGCGGGTTTTACAGGCGTGCGCCACGAGTTGACCAAAGTGGTGTGTCATGTCTGTGCCCGCATCACACATGCCCACTTTGCGACCATTCCAGGCCACTTGCAGCGTCAGATGTACGCAGCCGTTGTCCCAGGCATCGCCCAGTTCGTCAAGCGTCACGGCCACGGGACTGAATGCGGTGGCGGGTTGGCTTTGCACGCGGTGGCCCACGTTGCGTAGCGTGATGTCGTTGGACAGCATGACCAAGCGAATGCCTTCTAAGGCGTCATCCACCGAGGCACCCAGGGGCACGTCACCCGTGACGACGGCGATTTCAGCAGAGAAATCAACGCCTAAGTTTTCGTTGGCGCAGACCACAGGGTCTTGCGCACCCAGCAGAGGGTCGCTGGCCGCTTGGTGGACCGCCCAGTCGGCCTCAGCTTCGCCCAGCAAGATTGCGTGACTGGCGTAGGCCTGGCCCTTCAAGCGCTGGTAAGCGCGTGGCAGCGGCGCCATGCACAAGGTGGGGTCAAACGGAAAAGCGTGGCGCGCTTTGCCATGGTTGAGGGTTTCATACAAGTCTTGCAGCTGCGGCGCCATAAAGCCCCAATCATCCAGCGCTTGCTGCAGGCGGGTGGCAATGCCCGTCGCATAATGCGCGGTGCTCAAATCGCGCGACACGATCACCAGTTGTCCGTCGCGTGTACCGTCTTTGTATGTGGCTAATTTCATGTCACGATTCTATGAAAGAACGCACGCCCACCATGCACACCCGCGCCCTAGATGCCAAGCCGACCCATTTGCAACGCAAACACGCGGTGCTGCTGGTGGCTGGGGTGTTGTTGCTGCACTTGTGGTTGCTCGCCGGTACGCCTCTGTGGCTCTCACCAGACACAGGCAAACCACTGCACACGCAGGCCTTGATCACGCGACAGATTGAGGTTGCGGCACCACGCGCGCCTCAAGTGCCCCAACCTGCGCAACCGGCCCCCGCCAAGTTCGCGCCGGCGCAAAACGCCGAAACGTCAAACGAAGGCAGCGAAAGCGCCAAGCCGTTGAAGTTTGACGACTTCGGCCAAGATCTGATGGCCGCCGTCAGCCTACCCGCACGCAGCGCCAGCGGTGTGGACTTGCCGCCCTACAAACGCGCAGGAACAGAGGGCTTGACCGAAGTCACGGCGTTCAAAGCGCCCGACTCGGCTTTGCTCAAATACCGAGTACATGGCCAAGCCAAA
>Ga0213920_1001044_pt1 | contig 16791 bp, 17 predicted proteins | sample McNCre1117MG_FD_161054 | JGI IMG/M metagenome (GOLD analysis project Ga0213920, IMG submission 161054) | Freshwater microbial communities from McNutts Creek, Athens, Georgia, United States - 11-17 MG | ecosystem: Environmental > Aquatic > Freshwater > Creek | place: USA: Georgia | collected...
TGCGTTCATGCCAAGGGGTTTGGCTCAAGGCCTCATTCACCTCGCCCAACAACACCACCTGGCTGTGGGTATCGGCCTCCGGCTTGAGCAAGAGCGGGTTCATGCGCACATCGGGCTCGGTCTGGGCGGCCAGCGCCTGAAAATACTGGGCACTGCCGATCTCGCCCAAGCCATTTCCCGAAGCCACCACCCTGGCGTTGTTGCTCATGTTTTGCGCTTTGAAGGGTGCCACCTTGAAGCCTTGCCGAGCGTAGTAGCGGCACAGTGCCGTGGTCAGCCAGCTTTTGCCGGCACCACTGGAGGTGCCCAGCACCATGATGCAGCGTGCGCTCATGCGGTGCGGGGCAAGACGACCCATTGGCCGTCCAGCGCATGGATGCGGATGCGGTGATCAAACACCGATTCGATGGCAGCATGGCTGGCCGGGTCGCTGCAGGCACCGTGGTGCGACACACGCCCCTGGTCCATGACGATGACCTCATCGCCATGCAGCGCCATGCCGATCTCGTGCAGCACGCTCACGACCGTGGTGCCTTGCGCCCGCAGACAATGCACTTGTTCGAGCCAATCCACCTGGTGCGGCGGGTCCAGGTTGGCCAGCGGTTCGTCCATCAGCATGACCGGGGCGTTGCCCGCCATGGCGCGGGCCAGCAGCACGCGCTGACGCTCGCCGCCCGACAGCTCGCCCAGTGTGCGTTCACGCCAATCCCAGGCCTGGGTGGCTTTGAGGGCAGCTTCAACCATCTGAGCATCCTGCTCGGTGGGTGCGCCCAACCAGCCCTGGTGCGGCAAGCGCCCGAGCATGGCCACGTCCCACACGCGCAAGTCGAGCGTGGTGGACTCCCCCTGGCCCAGCCAGGACAATTGCAAGGCCCGTTCACGACCCGACAATGATTCGATGGACTGCCCTTGCCACAGCACCTGCCCGCTGTGCGGCAGCAAGCCTGCCAGCGCCTTGAGTAAAGTGGACTTGCCCGCCCCGTTGGGACCCACCACACAGGTCCAGCGGCCTGCACTGATCTGCAGATCAAGGCCTTGGAGGACTGGACGCCCCCCAAGGTGCACTTGCAGCTGATGGGTTTGCAGCGCCGCATGAGAAGGTGCGTTCATCGCACACCTCCCGCACCCGAGCCGCGGTACACCCGCCAGAGCAAATATCCGCCGCCGATCACGGCCGTCAGCACGCCCACAGGCAACTCTTGCGGCGCAAACAGCACGCGGGCCATCACATCGGCCAGCGCGAGCAAGGCTCCTCCCATGAGCGCGGCCAGCAGCAAACTGCGGGCATGGGTGGTACGCACCAGCGAGCGCACCAGGTGCGGTGCGGCCAAGCCCACAAAGGCCACCAAACCCATGTGCGCCACCGCCGCCCCCGTGGCCAGTGAAAGCACACCCACCAGCACCAGCCGGGCCGAGCGCAGCGGCACGCCCAGGCTTTGCGCGGTGGCTTCGCCCAGCGTGAGGGCATCCAGCACGCGGGCAAACACCCAGGCCAGGGCCATGCACAAGGCCAGCACCGGCGCCAAGGTGATGCAGGCGCTCCAGCCGACAAAGGCGGTGGAGCCCAGCATGAAGCCCTGCATGGCTTGCTGCACCTGGGGCTGCAGCAAAGAGATCATCGACGTGACCGCGCCCAGCACCACGCCGACCACCACACCCGCCAACAGCAAGCGCAAGGTCTGCTGCACACCACGCGCCAGCAGCAAGGTCAGCAGCACGGCCAGCACCGCACCCACAAACGCGGCCCCGGTCAAGCCCAGGCCCATCCACCACGCCATGGCCCAGGCATTGCCACCAAAAAGACTCAGGTAAATGCCCACGCCCAGCGATGCACCCGAAGCGCTGCCCAGCAAATACGGGTCCGCCAGCGGGTTGCGAAACAGCCCCTGCGCCACAGCCCCCGCCAGGCCCAGCAGCGCGCCACCCAGCCAGGCGCCCAGGCTGCGCGGCAAGCGGATGTCCAGCACGATCTGCTGTGAAACCGCATCGCCTCCCGCCAGCCACCAGGCTTGCCAGCCCTGGCTGCCCGCTGCGGTACCGAGCAGCACGGTGGCGATGCCGATCAGCAGCAAAAGCCCCATCCAGCGGTTCGCACAGGACATGTCGTTCATGGTTTCGTCCCACTCGGTGCCGCAGGGTTGGCGGCACGGTTCAGGCACGTGGCCATGAGCCGGGCCCCCTCGGCCATGCGGGGGCCTGCGCGGACCAGCGTGTCGGCATCATCGGCGCTGAAGACACACAGGCGCTGACTGTGCATGGCCCGCAGGCCGGACCAACCCGGACGCTGCACCATGCTGGCGCGGCTGCTGTCACCGGCCATGATCACGTCGGGCTGGGCACGCACGACAAATTCAGGGTTCACCTGCGGAAACGGCCCCAGGGCCGCCGACAAGATATTGACCATGCCCATGCGTGTGAGCGTCTCGCCAATGAAGGAGGCTTCACTCGCCCCATACGGTGTGGGGCTGACTTCAAAATACACCCGCTGACCGCGGGCCTGTGGCTTGAGCGATTGCACAGCCGCCTGCACCCCGGCCTGGATGCTCTGCCAGGTCCGCTCGCTCTCGGCTGCAGGCACATGCAGTGCCTGCCCCACGGCGCGCAAAACCCGCTGCACGTCGGCGTGGGTGCGTGGCTCCAGGCGCAACACCGTCAGACCCAGGGCCTGCAAACGGTCAGCCCCTCGGGTGGAGCCTGCGGCCAGCACCAAATCGGGTTGGAGGGCCACGATGCTTTCGATGTTGGGATCCAGTCCACCCCCCACACGCGGCACGGCGCGGACGGCTTCAGGCCAGTTGGAATAACGGTCCACGCCCACCAGCCGCTGGCAAGCGCCCAAGGTGCACACAGTCTCGGTGAGCGATGGCAGCAGGCTCACTATGCGCTGCGGGGCCTGCGGAATCTCCACCTTTTGCTGGCGGTCGTCCAGCACCGTCACGGCTTGCGCGGCGCAGACCCATGCCCACAGCATCAGAATGATCCAGCGCCAAGCCTCACGCATGCTGCGCCTCCCATTGGGCCATGATGCGGTGCAGCTGCGCCACCCCATCGGTCAGCGCGGCCGGGCCGGGCTGCAGGATGTCGGCCGACTTGATTTCAAACAGCTGCCCGTGGCGCACCGCAGGCACGTCCTGCCAGCCGGGACGCGCCGCGACTTTTTCGGGGCGGAACTTCTTGCCGCACCAGGAGCCAATGACGATGTCGGGTGCGCGGTCGATGATGGCCTGCTCGTCGGCAATGATGCGATCTTTACCCATCGCTTGCACCGCCAGCTCGGGAAACACATCGTCTCCCCCGGCGATGCCGATCAACTCCGACACCCAGCGGATGCCGCTGATGTGGGGCTCGTCCCACTCTTCAAAATACACCCTGGGGCGACGTTTGAAACTGGCGGCTTTTCGCCCGATCGCAGCCAGTTCGGCACGCATGGCACTCAGCCTTTGCATCCCCTGATCGGCCTGCCCCACCATGGCTGCGACCTGGTAGAGCATAGAAAAAATCTCATCAACGCTGCGCTGATTGAAGATAGTGACCTGCACGCCTGCACGCACCAAAGCGGCCGCGATGTCGGCCTGCAGGTCCGAAAAGCCAAAAACACAATCCGGTTTGAGCGCCAGAATCTTGTCGATCTTGGCACTCAGGAAAGCACTGACTTTGGGCTTTTCTTCCCGGGCCCGGCGCGGGCGCACCGTGTAGCCCGAGATACCGACGATGCGCTGCTCCTGCCCCAACAGGTAAAGCCATTCCGTGGTCTCTTCGGTGAGACACACGATGCGTTGGGGAGCAAGGGCAGCAGGGGTCATCACTTGGGACTGTATTGCAAGGTGGCGTACAAGCCGCGTCCAGGCGTGTTGTAACCGTACGCCAATTGATACGACTTGTCGAAAGCGTTCTCCAAACGAACACGGGCCGTCCAGTTGTCATCGATCTTGCGGCCAACATAGAAAGCCACTGTCGAGTAACCAGCCAACTCGACACCCGGACTGTAATGCGAATCTTTGCGCTGACCTGCGGCATAAATTTTCATCCCCAAGTCGTAAGTCATGACCTGACGTGACACATCAATCGATGCATATTGACGTGCACGTCGGGCCAGTGGTTCGTTGTAGCTGACACTCCACGGTTCTTGCGAAACAGCATTCAATTTGATGCTATTGCCCATCCATTGCCCTCTGAGAGTCGCCTCGAGACCTTTGTTGCGTGTCTCACCAATATTCAAAACATTGAAGTTCTGATCATAGGCAACGGCATCGTGCGTCGAAGTCGAGAAGTAGACCAAACGGGCCAACATGTCGCCCACAGCGTACACGGCACCGACTTCATTCGATTGGTGGGTTTCTGGCTTGAGCAAGGGATTGGATGCCACATCACTGGCCGTAGGAGCTCTAAAGCCCGAGGAAGTCGTGGCAGTGACACGCCAATCTGGCGACAACTGGTACCCCAGCCCCAACAATCCAGTGGTCTTGGAGGTCTGGTTGCTATTCGCACTCCAACTATCTGCATGCTCCACTTTCACATCGTCTCGGCGCACATTGATTTGCGCCGTCAAACGATCCAGTTTCTGAGTCAAACCAGCAAACAAACCCGTTGTTTTACGACTCATGTCGTAGGCGTAATCACCAATGGCAGAAAACTTTTCATCGCTGTGCTCTACGCCAAAGCTGGCTGCAGAACCTGGCGCCACCTGATAGGCGTTGAACCAACGCAGTGCATCTTGTGTGCCTTTGAAGTGACCATTCTTGTAAGAGTGGTCGCCTGCAGCATAGGCTATGCCGTTCTTCGAATCTTCATAAGAAAGCTCCGAACGAGAAGCGTCCAGTGTACTGACCCAATTGGCGTTGAAGGCCTTGCGGATGGTTGCACCCATCAAATCATTCTTGGGTTTGAACAAATGGGTGTCGGTCACACCGCTTGTGTCGTCGTAACTGACAGCGCTGCTGCGACTGCTAAGACGCAAGCCCAACGACAAATCAGCATCTACTTTTTTCTCCACCCGAGCTGCCAATGACTGTGTTTCATAGCCATTTCGATCTGGATTGGCACCAATTTTTTGGGCCGGATTCATAGCAGAGAAGCCATCGCTTTGGGTTTTCCCGGCATTGATATCAAAGCTATAGCCACTCACTGAGCCACCATAACCGGCATTGATACCTCGGGTGTTGTAAGACCCCACACTCACAGAACCATATGCTTTGGGTTCGCCTCGGCCCTGCCGTGTGAACACTTGAATGACACCGCCAATGGCTGACTCACCATACAAAGCGCTGGCGTTGCCACGCAAAATCTCAACACGCTCTATCTGATGCAATGGCAAATCGGTGATCTGAAGCGCACCAATGCCATCGGTTTGTGCACGCACACCATCCACCATCAGAACCACATTTTTACTTTCCTGCCCACGAAGAAAGAAAGATGTGGCCGTGCCAGGGCCACCATTGCGGCCGAATTCCAGCCCCGCTTCGCCCTGAAGCAAATCGGCAAGGGAAGGTGCTTGGGATTGATCAATATCTTGTCGCGTGATGACCGAGACCGATGGCAGCACCTCCGACAGCGGTTGATCCATTCGGGCCGCGGAAACAACCACAGGGTTAAGCTCCAGTGCATGCACCTGATCGCAGGACAAGACCGCCAAAGACAAAAGAGAAAACGCAGGAACAACAGCACCCAGGGTGCGTGTGCGAATGAAACGATTTTTCATGAGAAACAAAAAGTCAAAGCGCCCTCACCGCCTTCCCCGACAGTGCATGGGCTTTACAACCGGCCTTGCGACAGGTCACCTGGTTGGCCGGTATCCGGGCTGGCAGAAGCGACCTTCACCACCTTCCCGGCCGCCTGTTTCAGGGCGGCCAGTGGTTTAAGGTGAAAGCGGAGCCTGGACGGATGTCTTTGGCTCGTCTGCTTACCGTTGCGGGGGCAGCGCAGGTTAGGTGGATCGTGGCGATCCAGGCCCTCCTGCTTCCCGTTGAACTGCGGGCCGTGAACCGGCTTCGCGAGCACCAACTGGCATGGATTCTAGCCCCCAAGCTGTCAACAACCCTACAGCAGGCCCGCGGCAAGGGCCTACAATGCGCCTACCCCACCAGCCAACGTTTGCCATGGCCTCATCCGACCTCATCGACCAGATTGCTGAACGTGTCGAGCATTTGCTGCTTCGACATGAGGAATTGCAGCGCACCAATGCCCTTTTGGCACAACAGGTGCAAAGCCTGAGCCACGAGCGCGATCAGCTCAAATCGCGGCTGTCAGCCGCCCGTGCCCGGGTCGATGCGCTGATCGAGCGCCTGCCGACCTCCACACCCGCCGCATCCACAGAGGCTTCCGAATGAGTGCCAAACAGATCGAAGTCCAGATCATGGGCCAGAGTTATTTGCTGGGCTGTCCCGAGGGCGGTGAAGCCAAGCTGCAGGCAGCAGTGGGCAAGGTGGACGCCGCCATGTGCAAGATCCGCGATGCCGGCAAGATCAAGGCCCGTGACCGCATTGCGGTGCTGGCCGCACTCAACCTGGCCTTCGACCAAGGTGAAACACCCTCATCCCCCGCCCCAGCAATGACCGCCAGCCCTGGTGGCGAAGCACCTGACCTGGACCGCCTGGTCCAATTGCTCTCTCGCCTCGACCAGACCCTCAAGCAAGACGGCCAGCTGCTCTGAGCACGCCCTGCAGCGCTTCAGCGCTTGCACCTACAATAGCCCTCGTCTGCGGTGCGCGCTGGGCTTTATATTTCCTTGAACCAATGCTCATTGAGCTCGGGCTTGGTACATCGGCTGGTGAGCGTGATCGTCTCGCGTCAGATGAACCCAACGTCAGTCTGCCCTCGCCCACCTGAACCCCCGGTTCAGGATGAGGGTCCGGCGGCATTCGCAGACACCTTTCATTCCATCCTTACCCACCCCGCTGCATCATGTTCCTGGAACCCACTTTGTTGATCGAATTGGCCTTGCTGGGCCTGTGTACCGGTTTTCTCGCAGGCCTGCTGGGCATTGGCGGGGGCATGATCATGGTGCCTTTTTTGACCTGGATGCTGGGTCAAAAAGGTGTCTCTCCTGATCTGGCTGTGAAGATGGCGATCGCCACATCGATGGCCACCATCATTTTCACCAGCGTGTCGAGCGTGCGGGCGCACCACAAGAAAGGTGCTGTGCGTTGGGATCTGGTCAAAGGTCTGGCCCCCGGCATCGTGCTGGGCAGTCTGCTGGGCAGCATGGGTATTTTTGCGGTTGTCAAGGGCACGTCGCTGGCCTTGTTCTTTGCGCTGTTCGTGAGTTTCTCCGCTTCCCAGATGTTCCTGGACAAAAAGCCGGCTCCCAGCCGTCAAATGCCAGGCTTCACTGGTCAGCTCGGTGCAGGTGGCTTCATTGGTCTGTTGTCGGGTCTGGTGGGCGCCGGTGGTGGCTTCATCAGCGTGCCGTTCATGACCTGGTGCAACGTGGCCATCCATAATGCAGTGGCCACCAGTGCAGCACTGGGTTTTCCGATTGCGCTGGCCAATGTGGCCGGTTATGTCGCCAGCGGCATGAACCTGCAAGGCTTGCCCGATTACTCTTTCGGCTACCTCTGGTTACCCGCTCTGGTGGTGATCGCATCGTGCAGCGTGGTCATGGCCCCTGTTGGTGCCAGCACGGCCCACAAATTGCCCGTCAAGCAACTCAAGCGGGTGTTTGCCTGCACGCTGTTCCTGCTGGCCGCCTACATGCTCTACAAGGGCCTGTCGGCCTGACCGCTTTCAGACCGGCGCCAGACACCAGGGCGCCTGGTCATGCACCAACCCCATCCACAAGGCCCAGCCCGAGGTAGACACCAAGGCCAGCCCGGCCAGCCGGATGCCCCATGAGCCATCACCCACCGACTGCAGCCTGAGCAGCAACCAGGGCCCGGCCCACAAGCTGACGCTGGAGCCTGCTGCGAACAAGGCCATGGTCAACGCCCCATCCACTGGCTGCGAAGTCAGTGCGGCCACCATGACCGCCGAATAAAGCAAGCCGCAAGGCATTAAGGCCCAAAGCCCGCCCACGGCCAGAGGCGCCACACCGCCCCAACGCGCATTGAAATGGCGCACCCGCGTCCACAAACGCCGGGCTCCCTGGTCCAGCCAAATCGGCTGGCGCGCCAGCAGCAGCAGCCACAGCCCCAGCCCGATGGCCGCCACATGCAGCAGACTCCAGACGGGCCGCAAGGCCGCCGATTGCACGGTCAGCCAGCCCAGCGCCTGGACGCTGGTTGCAGCCAAACCACCCAGCAGCGAATAGCCGATCAGACGGCCAACCTGAAAGGACCAGAGGGCTCTTTGACGGTGCTCACCGCCGGCTTGCGCCAGACCCGCGCAAGCCGCACCACACATGGCCACACAGTGTGGACCACCCGCCAGCCCCATGAGCAAGGCTGTGAGCGCCAGAGAACTTTGCATGAAGGATCAGATGATTTTTGAAAAGCGCGTGCGGTTGCGGTTCATCTGCAGATAGCGGTCAAACACCATGGCTACGCCGCGCACAAAGAACCAGCCCATCGCCGTCACCTGGATGCCGGAAGCGCTGAGTTCCACCAGCCCCTGATTTTGCATCTCTTCCAGGGTCTGCATCTCGCTTGCAAAATAGGTTTTGAAGTCGATCAGCCAGGCCACGTTGATCGATTCAAACTGCAGGTGCCCCTGGCACATCAAGGCCATGATGACGGCGCGGCGCAACATGTCGTCGCGTGTCAGTGCCAGGCCACGCACGATGGGCAAATGCCCCTGGTCAAGTGCATCGCAGTACTCTTCCATCGTCTTGGCATTCTGGCTGTAGGTTGCGCCAAAGCGGCCAATGGCCGAAACACCAAGCGCAATCAGGTCGCAATCGGGCTGGGTGCTGTAGCCCTGGAAGTTGCGGTGCAAACGCCCCTGACGCTTGGCCACGGCCAGCGCATCGCCCTGCAAGGCAAAGTGGTCCATGCCCACATAGACGTAACCGGCATCCATGAACGCGTCCATCGAGCGCGCCAGCATCGCCACCTTGGCACCCGGCAAAGGCAACTCGGCCGCATGGATGCGGCGCTGAGGCTTGAACCGCTCGGGCAGATGCGCGTAGGCGTACAACGCAATGCGGTCAGGGCGCAACTCGTTGACTTGCGCCAAAGTGCGGTCAAACGACTCGGGCGTCTGCAGGGGCAGACCGTAAATCAGGTCCACGTTCACCGACTCGAACCCCAGGCTGCGTGCCGCCTGCACCAGCTGAAACACCTGCTGCGCTGGCTGCACGCGGTGCACCGCCTTTTGCACAGCAGGGTCAAAGTCCTGCACACCAAAGCTCAGCCGGTTGAAGCCCAGTTCGGCCAACACGGCCAGGCGCTTCTCGTCCACCGTGCGTGGATCGACCTCGACCGAATACTCCCCTCCAGGCACAAACTGGAAATGTCGTCGCAGCATGGCCATCAGCTCGCGCAACTCGTCATCGCTCAAAAATGTGGGCGTACCACCGCCCAAGTGCAGCTGACTGACCGAGTGGCCCGTGCCCAGATGCGCCACATGCAGTTCGACCTCGCGGGCCAGGTAGCGCAGATAGGTTTCTGCCCGGTCCTTGTGCTTGGTGATGATCTTGTTGCAGGCGCAGTAGTAACACAGCGACTCGCAAAACGGGATGTGCACATACAGAGACAGGGGTTGCGCCTTCAGGCGTGCGGCCTGCCTGCGGTGGTCCAGCGCCGTCAAGTAGTCAGCTTCGGTAAAAGCCTCCACAAAACGATCTGCTGTCGGGTAGGAGGTGTAACGGGGCCCCGGGACATCAAATCGGGTCAGCAATTCAGGCGTGATGATGGACATCGGCGGGCTCACTAGGCATATGGTTCTCAACGATGTCGCTACTGTGCCGGTGTATAACTTTTTAAGTCTTGACCCATGTCAACTGCCTCAGTAAATTTGGAACAAGGTTCAAAAAATTAGTAAAAACCCTGAATTTGAGCCCAAATTCGAATTAAGCTTGGATTGATCTGAAGCAAGACTGCAGACAAAAATCGAGAGACCTGTTCATGAATCCTCAAGCCATCAAAGTTGCCTGCTCCAACTGCAATCTGCGTGAACTGTGCATGCCTGTCGGTCTGAGCGATCAGGACATGACCCGGCTGGACGAGCTGGTGGCGATCCGCAAAAAAATCAAACGCGGAACAACCTTGTTCACCAATGGCGAAAAATTCACATCGCTTTATGCGATTCGTACCGGTTTCTTCAAAACCTGTCTGGCCACCGAAGACGGGCGCGACCAGGTCACAGGCTTTCAGATGGCTGGCGAAATCATTGGTCTAGACGGTATCGTCAACGACCACCACACCTGTGACGCTGTGGCACTGGAGGATGCCGAAGTGTGTGTGATGCCTTTTGAAAGCATCGAACAGCTCTCTCGCGAAGTCACAGCCCTCCAATCACACGTGCACAAGATCATGAGCCGCGAAATCGTGCGTGAGCACGGCGTCATGCTGCTTCTGGGCAGCATGCGTGCCGAAGAGCGGCTGGCTGCTTTTTTGCTGAACCTGGTGCAACGTCTGCACTCTCGTGGCTTTTCACAATCGGAGCTGGTGCTGCGCATGACCCGTGAAGAGATCGGCAGCTATCTGGGCCTCAAGCTCGAAACAGTGAGCCGGACTTTCTCCAAATTTGTGGAGGATGGCCTTGTGGAAGTCAAACAGCGCCATGTCCGGATTCTGGACACCGAAGGCCTGCAGCGCATCGTGAATCACCAGACCGCCTGCCATTAAAACCTGACCGCCTTGCGCTGCAACCGCTCAGCAGCAGCGCCCGTCGTTTCTCGCGCAGTCGCCGGGTCTCTGGCTCTCGGGAACCGGGCAACGGTTAACCTCAAACGGGGACATGGAGAGCAAGGTGGTCAAACCACTGGACACCATGGTGAGTATCCAGAACGCAAAAAACGCCAGCGTGTATACCCCTTGCCTGGACAAGGCCAGCGGATGACCAAACCACTGCAGATCCTCCGGATCGACCAAGCCGAACACCAAGACTTCAAACAGACCTGCGACCAGAAAAGCAGGCCAGGCAATCCACATCATTCTTTGTACCAACACGGTTTGTCTCCTTGCGCTCGTTCAGGGTTTTGCAGCTTGGGGCGCGGCTATTGCAGGCAGCACACCTGTGGCGGCATGGTTGCGAGCCTGCATGGCAGGTGCCATGCTGATGCCCGAGTCCGAGCCTGGACGGCTTGACGTTTCGATTTCAGGTGCTGTGGACAAGACCGGATCGGCCGATCTGGCCGCCAGGTAAAAAGTCACAAAACTGGCCACAACCACCAGGGCAGGACCCAGCACCACCAGCCAGACATGGGGAAAGTGCCACCAGGCACGGTTTTTTTGGACGGAATTTTCTGCCGAATGGATCATGTTTGACATCACTTCAACGGGGAACCAGGAACACCGACTTCTCTTCAATCTCGTCCACGACCTTCGCCCCTTCTTCGTAGGACTTGATCTGGAAGTGAATGGGATGTGAGCCAGCCGACGCAGAGTCGTAGGGGATTTGCAGACGTATGGACACCCAACGTGACTGGGTGGCTTCGACTCTGACATCCTCGTCTGCGGCCACCACCAGCCCTGGCAGACCTTGCGCGGAAATTTTGAAATTCAAGGCCTTCTCGGCCGCATTCATGATCTGGATGCGGTAGACGTTTTCGATCTTTCCACCCGACACGATGCGCGCCAGCGATGCACGGTCACGCACCACATCGACCTTGAACGGTTTGCGCAGCGCCAGGCTGCCCAGCAAGGCCACAACCACCACACCCAGGATCGCCAGGTACAGCAACACGCGTGGCCGGAACACATGCCGCCAGGTCTGCTCTTTGCTCCAGCCGTTGGCCATGGCATTTTCGGTGGAGTACTTGACCAGACCGCGGGCATAGCCCACCTTGTCCATCACGGTGTCGCACACATCGGCGCAAGCGCCGCAGCCAATGCATTCGTACTGAAGTCCCTTGCGGATGTCGATGCCCGTCGGGCAAACCTGAACACACAGACTGCAATCCACACAGGACCCCAAGCCCAGCGCAGCAGGATCGGCCTTTTTGGATCGTGCGCCACGGGGCTCACCCCGTGCGGCATCGTAGGTCACGATCAGGGTGTCCTTGTCGAACATCGCGCTCTGGAAGCGCGCATAAGGACACATGTATTTGCAGACCTGCTCGCGCATGAAACCGGCATTGCCATAGGTTGCAAAAGCGTAGAAAAAGACCCAGAAAATTTCCCAGGAACCCATGTTGCCCAGGAAAAACTCCATACCCAGATCGCGGATGGGGCTGAAATACCCCACGAAGGTGAAGCCGGTCCAGATGGAGATGCCAATCCAGACGATGTGCTTGTACCATTTCTTGACCAGCTTCTCGAGCGACATGTCGGCGGCATCGAGTTTCATGCGGGCCGTGCGATCGCCTTCAATTTTGCGCTCGACCCACAGGAAGATTTCGCTGTACACCGTCTGCGGGCAAGCGTAGCCACACCACAGACGTCCGGCAATGGCCGTGAACAGAAAGAGTGAAAAAGCCGAGATCACCAGGATCGCAGTCAAGTAGATGAAGTCTTGTGGATACAGGACGATGCCAAAAATATAAAAGCGGCGGGCCCCCAGATCAAACAGCACAGCCTGACGCTGGCCCCACTCCAACCAAGGCAAGCCGTAAAAAACCAGCTGTGTCAGCACCACCAGCACCCAGCGCCATTTGGCAAAGATGCCTTGCACGCTGCGCGGGTAAATCTTCTGTGTCGCTGCATAGAGCGACACCATCTGCACGTCATCGCCCTCTTTTGCGCCCTCGGTCACAGGAACAATCGGCACGATCTTGCGGGGAGATTTGTCTTCGGTAACCAAAACATTGACCTTCAAAAAAACAAGACACCCACGGGGGTGTCTTGTTCAGTTGCGCACTTACTTGGCGGCTGACTTGTTGTTGGACAGGCCCCAGACATAGGCAGACAACACATGAATCTGACCTTCGGTCAGTTTGCTGGCCTGGGCCGGCATCTGGTTGGTCTTGCCATTGGTGATCATGTTCACGATCGCAGTCTCACCCCAGCCATGCAGCCAGATGTCATCGGTCAGATTGGGGGCACCCAGAGCCGGGTTGCCTTTGCCGTCCATGCCGTGGCAGGCAGCACAAGCACCGAATTTGGACTTGCCCAGCGAAGCACGCAGTGAGTCGTGCGGGCTGCCCGACAGGCTGAGCACATAGTGGGCCACGTTGCGCACATCCTCAGGGCTGCCCACAGCGGCTGCCATGGGTGGCATTTGACCGATGCGGCCTTGCGTCAAGGTTTCCTTGATCTTTTCGGGCGAACCGCCATGCAGCCAGTCGGCGTCCGTCAGATTAGGAAAGCCCTTGCTGCCACGGGCGTCAGAGCCGTGGCACTGAGCGCAGTTGTTCATGAACAGGCGATCGCCAATGGCCATGGCCTGCGCGTCCTTGGACACGTCTTCCACGCTCATGCTTGCAAACTTGGCATACAGCGGGGCCACTTCTGCATTGGCTTTGTCCACCTCAGCGGTGTATTGGCCTGCAGAGGTCCAGCCGAATTTGCCAGCGTTGGTGCCCGCGCCGGGGTACATGAACAGGTAGACCAGTGCAAAGACGATGGTGATGATGAACAGGCCCACCCACCAGCGTGGCAGAGGGTTGTTCATCTCGCGCAGGTCACCGTCCCAAACATGGCCTGTGGTGTTGTCGTTGGCGGTCATGGCCTTCGCCTTGCCCGAGAACCACAGCAGGATCAGACAGGCAATGATGCCGACCAGCGTCACACCGGCCACAAACAAGTGCCAGAAATTGCCGTTGAAGTCACTCATATCGATTCCTTTAAATTCTTTTCATGGAGGACAGCTCAGTCGTCCTGCCCGAAAGGCAGACGCGCTGCCTCGTCAAATCGGGCTTGGTTGCGACGTGACATGGCCCACCACAGGATGCCGATGAAGACGGCAAAGGTCACCACAGTCACGATGGAGCGCAGAGTATTGATGTCCATACTGGTCCTTAGTCAGTGGGTGACAGAGCTAAAGATCTGTCACGCCAATTCATTTATTTACGGTGAATGCCCATGCCTTGCAGGTAGGCGATCACGGCCTCCAGCTCGGTCTTGCCCTTCACGTCTTCCGTGGACTTGGCAATTTCCTCGTCGCTGTAAGGCGCGCCCAGAGTGCGCAGGCCTTTCATATGGGCGGGCAAGCTGGCACCGTCCACCATGTTCTGGCTCAACCAGGGGTACGCGGGCATATTGGACTCGGGCACCACATCACGCGGGTTGTTCAGATGAATGCGGTGCCACTCGTCGCTGTAGCGGCCACCCACGCGTGCCAAGTCTGGACCTGTGCGTTTGGAGCCCCACTGGAAGGGGTGGTCGTAGACAAATTCGCCAGCCACGGAGTACGGGCCATAGCGCAGCGTTTCAGCACGGAAGGGACGGATCATCTGCGAGTGGCAGTTGTAGCAACCTTCACGCACATAGACATCGCGCCCGGCCACCTGCAGCGCGGTGTAGGGCTTGAGGCCCTCCACTGGCTGGGTGGTGGACTTCTGAAAGAACAGGGGCACGATCTCGACCAAGCCACCCACCAGCAGCACCAGCAGGATCAGCACGATCATCAGGAAGTTGCTGGTTTCGATCTTTTCGTGGGACAGACCGCCGCCCGTATTGTGATTAGACATGTTTTGTTTCTCCTCAGGCGTGAGCTGCAACAGCAGGGATCTGAACGTCCACCGAGCGCCCCGATGTGGCGGTCTTGAACACGTTCCACAGCATGATCAGCATGCCGCTCAGATAGAGCAACCCGCCCAGCAAACGCAGCACATAGAAGGGGAATGTGGCTTTGACCGACTCGACGAAGGTGTAGGTCAGCGTGCCGTCGGCGTTGACTGCGCGCCACATCAGTCCCTGCATCACACCGGCAATCCACATGGCGGCGATGTAGATCACGATGCCGATGGTGGCTGTCCAGAAGTGCAACTCGATGGCCTTGACGCTGTACATCTTCTTCTGGCCGAACAGGCGAGGAATCAGGTAGTACATGGTGCCCATGGTCACCAGACCCACCCAGCCCAGAGCGCCAGAGTGAACGTGGCCCACGGTCCAGTCGGTGTAGTGGCTCAAGGCATTGACGGTCTTGATGGACATCATCGGGCCTTCAAAGGTGGACATGCCGTAGAAGGACAGGGACACGATCAGGAAACGCAGGATCGGGTCGTCACGCAGCTTGTGCCATGCGCCGGACAGCGTCATCACGCCGTTGATCATGCCGCCCCAGCTGGGCGCCAGCAGGATCAGCGAGAACACCATGCCGATCGACTGGGTCCAGTCGGGCAAGGCGGTGTAATGCAGGTGGTGAGGGCCGGCCCACATGTAAGTGAAGATCAGGGCCCAGAAGTGCACGATCGACAGGCGATACGAATACACAGGACGCTCGGCCTGCTTGGGCACAAAGTAATACATCATGCCCAGGAAGCCGGCTGTCAGGAAAAATCCAACAGCATTGTGGCCATACCACCACTGGACCATGGCATCCTGCACACCAGCATAGGCCGAATAGGATTTCATGAAGCCCACGGGCAAAGCAGCACTGTTGACCAGGTGCAACAAAGCCACGGCAATGATGAAAGCACCAAAGAACCAGTTGGCCACATAAATATGGCGCACCTTGCGGGTGCCCACAGTGCCAAAGAACACCACAGCAAATGCCACCCAGACCAGCGTGATCAGGATGTCAATGGGCCATTCCAGTTCTGCATATTCCTTGCCGCTGGTGTAGCCCAGAGGCAGGGAAATGGCAGCCAGCAAAATGACCAGTTGCCAGCCCCAGAAGGTGAAAGCAGCCAGCTTGTCGCCAAACAAGCGCACATGGCAGGTGCGCTGCACAACGTAATACGCCGAGGCAAACAGGCCACAACCACCAAACGCAAAAATCACCGCGTTGGTGTGCAGCGGACGCAGGCGACCGTAGCTCAACCATGGAATGCCAAAGTTCAACTCCGGCCAGGTCAGCTGGGCGGCGATGATCACGCCCACCAGCATCCCGACCACGCCCCACACCACCGTCATGATGGCGAACTGCCTGACAACCTTGTCGTTGTAGACAGAGGCTTGCATGTTGGGAAATATCATTTTCACCTCTTCTTTATGTAAAAACAGTCCAAGTTTCACCGATGTAACGACATGCAGGCTTGATGCATATCAATCGTTTCTCAGTATCCGCTCACCTTCGGCCTCAATGTCCTCGAATTGGCCTTTATGGACGGCCCACCATAAACCGCCCAGGATGAAAAACACCAGGCCGACCGACAAGGGGATCAACAAAAAAAGAATATCCATAGGTATTCACTTTTCAAATGGACGGTTTTGCCGGGATGGGCGATGACAGTCGCAGGGCATTGAGCACCACCAGCAAGGAACTGAGTGCCATGCCCAGGCCCGCAGCCCAGGCAGGCAACCAGCCCACCAATGCCAAGGGCACGCAAGCCGCGTTGTACACCGCCGCCCAGGCTAGATTCTGCTTGACCACGCGCAAGGTCTGGCGGCTGCGTTCGATGGTGTCGACCAACACGCCCAGATGCCCGCCCATCAGCACGAAATCGGCCTTGGACTGGGCCAAAGGCACAGCCTGGCCTAGAGCAAACGAGGCGTCGGCACCTGCCAGCACCGGGCCATCGTTGAGGCCATCTCCAACCATGGCCACACGGTGACCCTGCTGCTGCAATTGCTGCATGTGCGTCAGCTTGTCCTGCGGTGTGCAAGCGCCCCGGTCATTGGTGATGCCCACCGCCGCAGCCACTTGTGCCAC
>Ga0213920_1001047_pt1 | contig 16739 bp, 7 predicted proteins | sample McNCre1117MG_FD_161054 | JGI IMG/M metagenome (GOLD analysis project Ga0213920, IMG submission 161054) | Freshwater microbial communities from McNutts Creek, Athens, Georgia, United States - 11-17 MG | ecosystem: Environmental > Aquatic > Freshwater > Creek | place: USA: Georgia | collected...
AGTTGCTATTAGCGAGCGTGCTGGCAATGGCATAACTGCCTACGGAGCTGGATTGATTCGCCGAGGTATTAAGTGAGCCGGTGAACGTGTCATTGTTCACAAGGCCACGCCCAGCAGAGGCTGACTCTGCGGTGTAAGTCAATGCAGGATTGGCTTCGCCATACACCTTGCTTGAAGCGTTGGCGCTCAGTGTGATGGGGCGAGGTCTGACATCAAGATTGGCGGACACGTAAGTGACAGCATAGTTGCTGTTTTCCAGCGTGCTGTTGATTGCATAGGTACCCACAGCACTGAATTGAGTGGCAGAGGTACTGAGGCTGCCCGTGAACGTGTCGCTGTTGACCAAGCCACGTCCTGTTGATGTGGACTCCGTGGCATAAGACAGCGTTGGATTAGTCTCACCGTACACCTTGCTTGATGCTGAGGCGGTGAAAGTGATGGGGCGCTGTTGTATTGTTAAGTGACCCGTTGAGAAGTTTGTGAAGTCGTAGTTGGTTGCCGTCAATGTACCCAAAGAAGGTGTGATGGCCACATTGCCAACTGGGGTGTAGGTAGATGCTGTTGTGGCAAGCGTTGCGCTGCCACTCACGCCTGATGTGGCCAGTGTTTCGCCATGCACAAATCCAGTGATGCTGGCAGTCAATGCTGGGTTGGCTTCACCGTAAACCTTGCTGAGGCTGTCAGCGCTCACTGTGAGATGTGCTGGAATGACGGTCAATGTGCCGCTGGTGTATGCGTAGCCGTAACCCAACGCATTGGCAGCGGAAATCGAAGGAGTAATGGTGTAAGTGGTGTTAGAGGCATTGACAACGTTTTGACTGGTACCCGAATAGGCAACAGTGCCAATCGTGTTGTCAGAGTCACCATTCACAAGGGCTGAGTGTGTATAGCCATTGCCACCGACGAAGGCATTGCCGTCGTAAGCTTTGGTCAGATCGCTGGCAGTGATGCTGATGATGGGTTTTTCACGGTAGATGGCATATGTCGCTGCAGGCGTGATGGATTGTGTAAACCCGTTGTGAGTGGTGTCGCTGTTGTAACGAAAGTTACCTGCAGCAACTTGTTGGTTGAGAGTCGTGTTTGCTACAGAGCCGGTGTAGATCAGCCCTCTGCCGCCAGTGCCCATAGTGAGAGCAGCGCCTGCTGCAATTTTTACGTCACCACCACTCGATGTATTGGCGAGGTTGTTATCGCCCGCCGCTAGAAGAATGGCGCTAGCCGATGCGTCTGTGGTGGTGATGTTCTGACTGATATTCAGGTCACCCGACAGCGTGCGAACATCTATCACCCCGGATGTGCTGATGCCACTTGTGCCACCAACGCTACCAACGGTCAGTGCACTGGCATTTTTAAATGTGAAAGAACCACTGCCACTGAGGATTGCGGCCAAGTTAGAAACGCCATTGGCGTTGCTGAGTGTGTAAGTGGTGTTGTTGCCGATCAGTTTGAGGCCTGAGCCAGTGGCCGTGCCTGTTGTTAAGACGCCTGTGCCAGACACCGTGTTGGCTGCACTTGCTTTTGAGGTGAGTGTGATCGTTGTTGCTGCGGTTAAATCACTGCTGAGCAAAATATTGCCATAGCTGGTGATGGCTTCACTGCCTGTGGTGGAGCTGCTGGCGTTGTTGGCGAGTGTGATGTTTTTGCCGGAGTATGTTTGATTGCCGGTGGAGCTCACACCATCCAGTGTGATGTCGCCGTATGCGCCGCCTGCATAAGTGTTGGTTATCACATTCGCATTGGCTGTGACAGTATTGAGGCCAAGCCCAGCTGAATTGCCTTTGAGTGAGATGGCGCCTGCATAGTAAGTGAAAGGCGTATTCATTCCCCCAGTGGTGCTGAAGTAGCTGGCGAATGTGTAGCTGCTGTTTGGACTCGTGTTGAGTGTGAGGCTTTTATTGCCACTCAAACTCGATACACCAGTGCCACCTAAGGTGATGTAGCCGGCATATAAGTTATTTGCCAAGGTGTAATTTGCAGTCCAAGTATTCATGGTGATGTCCGTTGCTAAACGAATATCACCTGTGAGTGAGATGTTGCCACTCAAATGTGCAGTCGATGTTCCGTATGACTGTGTGTTGATGTTGCCGTAGAGATTGATTTGACCGGCCGTTATGCTCAAGTTGTTGCTTGAGGAATTGTTAGAGATCAAATTGGTCGTCGGTAATAAAACATCACCTGCCGTGCCGCCTGCAAACGTGGTGCGCGTATCAATCGTTAAATTCAACGCAGAAAAAGGTGAGTGCGCCGTGTCGCTGTAGAGATCAACTTTTCCTCCATTACCCAGGGTGGATTTGGCGGTGAAGGTGAAGTTGTAATTTGGAGTGGTACTGAGTGATGCGCCAGCAAACAAAATATCGCCAGCGTTTGTTAAGCCATTATCAAAATTGGTGTTGATGTTGGCGCCGTATGGCATTGATACGGTTCCCTCCGCGCGGAAAGTTCCCTTAAGGTTCGTTGTTAAGGAATAAAAATTAATTCCAGCATCTGTGCCGCCTACGCCTGCTTTGGTGGATTTCAGACTCAAGCCGCCCAGATATTTGCCACCGAATCCAGAAATAGCAGTGTTATCAAATGTGTTGTTGTAATTGATGTTGATGATGCCGCTGGCCGCAGTTTGAGAGCCACTGTCGAGGGTTAATGTGTAGCCCTCAGCATTTGCTGAAATTTTGCTGGCATTGATGTTGATGGCACCTGAAATGCCTGTGTGGTTTGTATTTGTCAGTTCGTCCGCGTTGCTGTCAATGGTGACGGACTTCATTAAAATCAAATTATTTGCAGTTAGCGAGATCAGTCCGCCATTTGTCAGGATGTCGCCGTTCAAGCGAATCATTCCAGTGCCTGCATTGATGCTGTATGTGCCAGTGCCGAGTGAGACAGAATTAACTTGCACAGCCCGCGCAGTGGGGTTGAAAACAAAGTTGCTGTTACTGCTTGAAAGGCTCACATTGTTGTTGTCAAGAACAATACTTCCGTTGGTCTCGCTGATGTTGACCACATCTGTCGAGCCAATGAAGTTCATCCGCGCAGTTTGGCCTGCAGTCGATGGACCGCTAAGTCCGAGTGTGAAGTTATTGAAATAACGCGCAGTGCTATTGGTTAAGGTGGCGTCGGGTAATTTATTTTGTGAGACATCTATATTTCCCCAATACGAGTTGACAGTGAGGTTGTTGGTGAGGGTGTAGTTTGTTGCGCCTGATGTGTAATAGGTGATGGGGTTAAAAACCAAATTTGAAATGCCAGTTTTGATCGGTGTAGTCACCGTTGTGCTGTTGACGGTTGAATAATTAGAGGTGCTGTTGTTGTTGTTAATGGCAATGGTTGCGCCCGTGATGTTGGGCGCTGTGCCACCAATGACAGAAGATGTAATGCCATTACCGTTACTGTCTGAATTGGCTGCATTTTGATTCAGTGTGAATGAGCCTGAATAGCCCATGACGACTGCATCTGGTTCAAAAGTTACATAACCAGCACCGACACCGTTGGGCGTTGCGAGTGAGCTCGCATAGATCAAGTTTGAGTTGAGTGTGAGTGAGCGAAATCCGCCAGAGAGTTTGATACCTGTTGTATTCGAAAAGGTCGGGACTCCAGCTGTCAAACTGTAGGTGCCACCATTCGACGCGATGTAATAAGAGTTGCCGTTGCCGTAGGTGTAGTTGATGTGGTCACCGTTTTGCCACAAGATGCTGGCCACACTGGATGAGCCTGAATCAATCCGATTGTTGCTAATTGTGATGTTAGAAAATCCAGAGTCAACTGAGTTCACATACAAACTTGAATTGACACCGTTGAGTGTGGTTAATGCGAGTTGAGTGCCTTTGGAAATATTGATTGGATTGCTACTTGTTCCAATCACTTGTCCGCTGAGTGTGAGGTTGTATGCGGTGATATCGCTGATGTAGTTGGTGCTGGCGTTGGTGATTGACGTGGTGGCGTAGGCTGTGAAATTGGTGCCAAGGCCAGTCGACCCCATTGATACTGTGTATTTCGAACTTGAACCTGAATACAGAAAAACTGAGTAGTAATTGGGGTAGATCGTGACCGATGTATCCGTGAGAGAAATTTTGTAAGCATTGATGCCCACGCTGGTCGGAAATACGGTGGGTTCTTGTCCACCCACATAGTGGGCTGGTGCAGGTGTTGTGACGTAGCTGGATGATGACGTGGTGGCCGTTCCAACACCAACGGTGTTGATGCCGTTGGTGGGAATGATCAATGTGCCATTGCTATCAGTGGACACCATGATGTGTCCTGTTCCTGCGTAAGGGTCCGTCGAGCCACCAGGATTTCCTGAAATATTGATGATGTGTGCGCTAGATGCCTGCGAGCCTACATTGAGGTTGATGGTGTTGAACGCTTGATTGGCATAACCGCTGTTTGGCACTTCATTGAGGTAAGTGCTTCCAACGTAGTTGTTGATGGTTAAGACCCTTGACGTGCCTTGGAAAGTGCCTGTTGCTGTCGTCGGTGCGGCAACAAGTCCGTATGGGTCGACGTTACCTGTGATTTGCAGTGGATTGCTGACTGAGCCTATGTTTTTTGCCGTCAGTGAAACATCGTTGGCCGAGTAAATATCAGCATAGCTTGAAGAGGTGTTTGCCGTTGTGATGTTTTCGCCCGCAGAAATATTCGTAGTTTTCTGCGTGTAGTTGTATGTAATAGCCGTTGTCGAACTGTTTGAAATTGGATATGGGTATGTTGAGTCATACAACATAGAAATAGCGTATGCATTGGTTTGCGTGCTGTTGTCAGGCAGCGAAATTGAACCACCTACTCTGATATTGACAAGACCCTTGCCGCTGTTGATGTAGCTGCCCTGATTGATGGTGAGGTTTTGTCCAGATGAGTTGACTGCATCTGAGCCTACGGAAGGAACAGCTCCAATGTAAAAATTACCACCGTTGGTATTGATGTAGCTGTTGTTGCTTAATGTGATGTCATTGCCCGCTGTCAAAACCACATTGAGCTGAGGGTAGGTTCCCGTTGCTGTGGATTCAATTTTTTGATTGATGTTGATGTTGCGTGCCGCAGTCAATGTCAACGTCGATCGTGTCGATGTCGACCCTGATTTAGTGATGGCTGTGTCGACAGTGATGTCTCCATTGCCGTTGCCATCGCCTATCGTGCCGCCTGTTTTAATGGTGACGTTGTTGCTTGCCAGGGCTGTGGAGATGGCACTTCCCAAAATGGTGCTACTGGCGGCAGAGGTATAGGTTTGTGTGCCGCTCGCAGTGACGGTGCCTGCGGCCCAAGTCGTCCCTGCGACCGTTGTCCCTGCCGATGCAATGGTGATGTCATAGGGATCCAGTAGCCACTCACCGGTGTTGCCTTGATGGGCGCTCGTGGACACTTGAATGTCATCCACATTCAAGTAGTGTCCTGATGTTTCAATTTTGCCGCCATCCCCCCCGTTGGGTCCTGCTTCGGCTTTGATATTGCCATGCACCAGTGTTTGGCTATCGACGTTATGAGTGTCACTCCACAGCACCACTTTGCCACCATCGCCTTTGTCGGTGGCGCTGGCATCTATGGTGGCACCCGCTGCCATCGTGATCTTGGTCGCTGGGCGCAAGTCGCCGCCGCCTTGCCAATCACCACCTATCAGCACAGTGCCACCACCTGATGCGCCCTTGGCTTCAAGCTTACTGGTGCTGGCTAGGGTGATGTCATCAGCCTCCAAATAAATCTTGCCACCTTTGCTCACCAAACTGTTGACTTCTAAGTTGCCGCTGTTTTTAATGATGCCTGCTTGCAGCTTATTCAGTGCAACGGCCGACAAAATGATTTGCCCGTCTGGTGCTTGTATCGCTTGTTTGTTTTCAATCAGCGTGGCGATGGCACTGGGCGTGGTGGTGATACCTGCCAAGCTGCCTGTGCCTTCGATCTTGAGGGTGATGGTCTCACCCGACGCCATAGCCACTGTGCCTGCGCGTGCGACGACGACGCCTGCGTTTTGGACTTCAGGGGCCAAGAGAGCCACATAACCGCTAAGACCTGTGGTGATGCTGCCCTCGTTGACGACCTTGCCTGTGGCGCCTTGGCGATCAAACACATACTTGCCCGACATGAAGTTGTCGTCTGTGATGCCGTGTGTGGTGGCAGTGATAGCGCCCACATCGACCGATGATCCGGGTGCAAAGTAAATGCCGTTGGCATTGCTCAAAAATACTTGGCCATTCGACGTGATACGCCCAAAAATTTGACTGGGGTTGCTGTCATTCACACGATTGAGTGTGATGGCTTGCGTGTTGGGTTGCACAAAGTTCACACCCGCTTTGCTGCCGATGTTGAAGGTGTCCCAGTTGACGACTGCACGTTGACTGGTTTGTGTGACGGTCATTGCTGCGGCTTGCGCAGTGGCCGTTTGTGTGATGGTCACATTGCCACGACTCACACTGGCACCCGTAGGCAGTTGGTTTGCAGCAGGGGGTGACTGTGCGCCTGCACCACCGGTGAGCGAGAAGCTTAAAGCGACGGATGCAATCACGCCGCCTGTGGACGATTTGCTTTTTTTACCTGCAGTTTTCGCAATCTCAGGCACGGCTTGCCACGACTGCGTGGCAACCGACCAGAGGGTGCGATAAATGCGGTTCATGCGCGCGTGCTCATCCTTAAAACGTAAAACCCGCGCTCAGCCATAGGCGAGTGGTGCTTTTGGTTTTGTCGCCGTCCATGCCGGTGGTGGGGTCTGCATTGGGATTGGCAGCGCTGCGTTTGGCCAGCGTGGCTTTGAGTTCGGTGCCTCGGCTATCTTGCCAAGCCAAAGATACGCCATAGCCTTGCAATGCATAGGCATTCACTGCGCTGATGGCGTTACCGTTGGATGCATTGGCGTTGTGTTTGTTGACCGTGATGTGACCATAGTCATAAAAGCCGGTCAGGGTGAGGGTGGTGTCTAAGCGTTGGCGCAATTCAAGCGTTAAGGTACGTCCCGTGGCGCCCCCTGCTTCACTGGCAGGGAACGCACGCACACCCGTGGCGCCGCCCAAATACAGGCGTTCAGATGAGTCGAGGTTTTTGTTGGCTGCTTGTGCGGACATGGCGGCATACAAACTCAAATCGCTGGTGATGGACTGCAAGCGGTTCAGGTTTAGGTTGAGCTTGCTGTATGCACCCGCCACGCGGGCACCATCTGCATCGGCTTGTGCGTTGGGAGAGCCTTCATTGACCACGCGACCTTGCGTCAGAGTGGCAGAGGCAGAGGTGGAACCACCACCACCCCAAGTGTCGATGTAGTTGCTGTTGATGCCCAAGTTGCTGGCTTTGATTTTGTAGTTGGAGTTGAGCGCATCTGCTGCGTAGTTTTCTAATGTTTTGTCGTCGTAGCTCCATGTTGCGTTCACATTGTTGAGCTGGCTACGCAACAGTGGATAACTCATATCCAGGCCTGCGGTGTCTGCTGTGCCGCGTGTGCCTGAAGCTTTGTCGTCATAGCTTGTGAGTACTTTGTATTTGAGGCTGCTGGCATGAACACCTGCACGCCAGCCATCGCTCCCAATTGGCAAGCTATAGCTGCCACGTGTGTATTGAGTGCCTTCAGTTTGCATGAGGTTAACGCTGAGCAAATCACCAAGGCGAGCAGGGCTGTTGAGGTTGAGATTGGCACTGACGCGCTCAATGCCTGTGGCGCGTGAGCCTTGGTTGTCGAGGGTGGCATTGCCACTGAGTAAGGCATCGTCGGTGGCAGACAAAGCCAAGTTGGTTTCTCCGTCGTTTTGACCAGCGGTCAAATTGCCAGCCACACTGATGCCAGGCAGATCGTCCAGCAACAGCAAAGTGCGGTCTAAGTCGTTGGCGTGCAAAGCTTGGCCTTTTCGCAAATTGGCTTCAGCCATTCGAATCAAGCGTGAGGCTTCAATGCGCTGTGGCTCTTTGCCCTGCAGGTTCGCACCGCCAAACACAGCTTCGACGATTTGAATGGTGACGAGACCCTTGTCAATTTCTTGTTTAGGTAAAAAAGCGCGCACGGTCCAACCAGCATCGCGGTAGGTGTTGGTCACGACATCCGCTGCTTCTTTGAGTTGCGCGAGTGTGAGTGACCGATTGGCATATGTTGTCAACGCATGCTGGAGCTGATCGGCATTGAGCAAAGTGTTGCCAACAAATTGGAAGCCACGAACTTCGACCGAGGCTTCGCCTGCGGATGTCACAGGGGTTGTGGTCGTCTGACGCGGTGCCAGTGCAGGCTTTGATTTAGAGGATGGCAGCGCTTGCTCGGTTTGGCGAAGCAAAGCGCCTGCATCGACGGCCGTACCTGCGGCGTGTGCATTGAGGCACAACGCGACCGATGCGCTGGCCAACAAAGAGAGACGAAGTGAGGCGAATGAAGTGTTTGTCATGGGCTGGACGCAGTTAAACCAGCCTGTATTGTTGAAAACCCTATGTTTGTTTTATTACCGCAAACTACAAAACGTAACTTTGGTTTTAAAGAATTTCAATTCGCGTTGTTAATTGGTAACCGATGTTGCGCAAAGACTCAATGACGAGGCCTTCTGCGCCGGCATCGGTGAGTTTTTTACGCAGTCTGACCATGCGAACCGCCAAGCTGGATTTGAAAGACTCATCTACTTCTGCCTCTAGCAATTCTGCAATTTGCCAGGTCTCTAAACGGCCTGCAGGGGCACGTGCAAGTGCGGTTAAGACGATGGCTTCTTGGGCGGTGAGTTTGACGGATGTTTGCTGGCCTTGCAGTTCAAGTTTGTTGAGTGTCAAGCCTTCGGGGTTGATCTGCTTGAACGTGGCTAAGCGACGACGGGCAAAGCTGCGTAACGCAGCTGACAACTCAGGCAATGAAATAGGTTTGGTGAGGTAGATGTCAGCACCACAGTCGTAGCCAAGCAGCTTGTCGTCTAAAGCCGAGCGAGCTGACAACATGATGATGCCCACCAATGGGTGCGCGTGACGAATGCGCTGGGCCAAGCTCAGACCATCTTCACCAGGCAAGTTGATGTCAAGCAAGAATGCATCGGCATGATCACTGCCCGCGTGGTCCTCGAGTTCTTCTGCGCATGACAAGGCTGTGACACGATGGCCTTCTTTTCGCAGCGCATTGCTGAGCAGCGTGCGCAGGTCGTTGTTGTCCTCAACGACAACGATGTTCAGTTGGGTAACCATACGCTGAATCTCACATGGGTGTCATCGGGTTCATAAGTGCAGGTGCCGCCTAGTAAGTTGCAAATGCTGCGCACCAAGAACAGCCCCAGGCCTGTGCCAGAAAGGGTTTTGGCACCGGCGCTTCGGTAGTATTTTTGAAACACCTTTTCGGGTTCAGGCCAAGAGGCCATGCCAGGTGTATTGGCAATGCGGATGGCATATCCGGTTTGACATTCTGTGTTTGTATGGGCACACACGTCAATCATGATGGGTTGATGCAGTGCGCCGTAGCACAGCGCGTTGTCAATCAGGTTGTTCAGCACAATGCGCAGACATTGGTAGTCGGTGTTTAGCACGATGGGCGACGTGGAACATGTGAGCTGAAAGCGGTGGTCGGCTTGTTGTTTTTCTTGCGTCAACTCATCGATCACTTCGATCAGATCGACCTGTTGTTTGTGGATGATGATTTTCCCGTCAGACAGGCGGTCAGCACTCAAACATTGATCCAACACATTGCGAATGATGGTGACGTTGCGACTGACGTAGTCTTTGGCGCTGGGGTCGTCAGACGCTTGTTGCGCAAGATCAATCACTGCCAACGGATTTTTCAGTTCATGCATGAGCATGGTGAGTAGCTGACTTTGTTCTTCGCGTCGAATTTTTTCAAGTTCAATCTGTTGTTGAGACAACAGCAAATCTTGTGAAATTTTGATGTTGGCTTTGCGCTGCTGGTTGGCACGCAGCTGCATCAAGAGAGTCATGACTGAACTAGAAATCAATGCGTAGTAAACCAAACCATTGGCTGAGAACTCACTGCCCGCCATTTTTCCAAGGTAGGGCAGCACACTGAAGAGCAGCAGACCGCTGATGATGAGGTAGTAGCCGACCACAAATTTTTTCTTCAATACCGATGCGGTTTGATACGTTCGTGTTTTGCCGTCATCAATGAAAGCAGCGGCCAACATCAATAAGACAAAGATGCCTACGCCATTGAGCATCATGTTGATTTTGAGCGCCAGATTGACCTGTTTGAAGGCCAGCAAAGTTGCTGCTGTGATTGACCACAGCCACATCGCGTGAAACACATGACGAACCCAGCGCGGCGGTTCATACTCTCTCAAAAAGCGTGTTTCAAACCAAAATGAAAACGCTGTGGTACCCACAATCAGCCAGTTGTAGCTCAGGTCTAGAGTGGTGGCGTCCAACCAATCGCCAAGCAGGTAGCGATGAAAGCCAAAAAATGCACCGGTGTAGATGAGGTAAATCAGATTACGTACGACAAACGCAGCGTATAAAAACTCTCGGTAATTGATCCAGTTGATTAGCACCACTAGCGTGAAAATCACAATCAAGGACAGCACGCAGTAATAGCTCAAGAGCAGTCGGTGCTCATCTCGTTGTATGTCCTGCAATGAGAAAGCTTCAACATGCATCAAAGTGGTACTGGTGGCTTTGAGCTTGAGCCAAAGCGTGCGTGGCTGATGGCCTGCAGGGATGACAAATGTGTGCGACAGAGAGTTGAATTCTTCGGTTTTGTAGTCAATTTGATCCCCTGTTTTTCTTGGCTTACCACTCAGGTCAAGCGGGTCGTACAAGGTGATTTCATCCAGATAAATGGGACGAATTCTGAGGATGAGTTTGTCATCGCCTTTGGCTTCTTCAGAAGGCGCGATGCGAAGTTGAATCCAAATGGGTGAGGTGGTGTAGCCGCGACTGAGAACACCGTCGTATGCAGTGAAGGTTTGCGTTTTGGCTTGCTCGATGGATGCTTCGTGTGATGTGTCTTCCCAGTATGCACGTTGGCTGATGTGGTCATGCACTTCAGCCAACGCAGACATGCTCACGCCACAGAGCACGCACACGCATAAAAGGTAATAGAAAAAACGTTGCAAAAGCAGCATCAAGTTGAATTGGGATGTATGCAAGCCTATCACTGGTGGCTGTGTGTTTTATTTCCGTAGATTACTGTGACCAGCGCAAACAAAAGCCCGCATGAGCGGGCTTTGTCTGTCAGGTGTCAACGATTACTTTTGCGTGTGATAGCTCGTCACACGTTCCACTTCGTTTTTAGAGCCCAACACCACGCTCACACGTTGGTGCAGTTGAGTGGGTTGGATGTCCAAGATGCGTTGGCGTCCGTCGGTGGCAGCGCCACCGGCTTGTTCAATCAGCCAGCTCATAGGGTTGGCTTCGTACATGAGGCGCAGCTTGCCGGCTTTGCCTGGCTCGCGCTTGTCCCATGGGTACATGAACACACCGCCACGTGTGAGGATGCGGTGCACGTCGGCCACCATGGAGGCGATCCAACGCATGTTGAAGTTTTTGCCGCGTGGGCCTTCTTCACCTTGCAAGCATTCGTCGATGTAGCGTTTGACGGGCTCGTCCCAGTGGCGCATGTTGCTCATGTTGATGGCGAACTCTTTCGTGTCGGCAGGCACTTTGACGTTTTCTTGGGTCAACACAAATGAGCCTTGCTCGCGGTCCAAGGTGAACATGGCCACGCCATCACCCACAGTCAGCACCAAGGTGGTTTGTGGGCCGTACACGCAGTAGCCAGCGGCCACTTGTTGGGTGCCTGGCTGCAAGAAGTCGTCTTCGCTCACGCCTTTGCTGGGGTCGACTTTTTTGAGCACGCTGAAGATGGTGCCGATGCTCACGTTGACTTCGATGTTGCTCGAACCATCGAGTGGGTCAAACATCAACAGGTATTCGCCTTGCGGGTAGCGGTTGGGCACGACGTGGATGCTGTCCATTTCTTCGGACGCCATGGCCGCCAAGTGGCCGCCCCATTCGTTGGCTTCAATCAACACATCGTTGGCGATGATGTCGAGTTTCTTTTGTACTTCGCCTTGCACGTTTTCGCTGCCGGCCGAGCCCATGACGTCGCCGAGTTCGCTGCCTAAGGCACCTTTGTTCACGGCGTGGCTGATGCTTTTGCAAGCGCGTGCCACGACTTCGAGCAACAAGCGCAGCTCGGAGGGGATGAGGCCTTTGGCGCGTTGTTGTTCGACCAGATAGCGGGTGAGAGAAATACTCATGGCAAGTCCTTAGTTGTCGAGCGCGCGCGAAACCACTTCGCGCACGTCATTGCTTAAATCAGTTTTGGCAGCGACGCGTTTGATGGCTTCGTGCGCAGCGGTGCGGTAGGGCTCGGCCAGTTTGCTCCAACGGTCCAAGGCACGTGCCAAACGTGCGGCGACTTGGGGGTTGATGGCGTCGAGCTCCAACACGCGTTCACTCCAGAACACATAGCCTGCCGCATCGCTGCGGTGGAATGCGCCGGGGTTGGCGCTGCAGAAACTGAAGATCAGGCTGCGTGCGCGGTTGGGGTTTTTGATGTGGAAGTCGGGGTGCAACATGAGGTTGCGCACCAGCGACAAGATGTTGCCACCACGGTCGGTGCTGCCGGCTTGCAAGGCAAACCATTTGTCCATCACCAAGGCTTCGTTGCGGAACAGGTTGTAGAAGCGTTGCAGGGCATCGCCTGCCAGCTCGTGACCTGCGCTGACCAAGGCGCTCAATGCATTGAAGCGGTCGGTCATGTTGTGTGCGTCTTTGAAGCACTGATAGGTGCGGCCAGGCCACACCACGTCGCCAGTGGCGCGTGCATCCAAGCACAACATGGTGAGGGCCATGCCGCTCAAAGCGCGGCGACCACTCGACACGGGGTCGGGGCTGAACGCACCGTTCTCGCTGTGGGCTTCAAAAGCCCAAGCCCAATCGTCGTGCAGCTCACGGGCCAGTTGTGCGCGCATCGATTCGCGCACGGCGTGGATGCGTTGAGGGTCGACCACTTCAAGCTGTTCGGCAATGTAGGTTTCAGAAGGCAAGGTGAGCACCAAGTCTTTGAAGGCTGCATCCAAAGCTGGGTTGCGCAGGACAGTGCGCAGTGCTTGCACCAAGGCGGCATCCAACACGTGCGTGGGTGCATCGCTGGCAGCCACGGCTGTGAGTGCAGCAGTCAGACACAAGCGTTGTGCAGCTTCCCATTGGTTGAATGGGTCGGTGTCATGCGCCAAGAGTGTGAGCAGTTGCGTGGGCGTGAAGTCTTTCTCCAACACCACAGGGGCGCTGAAGCCGCGCAAGATAGAAGGCACGGGTTCTTCACCCGCTTGCAAAGACAAGTCTTTGAACTCGAAGCTTTGTGTGGCTTCGGTCAGTACCAAGAGTTGCGTGGCCAACACCTCGCGGCCATCTGCACCCAGCAAACCAAATTGCACGGGGATGACAAACGGTTCTTTGTGGTCTTGGCCTGGGCTGGGTGGGCAGCTTTGGCTCAAACTCAGCGTGTAGGTGCGTGTGTCGGCGTTGTAGCTGCCAGCGGCTTGCACACGCGGTGTGCCTGCTTGCGCGTACCAACGCTTGAATTGCGTCAGGTGTGTGGCCAGCGCTGAGCCGGGGTTAGCATCAGCTATCGCTTGCGCGAAGTCGTCGCACGTGACGGCTTGGCCATCGTGGCGCTCGAAGTAGCGTGACATGCCTTTGGCGAAACCTTCACGGCTCGTCAAGGTTTGCATCATGCGCACGACCTCAGAGCCTTTTTCGTAAATCGTGACGGTGTAGAAGTTGTTGATCTCTACATAGCTGTCAGGACGCACGGGGTGGGCCATGGGGCCCGCATCTTCTGGGAACTGTGCGGTGCGCAACAAGCGCACGTCTTCGATGCGCTTGACGGCTTTGGCGGATGATGCGGCAGTTGGGTTGTCTTTGAGTGCTTCAGCAGCCAAGTCTTGGCTGAACTCTTGGTCGCGGAAAACCGTGAGGCCTTCTTTGAGTGAGAGCTGGAACCAGTCGCGGCATGTCACGCGGTTGCCCGTCCAGTTGTGGAAGTATTCATGGCCGACCACGCTCTCGATGTTGGCGTAGTCCATGTCGGTGGCGGTGGCAGAGTTGGCCAACACAAACTTGGTGTTGAAGATGTTGAGGCCCTTGTTCTCCATCGCACCCATGTTGAAGTCGCTGGTGGCGACGATCATGAAGCGTTCAAGGTCGAGGCTCAAGTTGAAGCGCTGCTCGTCCCATTTGATGCTGGCCATCAGCGAGTTCATGGCATGTTCGGTTTTGTCCAAATCACCGGAGCGCACAAACACTTGCAACAAATGCTCTTTACCCGATGGCGCCTTAACGCGCTGCTCGCGGCACACAAACTGGCCTGCGACCAAGGCAAACAAGTACGCTGGCTTTTTGTGTGGATCGACCCACTTCGCAAAGTGGCGGCCTTCATCCAAGTCGCCTTCTTCCACCAAGTTGCCATTGCTCAGCAAAACTGGGAATGCTTTTTTGTCGGCGCGCAGCGTGACGGTGTAGCTCGACATCACATCGGGGCGATCCAAGAAATACGTGATGCGGCGAAAACCTTCGGCCTCACACTGCGTGAAGAACGAATCGTTGCTCACATACAAGCCCATGAGCTTGGTGTTCTTCGCAGGGTTGCAGGTGGTGAAGATTTCTAAATCAAACGCGTCCGTGCCTTCTGGCAAGTTCTCCAGCACCAATTGACTGCCGTCCATCTTGAACGAGGTGCCTTGGCCATTGACCAACACGCGAGCAAGGTTGAGCTCGTCGCCATCCAAACGCAGGGGCTGGGCCGCCACATCGGGGTTGCGGCGCACGCGCATTTGGTTGAGCACGCGGGTCTTGGCGGGATCAAGGTCAAACGTCAGGTGGACGGTGTCAATCCAAAACGCGGGCGCTGTGTAGTCGGCGCGCTGAATCAATGGGGCTGTGCCTTCGCGGAACATAGTTTTCCTTAAATACCTTGTTTGAGTGACGCTTCGATGAATGCATCGAGGTCGCCATCCAAAACTTTTTGCGTGGCCGAAATTTCGACGTTGGTGCGCAAGTCTTTGATGCGGCTGTTGTCCAGCACGTAGCTGCGAATTTGGTGACCCCAGCCCACATCGGTCTTGGTGTCTTCGAGCTTTTGCTGTTCTTCTTGACGCTTGCGCATCTCGTGGTCGTACAAGCGTGAGCGCAGGCGCTTCCAAGCCACGTCACGGTTGCTGTGCTGGCTTCGGCCGTCTTGACACTGCACCACGATGCCGGTGGGGATGTGGGTCAAACGCACAGCAGAGTCGGTTTTGTTGATGTGCTGACCACCTGCGCCTGAGGCACGGTAGGTGTCGGTGCGCACGTCGGCGGGGTTGATGTCGATCTCAATCGAGTCATCAATCTCGGGGTACACAAAGATAGATGCAAACGAGGTGTGGCGGCCGCCCGAGCTGTCAAAGGGCGACTTGCGCACCAAGCGGTGCACGCCGGTTTCAGTACGGAGCAAACCAAACGCGTATTCGCCTTCGATTTTGATGGTCGCGCCTTTGATGCCGGCCACGTCGCCCGGTGATTCGTCTTCGACGGTGGTTTTGAAGCCTTTGCGTTCGGCGTACTTCAGGTACTGGCGCAACAACATGCTGGCCCAGTCGCAGGCTTCGGTGCCACCGGCGCCGGCTTGGATGTCCAAGAAGCAATTGAGCGGGTCCGCTTCGTTGCTGAACATACGGCGGAATTCGAGCTCTTCGATGGTTTTGACCAAACCTTGGGTGTCGGTCTCAATCGTGATCAAGCCGTCTTCGTCGTTGTCGGCTTTGCTCATTTCAAACAACTCGGCGTTGTCTTCCAGCTCTTGCGTGAGGCGGGTGAGGGTGACGACCACGCCGTCGAGGGCTTTTTTCTCACGACCCAGCTCTTGCGCTTTTTTAGGGTCGTTCCAGATGGTGGGGTCTTCTAGCGAGGCGTTGACGGTGCGCAGGCGTTCGGCTTTGGCATCGTAGTCAAAGATACCTCCGCAGATCCACCGTACGCGCGCTCAAGTCGGCCAGGGTGGTTCCAATGAGGTTGATGCGTTCTGCTTCCATGATGAGGTCTTCTTTATGTATTGGCGAAAACCTCAGATTTTCTCACGTTCGGACCCCGTTCAGAAGCTGCGCCCATAAGAGAACAAAAGCCCTGCGGTGCCCAGCACCATGATTTGCATGGAGTCATCACGTGTGAAGGCATAGCCCAAGGATGGAATGATGGCTGGGGCAATGCCGTAGTCGTTGAAAGGAATCTTGTGTTGGTACTTGTCTTTGTAGCCATAGATGAGGCCGGCAGAGACTTTAGCGAACAACTGGGGGTTGCCCAGCAGGTGGTTCCATTGCTTGCCCACATACGCGTAGGCCGATGGTTGACCAAATGAATTGCGAAACAGGGCCAAGCCACAAAAACGGTTGCCGTTCAGATGGCGATCTACGGCACCTAAAAACACAGGGCGGTGATCTGGGCTGTAGTTCCAGTGGTAGGCGTAGGGGGCCAGCGTCAAGTCCCATTGCTTGTCTTTGGCTGGTGCAGGTGCGCCGCTTTCGGCCAAAACATCGGGGCAAGGCTGCCAGCTGTGAGCTGCTGATTCGGTGGTTTGGGCTTGAACAGCACATGAGGCCAGCAGGCAAAGTGCCATGGTGTGGCGAGCGAGAGAGCGAAGGAAAGTCATAATTTTGAATTAATAAGTTAACTTTTTAATTCTATTAATTTAACTTTTAGTGCTGATTAAGATTTGTTAAGTCGACTTGTTCATAAGAAACTGCTCGATCAGATGGGCCAGTTGCTCGGGCTGGTCGTGATGCAGCATGTGGCCAGCTTCGTCAATCACCGCATGGGTGATGTTTGGGATG
>Ga0213920_1001049_pt1 | contig 16719 bp, 11 predicted proteins | sample McNCre1117MG_FD_161054 | JGI IMG/M metagenome (GOLD analysis project Ga0213920, IMG submission 161054) | Freshwater microbial communities from McNutts Creek, Athens, Georgia, United States - 11-17 MG | ecosystem: Environmental > Aquatic > Freshwater > Creek | place: USA: Georgia | collected...
CGTGGAATTCCATCAAGGCGGCCAAATCGGCAAAACCCAAGTCATAAGCGCCAGAAGCCACACGGTTCACTGCGCCGCCAGAGCCATTGCCTGCGTCGACGGTCACATCGAGCTTGGCGTCTTTGAAATAGCCTTTGGCAACAGGTACCAAGAAGAAAGCAGCGGGGCCTTCAAAGCGCCAGTCAAGTTGGAATTTCAAAGGCGTGGTTTGTGCTGAAACGCCTGCAAAGCTGGCCGCCAGTGCCAAGCCGAGGGTGGTTTTGATGAAAGTGCGTTTGATCATGGAAGCCTCTGAAAATCGAAATGAATAAAGGATGTTGTGTGCAACCTTGCAATAAAGGTGCCTGCTACAAGTAGCTGTTTGGGGGCGGCAGGGACAAATTGTGCGCGAGTTTGGTTTGTATACAAGCTGACGATGCACCAATGCAGTGATTTGCACTTGTCTGGTGCACCCGTTGTGTGCTACTTTTAAGCGTAAAAAAGCCAGCTCAAAAGCTGGCTTTGTGTAAGGGTGAGAAGCGTTTGTGCTTATTCTGCTTCCACTGCTTTGTGATGTTGTGCGGACTTGAGTTTGCCCCAGCCCAACACGATCACCGCGCCTGCGGCAGCAGCGACCAGATGGAACCACGAATTGGCTTCGCCGAAGGCTTTGAGCACCACGTCGTTGGCCACGGTCTCGCCGCCTACCCAGCCGATCAAGCAAGCGCCCAGGGTGATGATGATGGGAAAGCGGTCCATGAGTTTGATCATCAAGGTGCTGCCGAAGATGACTAAAGGGATGCTGATGGCTAAACCAATGATCAGCAACACTTCGTCGCCTTTGGCAGCTGCGGCCACGCCAATCACGTTGTCCAAGCTCATTACCAAATCAGCGATCAAGATGGTGCGAATCGCGGCGAACAAGTTGCTGTGCTCACTGGCCTCTTCTTCGCCTTCCTCTTCTGCTTCGAGCAGTTGAGCGCCAATCCACAGCAATAACAAGCCGCCGATGATTTGCAAATATTCCAAAGCCATGAGTTTGGCCGCAATCACGGTCAAACCGATACGCAACAGCACAGCCGCGCCAGAGCCAAAAAAGATGGCTTTCTTTTGTTGCTCTGCTGGCAAGCCGCGCGCAGCCAGTGCAATCACAACGGCGTTGTCGCCTGACAAAAGGATGTTGATCCAAGTGATCAACAACAAGCCCAGCCAGAAGTCAGTGCTTTGAAGTAGTTCCATGTGTATGTTTGCTCCAAGAGGGTGTTGTATTTAGCGACTCTTAAAAGCCGCTCTTCCGCGAGCATCGAGTGTAACGGTGCGGTGTTCCGTGGCCCGTTGGTATTACTGCTTATGCATGCGGCTACAGCTCTGCTGGTCTTTCTTCGAGCAATAAGCCCGCTAGGTTCAGCGGGCTTTTCATGCGTTGTTACTCGGTGAAGTTAGTGGCTGTCAGCCTGACGGGCAGCTGCAATAGCCGCTGAATCGTCTTCAGCTGCCCCATTGAAGAAAAGGTTCAACAACACGGCAGAAATAGAGGCCAACAAAATGCCCGACTCAATGAGAGGGTGCAGGTCGTGTGGCATCCATTGTTTGAAGTTGGGTGCGATCAGCGGAATCATGCCGATGCCAATCGAGATGGCGACCACCAAGCTGTTGAACCGGTTGTTCTTGAAGTCAACCCCGCCCAAGATGCGAATGCCTGTGGCGGCAACCATGCCGAACATCACCAAACCAGCGCCGCCCAGCACGACCGTGGGCAAGGACTCGACCAAAGCCGCCATCTTTGGAATCACGCCCAAGATGATGAGGATGATGCCGCCTGCCACGCACACAAAGCGACTCTTCACGCCAGTGACGGCAACGAGGCCCACGTTTTGCGAGAAGCTGGTGTAGGGGAAGGTGTTGAAGAGGCCTCCAATCAGCGTGCCCAAACCATCGGTGCGCAAACCACGGGTGAGTGCGGCGCGGTCGACATGACGGTCGGTCATTTCGCCCAAAGCCAAGAACATGCCGGTGGACTCAATCATGACCACGATCATCACCAAACTCATGGTGAGGATGAGCACGGGGTCAAACACGGGCATGCCGAATTGGAAAGGCAGCACCACGTCAAACCAAGCAGCTTTGCCCACTTTGTCGAAGTTCATGAGTCCCAAGCTTGTGGCTGCGATGCCACCAATGATGATGCCCAACAGAACCGAAATGTTGGCGATGAAGCCTTTGGCGAACTTAGAAATCAAGAGGATGGATGCCAACACCAAAGCCGCAATGCCCACTCCAGTGAGGTCGGCGTATTTGGGGTTGGGCATCTTGGCCATCAGCGCCAAATCTTTTGGCACGGCGGCCAAAGTAGAGCCGGGAGCCGAGGCTGCAGCCGCTGCATCGGCCAGCCACTTGGCGTGTTCTGGATTGACGATGGAGGGGGCAGTGGGGCCGAAGGGATTGCCGAAAATCCAATTGATGCCAATGCGCATCAAGCTGATGCCGATCACGGCAATGATGGTGCCGGTGACGACGGGCGGGAAGAAACGCAACATGCGGCTGACCAAAGGCGCAATCAGCATAGAGATAGCGCCTGCGCCGATGATGGCGCCGAAGATGAGTTGTGCACCCGCATCGCCTGGGTTCGAACCAGCCATGGCGACCATCGGGGCGACCGCTGCAAAAGTAACACCCATCATGACGGGCAAGCGAATGCCAAACCATTGGGTGGCGCCCCAAGACTGAATGAGGGTGACCAAGCCGCAGACAAACAGATCGGCCGAGATGAGCATGGCCACTTGTTCGGGGCTGAGCTTCAAAGCGCGGCCGACGATGAGTGGCACAGCCACAGCGCCTGCGTACATGACGAGCACGTGTTGCAGACCTAGAGCTGCTAGCTTGCCGGTGGGCAAGTGTTCGTCGACGGGATGAACTGCTTCGGACATAAAAAACTCCTAATAAGGTCTTTGCGTCACAAACTGTATACAGTTTTGCATGCAAAAAGGGTATGGATAAACCCTAGTTATAATTTAATATATTTAATTAAATAGCAATTAAATCATAAAATATACTAATAAAGTATTGTTATTATGTTGCGCAACGTCTAAGCGCAACCATGGTTCAACCTTTCCACCTCGAATCTCTGTCCTACCAAAGCGATGCAGTCGATGCCGTCGTGCGCGTTTTTGATGGTACAGCTCCATCCCTCAAGTCTCATTGGCTGGGTAATCGTTGCCTGCTCACTTGGGAGCAACTCACCGCCAACTTGCAAGCTGTTGCACAACGCTACCAAATCAGCGACGAGCGGCTGTGCTTGACCAAGCCCGCCCAAGGCGAGTCGCTTGATTTGTCCATCGAAATGGAAACAGGCACCGGCAAAACGCTGGTGTATTTGCGCACCATCTATCGTTTGCACACCACGTATGGCTGGAACAAATTCATCATCGTTGTTCCATCAGTGGCAATACGCGAGGGCGTCATGGGCACGCTCAAAGACTTTGGCGCTCAGCTTGCAAGCCAAAACAACCTGAACTTTCCCATCCCTGCGTTTGAGTACGACAGTAGCCGACTGCAAGAACTCAAAACCTTCATCGACAGCCCCACACCGGCCATCATGGTCATCAATACCCAAGCCTTTGTAGGTAAGGGCAAAAAAATCAGTGATGAAGCAACCGAAGCGCCGCTCGATGGCCTCACTTGGTTGCAAGCCCTGGCGCGTTGCCGCCCCATCGTGGTGATGGACGAGCCCCAAGAGGGCATGGACACCGACGCTGCCCTGGCCGCCTTTGCTGACATGAAGCCCCTGGCCAAGTTGCGCTACTCGGCCACACACAAACAGGCGCGCAACTGCATCTATCGCCTCACGCCCGCACAGGCGTACAGCCAAGGCCTGGTTAAAAAAATTGAAGTCCTCACCATTGCCGAACAAAACGATGCGGGACTTTTGCAGCTGGAACTAGCGGAGATCCAAACCCGTGCGGGCCAAGCCCCTAAGGCCAAGCTCAAACTTTGGTGCCGCATGGCTGACGGCGAACTCAAATACAAAGCCACTGTCTGGCTTTCGCCCAGTGCCGACTTGGCTGAAGTCAGCCACAACCCTAGCTATGCCGGCTGGCGCATTGACCACATCGAACACTCGCTCGAAACCAAACAATGGCAAGTGCGCTTTGACAACGGCCAAATCTTGGTGCAAGGCCAACCCATTGGGCACGACAAAGCAGGCCTCTTTCGGTTGCAGTTGCGTTGGCTCATTCACCGCCACTTCGAAAAGAAAGCACGCCTCGCGCCCTTGGGCATCAAGTGCCTCTCACTCGTCTTCATCGACAAGGTGGCCAACTACCTGGGCGACGGCCAAACCGAAACGCCCCTCATCAAACGCTTGTTTCAAGAGGAATACACCGCACGCCTCAAAACCCTCAGCGGCCAAGCCCCCACGGACGATGAAGTGCAAAAAGTGCAGGGCAGTTACTTTGCGCAAACCGGGCAAGGCAAATACACCGACAGCGAATCGGCCATGTCCAAAAACAGTGGCATCTACAAACGTATCCTCACCGACAAAGCGGGCTTGCTGAGTTATGACGATCCCATAACAGGGCCAATGGAATTCATCTTCAGCCACAGCGCTCTAGGCGTGGGCTGGGACAACCCGAACGTCTTCAACATCGCGACCCTCAACACCGCGCAAAACCACGACCGAAAACGCCAAGAACTCGGGCGCGGCCTGCGCATCTGCGTCAACCAACACGGCCAGCGCGTGTACGACGCGCCCGACACCCCGCTGGGCGAAGAAATCAACCTGCTCACCGTGGTGCCCAACCTCAGCTACCAAGCGTTTGCCGAGGGCTACCAGCAAGAAATTGAAGAGGCCTACGGCAAAGACGCCCAAGCCGCCGCCCCCTTGCGCGAAAACAAACAAGGCCGCTTGCAAAAGAAAACCCTCAAGCGCCGTGACGACCTCTTTGCCACTGAAGCCTTCCAACAGTTTTGGCGCACCATGGCCCGCACCACGCGCTACACCGTCGCCTTTGACGAAGACGCCATCGTGCAAGACGTGGTGCCAAAGCTGCAACAAATCAGCGTGCCCGTCTACGGCGCCGACATCACAGCGGGGCGCGTACGCATCCTCGAAGACCAAGAGGCCGAAAACCCGCAAGTCAGCCTCGACTACATGGGCGGCACCCGCGCCACACTCGCGCCGCGCTTTGCGCCGCAAGACTGGGTGCAAGCCATTGGACAAGACAGCCGCTTGTCACAAAAAGCTGTGCTGCGCATCTTGCAAGAGGCCTTGCAAAACACCGCGTGCGCCGAGCAGTTCTTGCGTAACCCGGTGCTGTTTGCTCAGCAAGCCAGCACCCTCATTCGGCGTGCCGAGCGCGACCACATGCTGCGCGGTTTGAGCTACTGGCCCACGGGCGAGGTGTTGCCCATCGACACCGTGCGCGCCGTCATCGACACCCTCAAAGACGTGGCCCACACCCCCTTGCATGGCTTGTACGCCGAGCAAGCCATTGACAGCACACACGAAAAAAACTTTGCCGAAGCTGCCGACAAAGAATCGCACTTGGTGTGCGTGCTCAAACTGCCCGAGGGCTACGCCATTCCCACCCCCGTGGGGCATTACACCCCCGACTTTGGCTTGGTCTTCAAAGAGCGCGGCCACCGCGCCATGGAACTCAGCCCCCACACCCCACAGCAACAGGGCGAATTTTTTGTGGTGGAGGTTAAAGGCACCCACGACCTGCACGACCCCAAAGCCCTCACCCCCGAAGAAGTGCTCAAGATCGAATGCGCCGCCCGCCACTTTGAAGCCCTGGGCTTTGCCACCACCGTCCATGGCCGCATGGTCCACGTGCAACCCAAACGCCTCTTTGCCGCACCGCGCGACACCTTTGGCTACTTCAAGCAGGCTGATTTGGATGTGGGGGAGGTGGTGTGAGCAACAAACCCAAATTAAACGAGCCCAGGCCACCAGCGCGTTCTATTCAACTAACTGGTCACAAGGTGTGACCAGTTTCATCTTTATTTCCTCATGCGTACCCCAAATCCCCTCCAATCCATCCAAACCCCCGACCTGCTGCAAGAGCGGCTTGAGCGGCTGAAGGCTGAGTTTCCAGACCTGTTCACCAACGAAGGCCAGCTCAACCCTGTGGAGTTGCAGCGCCTGACAAATGAAGAGGGCAAAGAGCGTTTTGACTTTTCGTGGTGGGGCAAAGCCGCCGCTAAGCGCAAAGCCTTTGCGCCCACCACCGCCGCGCTGCGGTACGACGAAGCGCGCAGCGTCAACCCCGAGCTGGCAGGCGGCAACGCCATCATCGAAGGCGAAAACCTAGAGGTGCTCAAACTCTTGCTCAGCGCGTATCGCGGGCAGGTGAAATGCATCTACATCGACCCGCCCTACAACACCGGCAACGACTTTGTTTACAAAGATAACTTTGCCGAAGACAAGAGCGCCTATTGGGAGCAAACCGGCATCACCCAAAACGGCGTGAAGCTCAGCACCAACACCCGGGCCGATGGGCGCTTTCACAGCAACTGGCTCAACATGATTTACCCGCGCCTGCTGGTGGCGCGCCAACTGCTGCGCGAAGACGGCGTGATTTTTGTGTCCATCGACGACAACGAAGTGACGCACCTGCGCAAGGTGATGGATGAGGTGTTTGGGGAGGGGAACTTTGTGTCTTGCATCGTCTGGGAGAAGACTCGCAAGAACGATGCACGCTTTTTTTCAAACGGCCACGAGTACATAGTCCTGTACGCCAAGAACTTGGAGCTGCTGAAAGAAATGGGGGTGATTTGGCGCGATGTGAAACCCGGTGCGCCCGAGATCATTGCCCAGTGGCGCGAGATCAAAGCCCGAGTGGGTGAAACCAACTACGAGGCCCAGCAAGAGGAGTTGCGTCAGTGGTATCAGCAACTCCCCAAGACACACCCTTCGAAAAAACTCAGTCGATACAAGTCAATTGATAAGTGGGGGCCTTGGCGTGATGACAACCTTTCTTGGCCCGGCGAAGACGGGGAGCATTACCAAGAGCTATTGCATCCAGTAACGGGGTTGCCATGCAAAATTCCAGAGGGTGGGTGGCGATACGGCCCCGATGAAATGAAGCGGCGGATTGATGCCGGATTGATCGAGTTTCGCAAGGATCACCACACTCCGCCTGTCAGGAAAACACATCTGCTGCCGCTGAGCGAAGAGGCTGATAGCGTCGAAGAGGTCGAGCCAGGGGAAGATGACGAATCCGCCCAGCCAGCGATGAAGGTCTTGGGCAGCTATTTGTACAGGCAAGCACAGGTGTCCGTGAAGCACTTGAAAAAGCTGCTTGGCAGCAAATCTTTCAACAACCCCAAAGATCACGAAGTGCTTGCCCAATACATCCGGTATTGCATGGCAGACGATCAATCAGGAATCGCTCTGGACTTCTTTGGGGGATCAGGGTCCACTGCGCATGCAGTGCTGGAGATGAATCGAGCAGATCAAGGCAGTCGCAAGTTTGTTTTGGTGCAAATACCCGAAGAGACCGATGCGAAGAGCGTGGCCAGAAAAAACAACTTCAAAAAAATCAGCGACATCACCATCGAGCGCGTCAAGCGCGTCATCCAAGGCTATGGTGACAATCCCCAGCCTATCGCTTCCGGCTTCAAGGTCTACACGCTAGAAAAGAGCGCCTTCCCCCGCGCCGACTTCGCGCCCGATCCCGACGCCTCGCCCGAGGACAACTTCAAGGCGCTCAAAGCGTTCATTGCCGACAAAGAGGCCAGCCTGTTCAACATACTTGCTGCGCATGCAGTGCGCGACGAGGTGCTGCTCAAGTGCGGCTTTCAACTCGATGCGCAACTCACGCGCATTGAAGACGTGCAAGCCAACGCGCTTTACTTGGCCAAGAGTGGCGCACACGACCCGCAAACCTCACCGCGCCAAGCGATGGTTTGCTTTGATAGCCACCTCGAAACCGAAACGCTGGAATGGCTGCGCCAACAAAAAGGCCAACGCGTCATCGTGCTAGAGGCCGCGCTGGACACAACGGCGAAGTGGAATTTGCATCACCAGTTGGGTGATGGGTTGGTGGTTTTTTGAAGTTAAGCATGAGTTGGAGGTTAGATGGGGGAAAAGAGCGTAGAGGAACGAATCAAAGGACTGTGGTGCAGAGCGAAGACGCTGCCAAACTTAAGACTGCTTAATGAGGAGCTTCTCAGGGAATGGTCAAGCAGCGCAAATTTAATCGTGGACTCCGTTGAGGAGCGTCATATTGGTCGCTTCTGTTCATTCCCCGCTCTTGTATTAAAGACAGGCGTTCATCTCGCTGCTTTTCCAAAGGTGTCGACTGTGACAGATCCACAGTGGCTTGTGAATAAGCAACGCCGTGACATTGAAGCGGATCTATGGGAAAAGGTGGAGTGGTTCTTACCACTATGGGCCAGTGTCGGCGACTCTAGAAAAATTCTTGCATCGATAGAGCATTGCAGCAAAGAGGATGCTATACGTCAGTTTGACTATCACACGTCAACCATCTACACCTTACCCTTTCAAGCGGTGTGTATTACCCAAATAATGCCAGCTTGTCGCAGCTTGGCCGAATTTATGCCTGTTATCCGTGAGGCCTATTTGGCGACCTACTCTGGGTATGCTGCATCGAGCATCGCAGCGCTAATTCCTGTTGTAGAGGGGGCGCTGCGGAAAATTACTAAAACGTCGGATGCGACTTCGTTGCAAGATGTTGTTAACGTCGTTATCGATAGAGCTTGCAACGTGGCTAGCCGACTTTATTACGATGGAATGTGGGTGCCTAATGAATACTTGGCACATGATTATCTATTTGTTCAAGATGAATTAGTCTTTGTCTTCGAAACCTTTCGTCGTTGGTTGAAGAACTCATTTTTCCGTAACACGGGTGAATACGATGGAGCAACTTGGCTGAATAGACATCTCTTTGCGCATGGAGCGTCCACCTTGTGGCAAGAAGGGGCAAACTTCAGAAGATTGATAGTGGCATTGGCCACTCTTGGTGTCATTGAGTCCTGGTATGACCAAACCTATCGCGTTTCGTTATTGTTCCCAGAGATGAATGATGACAGTAAGTTGCTCTGGCAGCAGGCCTTGCTGCGCGGGTATACACAGGCGGGAATTAAGCGCCAAGAGCAAGATTTTTATCAAAAACACGGAAGACTTGTTCCAGAGCTACCTGCGGATGGCGGCGAAACACTCCGAGCAGCATATCTTGGAGATGAATGCATAAAAGAGCTTGTGCGGCCACTTCGGGATGCAGGATGGCAGGTGAAGATGTGTGAGCCGGATGCAAAAGGTCTTTGGGTAAAAGTGGAAGCCACATGCGGAAATGAAAGCTTCAATGTTGGATTACTTTTTAGCTGCGCAAGTGAAAACAAGCTGTATCGGGAACTGGCGAAGGACTGTTCTGCGATTCTTTACCTAGGACCGCCATATATGCAGGATTCGTATGAGTATGGTGTTAACGTCCATGTGGGCCCTGTTGCTGGTTGGAGGCCGCCTGCGCCGCTACCGTGTGTAGAAGGCTAGTCAAAGCATTGTGCCCGCAGAGGAAGAGGCAGAAGACGAACCCCTGTTCGAGCAACCCGAAGACCGCATGGTCAGCATTTTGCGCAACGCGCACGAAGCCTTGGCCGCCGAGTTGATTGAAAACATCAAGCAGTGCGAGCCCGCGTTTTTTGAAAAACTGGTGCTCGACCTCTTGCTCAAGATGGGCTATGGCCGCCGCCGCGAAGACGCAGGCCGCACCGTAGGCCAGTCGGGCGACGGCGGGGTGGACGGCATCATCAACGAAGACCCACTTGGCCTCGACACCATCTATCTGCAAGCCAAGCGCTGGGAGGGCTCGGTGGGCGAAGGCCCCATTCGCGACTTCATCGGCGCGCTCGACCTCAAGGGCGTGAAGAAGGGCGTGTTTCTCACCACCAGCCACTACACGCCCGCAGCCAAGGCCGCAGTAGAGGGCATTCGCAGCGACAAAAAAGTGGTGCTGATCGACGGCGCCCACCTCGCCCGCCTGATGATCGAGCACGACTTGGGTGTGTCGGTGGCCAAGACTTTTGCACTCAAGCGCCTCGACTCCGACTTTTTTGCGCAGGAGTGAGGCACACGCACGCACACTCACGCGCGCACGCGTACTATGCAAATGCGTGTGCGGCGCTACACCGCAAAGGTGGATGGCTGGGGCACAGTGGTGTGATGCAGCACCAGTACAAATTTTTTTTAGCTTTTGAAGGCTTTAGCCAGCTAGAATTCGTTTCAACACACCCGCCACACGTCTTGGTTTCGGCCAAGGTTCTGCTGCAAAGCAGACGTGCAAAAGGCGGGTTTTCTTTTGGTGTTCTGGATTTGCATGGCTAAGGGTGCTTTCTCCAAGCTGGCAGCCACGCCCGAGCAGTTGCTCGCCAAGTTGCAAGCCAGCGGCTTGCCCGTCAGCAACCCAGCACAGGCCTTGGACTATTTGTGCTTTGTGGGGGGCTACAGGATCAAGGGCTACTGGTTTCACGCAGTAGACCCCGTCACCAAGCAGTTTCAGGCAGGCTATACCTTCGACCACATCATTCAGCGCTGCGAGTTGGACCGCGAATTGCGGGCGGCCACCATCACGGCGATAGATCGTCTTGAGGTGGCCATTCGCACCGCCATGGCCAACTACCTCAGTCTGGCCCATGGTCCGCACTGGTTTCTGGACACCCGCATCTTCAAGCCCACCACCCGCTGGGGGATGGGGCGTTTCATCAAAAAAATTGAAGATGAGGTGGACCGAGCCAAAGGCAAGCTGTTTGTGGGGCACTACCTGGACCACTATGACGAGCCCTACTTGCCGCCTAGTTGGGTCATCAGTGAATGTGTGACCTTCGGTTTGTGGTCGCATACGTTTGCCATCTTGCGTGATCCAAACGACAGGCGGGCCATTGCCAAGAAGTTCGGCGTCGATCAGGCCGATGTGTTCGAGTCTTGGATTCACACCCTCACGGTGGTGCGCAACATTGCGGCGCATCATGGCCAACTGCTGCGCGTCAAGCTGGGTGTTTCGCCCATGAACTACAAGGCCAAGAGCATCCGATTCGGACAGCAAAAGTCTTTTTTTGCTGCTGCCACGGTCATTCAGTATTTGCTCAGTCAAACTGCTTTGCCGCACAGCTGGAAAGCGGATTTGGAGAGCACCTTTGCCAAGTATCCGCTCGTACCCATTGCCGATTTGGGCTTCACGCCATATTGGAAAACTGCAACCGGCTGGTGACACATGTCCAAGCAAGCCTCCCGCTTCGACACCCTCATCGCCGCCAAGGCCGTCTGATGATCTAGCACGACTTGGGTGTGTCGGTGGCTAGGACGTTTGTGCTCAAGGGCCTCGACTCCAACTTTTTTGCGTAGAAGTGATGGGCTTGCTTGCGCTTTTTGGCGAGTTGTTGAGCCGCCCACAAGTCGCGCTGTGGTTGCAACGCAAGCCAGTGCCCCGGCGATGTGCCAAGCTGTAAAAAGTTGAACTTGGAATTTGATCTCAAGCATCTCGATACAAAGCATTGCATTTCAAACTGTAAGTAAGCCTTAGCCGCTGAGTTGTTCAATTTTTAGACACTTTTCCCATTCAAATTTGAGTGGAGTGTGACGATGGCTGCTACGCGTATTGAGCGAATTCTTGTCTTGGCAAAAACTTATCCATCGCCTAGTGCTCAGTACGTTGAGACGTCATGTGTGGCAGGCATCAGCGAGACAGGCGCGATGCGACGGCTTTACCCTGTGCCGTTTCGGATGATTGAAGCGGGGCAGCAGTTTAAAAAGTGGCAGTGGATTTCGGTTCGCGTTGAGAAAGCGAACAAAGATCACCGACTCGAAAGTCACAAGGTGTACGTTGACACGATTGAGTGCAAAAATTTCATAGAGCCCAATCGCGGATGGGCAATGCGCTGGGAGTGGCTAGACAAGATGCCATGCTTTACCAGTTTGGATGATCTGAATGCAGCCAGAGAGTCAGACCGTGTTTCTATTGCGCTGTTGCGGCCGAAAAAAATATTGGGACTTGAAATATCAAAGGCGCGTCATGATGACTGGACAGACGAAGAGCGAGAAAAGCTCATGCGTGAGCAAATGCAGGGCAGTTTTTTTGACGAAACCGAAGCAAAAAAGCAAGTGAAAGAACTTCAAAAAATCCCGTTTGATTTTTATTACCGCTGCGTGTGCGCTTCAGCGAACGGCGAGTACGAGAAGAGATTAAAAGTTGTCGATTGGGAGGCCGGCGCACTGTATTGGAAATGCCGCAATAGTCATGGTGCTGCGTGGGAGAAACCATTTCGCGCGAAGTTGGAAAACGATTTGCAGAGCAAAGACTTGATGTTTTTGTTGGGCAACCAACATCGCTTTCAAGATCAGTGGCTGATCATCAGCCTGATTTACCCGCCTATGCGAGAGCTGCAAGACGACCGGCAGAGTGCTTTGTTTTAGGATCAGAGGTTTGAATGTGGACGACACCCATGCCGTTGAATTTGTGTACCGCATCGGCCACCATGTAGCGATGGCAAAAATTGAAGTCTGCTTCGTAGCAAAGCAGTGCGCAGCTTGAGGTACTGGCAAGCATGGAGAGGGATTCAACTGCTGATGTTTGCGTTGATAGGTACTTTGTGAAGCCCTTGGTGTAGAGCTGCCAGTTGCCATCTTCACGGTATTGATCGCGCACGGGTTTGGGGCAGCCTAGTGCTGCGATATGGATGTATGCCAAGCCTGTGAGTTGCAACGTGTTGGAAAGTACCGTTTTTGAAAACCCAGGTTTGCGTGACAAAGGTAGTTCACGAATGTCGACAACTGTTTCGATGTCGTAGGCTTTGAGCAAAGATATGAACTCATCGATGCCGAGCCCTTCGTAGCCAATGGTGTAGATGGTCATGGTGGTTGCTCCTCGGGAGAAATTTTATCTGCGAGGGCTGGGGCAAAGTTGAGTCAGCCTAATAAATCAAACAACGTTCGCGCCACCACCTTGGTCGCCCGTCGCACATCTTCCAGCATCACACGTTCATCGTTGCGTTTGGCGTGACTCTCTAGCACCGTGCGTGGGCCTGCGCCATAAATGACGCCAGGAATGCCTTGGGCCACATACAGGCGCACATCGGTGTAGAGCGGCGTGCCCACGGCAGGGATGGGCTCGCCAAACAGTTGCTCGCCGTGTTTTTGAATGGCATTCACCAAAGGCTTGTTGCCCGCGAGCGGGACCATGGCCTTGGCCAGCAACATACGCTTGATGTCGATCTTGAGCAGCTTGCCACCGCGCGGTGGGTTGAACGAGGCCGCAGCGTCTTCTATGGTTTTGCGGATGGACGCTTCGACTTCAACAGGGTTTTCTTCGGGAATCATGCGGCGGTCGAGTTTGAACACGACCTTGCCCGGCACCACGTTGGTGTTGGTGCCGCCGCTGATTTGGCCCACGTTCAAGTAAGGGTGGGTGATGCCTTCAATCTTTGAGGTGATTTTTTTGTAGTCCTCGTTGAGCGCGTGCAGCGCGTTCAAGATGTGCACCGCGCCTTGCAGGGCATCGGTGCCGCTGTCTGGAATGGCGGCGTGCGCCATTTCGCCTTGCACGGTGATTTCCATTTGCAAGCAACCGTTGTGTGCGGTGACCACTTGGTAGCTAAAGCCAGCAGCAATCATCAGGTCGGGTTTAGTCAAGCCTTGGGCCAACAACCAGCCCGGGCCTTTTTCGCCGCCAAATTCTTCGTCGTAGGTGAAGTGCAGCTCGATGCCACCTTTCAAAGGCAACCCCAATGATTCGAGCGCACGTGTGGCAAAAGTAAAAGTGGAGAAGTCGCTTTTGCTCACCGCCGTGGCGCGGCCGTACATCGCGCCGTTTTCAATTTCAGCGCCATAGGGCTTGTGTGTCCAACCTTCGCCGGGTGGCACCACGTCGCCATGGGCGTTGAGTGCAATCGTTTTGCCGCCCTCGGCAAACTTGCGACGCACGATGAGGTTGGTGATGCTTTCCAAGCCATAGGCTTTTACCTCGTCGCTGGGCACGGCATGTTTTTCTGCCTCATAGCCAAACGTGTGCAGCAGCTCGGCGGTGCGCTCGGCGTGCGGTGCGTTGTTGCCAGGCGGTGTGTCGGTGGGGACTTGCACCAAGGCTTGCAAGAACTTCACTTGCTCGTCAAAGTGCGCGTCGATCCATGCGTCGAGTTGGGCGTAGTGGATTTGGCTCATGGTGTGTCTCGTTCTTTGTTGTTGTGTGTAGAGGCTTGGCAATCAGGCGTGCAAGTTGTGTAGCACGTGCATGAAGGCGTCGATGGCCAGTTGCATGTCGTCGCTCGTCGTGGATTCCAGCGGGTTGTGGCTGATGCCTGCGTTTTGTCCGCGCACAAACAGCATGGCTTGAGGCATCACTTCGTGCAGCTTCATCGCGTCGTGTCCCGCGCCGCTGGGCAGGTGGAACACAGGCACGCCCAAGCTTTGCACAGCGTTTTCCCATGTGGTTTGCAGCTTGGCGTCGCTCGGTGCGGCGCTGGCGCGCATGGTTTCTTCCAAGGTGTAGTGCATACCGCGGCGTTCACAAATGGCTTTGAGTTCTGCCAGGACGTCGTGCATCAAGCTGTCGCGCAACTCATTCGTGGTGGCGCGTAGGTCAAGGCTGAATTGAGAGCGGCCAGGTACCACGTTGATGGAGCCATTGGGCACGCTGAGCATGCCGATGGTGCCCACGCATGCTGATGTTGGGTTACCCGCTGTGTCGGCAGACGCGGCGTTCAATCCAGCGGCACGTTTTTCAACAAACAAGGCCAGCTCGGCCACGGCGGTGGCTGCATCGCGGCGGCGATCCATGGGGGTTGTACCCGCATGGCTGGCCATGCCTATCACTTCGCCCACAAAGCGCACGCTGCCGTTGATAGAGGTGACAACGCCCAAGGGAATGTCCAACTCGTTCAACACAGGGCCTTGCTCGATGTGGACTTCCACGAAACCCAAGTATTCAGCCGCATTGCGAGTGAGCTTGGGTATGTCGTTGATGTTCAAACCGGCTTGCTTCATGGCTTGGCGCATCGTGATACCTTCAGCATCTTTTTGGTCCAGCCACTCATTTTTAAAGTCGCCCACCAATGCGCCAGAGCCTAAGAAGGTGGCTTTGTAGCGTTGACCTTCTTCTTCGGCAAAGGCCACCACTTCAAGGTTGTAAGGTAAACGCTTGCCTGCACGGGCCAACTCGCGCACGCAGGCCATGGGTACGAAGATGCCTAAGCGGCCATCGTACTTACCGCCATTGCGAACGGTGTCGTAGTGCGAGCCGGTCATCAAAGTTTTGGCATCGTGAGCAGCTGCTTTGTAGATACCCACCACGTTGCCCACGGCGTCGATGCGCACGTCGTCAAAGCCGCAGGCCTTCATGCCCAGCTCGATCGTGCGGGCGCATTTCAGGTGGGCGTCGGTCAGGTAGGTAACGGTGAGTGCGTCGTTGGCATCGCTGAACTGGGCCAGCCATTCGTGCCAGTCCCACACCTCGTGGCCCAGCGCAGGCTCGTAGCCCAGCTTGTCGTTCAAGCGAATCTCCACGATGCGGTGGATGTTGCGCAAACACTCGGCCAGTTCGTAGTCGGGGTGGTTGTGTAAGCGGCGCTCGAAGGTGCTGATGATTTGTTGTTTGTTGAGGCCCGAGCCGCGCGGGCCGCGCACGGCCAAGATGAACGGAAAACCAAACTTGGCGTTGTAGCTCGCGTTGAGCTGCTGGATGTGCGCAAACTCTTCGGGCGTGCAGTGGGTCAGGCCCGCTTTGGTTTGCTCGTTGGTGGATTCAGCGGTGAGGCTTTTGCTCACCATAGCTTTGCCTGCCAACTCGGGGTGGGCGCGCACCAAGGCGAGTTGGGGCTCGCGGCCTGCTCTTGCCAGCACCTTCACCATCGCGTGTTTGAGTGCTGCGGCTGATGCAAATGGGCGGGCGTCAAGTGCTTGCTCTGCAATCCAGTCGGAGTGCTCGTACAAGCCAGTCAGCAGGGCCGCCGCCTCAGCGCGGGGCAGGGTGTTGATTTGGTTCAGCGTGATGGTGCTCATGGTGATGTCCTGCTGTTTAGTTGCCGCTGTACGGATGCACTTGTTTCCAGTGGCGCGCAATGTCAATGCGACGCGCCACCCACACGCGGTCGTGTTTGGCGATGTGGTCTAAAAACTTTTGCAATGCCACGATGCGCCCGGGCTTGCCCAGCAAGCGGCAGTGCATGCCAATGCTCATCATCTTGGGCGAGTTCGTGCCATTGGGGTCGCCCTCGGCATACAGCGCGTCAAAGCTGTCGCGCAAATACACAAAGAAGTCTTCCGCTTGGCTAAAGCCTTGGGGCAGCGCAAAACGCATGTCGTTGCAGTCGAGGGTGTAGGGCACGACCAGTTGGGGCACCACGTCACCATTGGTTTTTTTGACCTTCATCCAAAAGGGCAGGTCTTCGCCGTAGTAGTCGCTGTCGTATTCAAAGCCGCCGTGGTCCGCCACAAGGCGGCGGGTGTTGGGGCTGTCGCGGCCGGTGTACCAGCCTGCGCCGTGAATGCTGTTGCCGTGCGTGGTGTGGGTCAGGCGTTCGATGATCTCGATGCCCTTGTTCATGTGCGCACGCTCAGTGGCTTCGTCGGTGGTTTGGTAGTTGATCCAGCGGTAGCCGTGGCAGGCAATTTCATGGCCGAGTTCGACAAACGCGGCGGTGAGTTCAGGGTGACGCTCCAGCGCCATGCTCACGCCAAACACCGTCAGGGGCAAGCCACGTTTTTCAAACTCGCGCAAGATGCGCCACACG
>Ga0213920_1001050_pt1 | contig 16716 bp, 17 predicted proteins | sample McNCre1117MG_FD_161054 | JGI IMG/M metagenome (GOLD analysis project Ga0213920, IMG submission 161054) | Freshwater microbial communities from McNutts Creek, Athens, Georgia, United States - 11-17 MG | ecosystem: Environmental > Aquatic > Freshwater > Creek | place: USA: Georgia | collected...
GGGTGAGGCATGTTCACAAGCTTTATCTTGAAGAACCCAGGTATCTTTCGTGCCACCTCCTTGAGAAGAGTTAACTACTAAAGAGCCTTCTTTCATGGCAACCCGACATAATCCACCTGGCACTAAACTAACCTTATCGCCAGATAAAACAAATGGACGTAAATCAACGTGGCGTGGTGCAATACCTTTCTCTACAAGAGTGGGGCAGGTGGATAGTGATAGGGTAGGTTGAGCAATATAGTTGCTAGGATTAGCTAGAATTCTGTGTTTGAAAGAATCTAACTCTGCTTGACTAGCGGTAGGTCCAACTAACATGCCGTAGCCACCAGATCCTTGAACCTCTTTCACGACCAACTCAGATAAGTTATCTAATGTGTAGCTTAAATCCTCAGGCTTGCTCAATTCATAAGTGGGAACGTTAGCAAGAATGGGTTCCTCATTAAGGTAGAACTTAATCATGTCAGGAACGCGGATATAGGTTGACTTATCATCAGCCACGCCCGTACCTACTGCATTAGCAAGAGTTACCCCGCCATTCCGATATACCGAGAACAAGCCTGGCACACCTAGCATGCTGTCGGGGTTGAATGCTAAAGGATCAATAAATTCGTCATCAATTCGTCGATAAATCACATCGACCCGTTTAGGTCCTTCAGTGGTTCTCATATAAACCGCGTTATTGCGGACAAATAGGTCTTGTCCTTCGACAAGTTCTACTCCCATTTGTTGAGCTAAGAAAGCATGCTCAAAATAGGCACTGTTATAGGCGCCAGGTGTCAATAGGACAACGGTAGGATCTTTGATGCCAGGTTGAGCAACTGCACGTAAATTATTTTTTAACACTTGTGGGTAGTGCTCGACAGGTGCGATGGAATATCTCCTGAATAATTCAGGAAACAGTCGCATCATCATCTTGCGATCTTCAATCATGTAAGACACGCCAGAAGGCGTCCTTAGATTATCTTCAAGCACATAAAACTGATCTTCGCCCGTTCGCACGATATCAATACCTGCAATGTGAGCGTAAATACCTTGAGGTACATCCACATTGAACATTTCTGGTCGATATTGCGAATGTTTCAGTATTTCCTCTGAAATAATTCCCGCGCGAATAATTTCTTGTTGATGATAAATATCATCCAAGAACATATTTAGAGCGCGAACACGTTGTATTGCTCCCTTAGATAGCGTCGACCATTCTTTAGCAGACAGCAGTCTTGGAATCACATCAAAAGGAATAAGTCTTTCAACGCCATCATCTTCGCCATAGACGTTAAAAGTAATGCCAACTCGTCTAAATAAGATTTCAGCTTCTTGCCGCTTACTTTCTAGCTGATCGGTTGGAATAGTTTTTAGCCAGTTTTGGTAATTTGCATAAACATGGCGCACGGAAGCATCGCTTAGGTGCATTTCATCAAAATAACTCTTGTTATGCATGACACTCTCCCAACTTCTATTAATTCATTATGATTAATAGCAAGTTGTGTGCCATATGTATTAAAAGCCTATTCTGGCTAATTTCAAGTGTTATTTATGTGAAAAAATATTACAAAAATAGTATGCACCAAAGTGGATAGTTGATATGACGCACTAAAAAAGTTCATATCACACTGTTTTAGGGCATCATTGTTTGTCGGGTTACCCGACATTACAAATGATTAGAAATTTTCCAAAATTCTCTTAGTTTTTGCTCGCTTAAATCTTGTGCCTTAGAAACCATCCTATTAATCTGGATATAGTTATCTTTCAATAAATCAAAAGATACTTTGTCTAACATGTCCTTCGCCACTTCTTTGCCCATAATCTCTAAGACTTCGTTTTGGGTTAATCCTTGTCGATACGGGCGATTTTCTGCTAGGGCAGTAAATACGTCAGCAATAGCCATTATTTTTTGAGGCGAGCTTAGTTCAGAACTATTTTTTCCAAAGGGATAGCCCTCACCATTATTCCTTTCATGGTGCATCACTGCAATCCCAGTTACTTCTTCTAACCCATCAATATTTTTAAGAATCTCATAGGATTTATAAACGTGGGATTTAACTAATGCGCGTTCTTCTATTGTTAGCGCCCCTGGTTTTTCTAATAACTCAGTAGGGATAGCTAATTTCCCAATATCGTGAAGATACCCAGCCATTTTGATGGTGTGGATCGATTGTTTAGATAGCCCAGCTATTCTTGCTAATTCTGCTGCGCAGGCAGCCACACCTGATGAATGGCGTGCAGTAAAGCGACTTCTTGTATCAATAATGAGTGAAACAAATTGACCGATGCCCTCTGCCTCTGACGATGTTATTGACATAACATCATGAGGGGCTATTTCTAGTAAAACTCGATCAATGTCAGTAGTTGCAAGTTCAAACCAAAAAGCATCTTTTTTCGATATCTTTAAAAAAGCAGAAACATGTTCAGGATGAAATGATTGGCTTTCACTAATTTTTTTGATGATAGATGGCGCGTGAGCAAGCAAATTTTTTTGATGACATAAAACTTCAATGCGGTCACTTAAATGAATGAGTGGCGCTAGAAAAGAAATGTTTTCGTTCGTTACATCAGTGTTTTGATGCCAAGGATGATGGTGATACTTAACTACGTCTGCGATGTCTTCAAGTATTTTTGATTCTTTAAGTAGTGCTGCACCCATATTGGCATGTAAGTCAGCATTCTTTTCTTCAAACTCTAATAAATCAATACGCTCTTGTAATCCAAGAGCCCCAAAATCATGAATGAGTGCCGCATAAAAAACTTTTTTATAGTTTTCCTCTGAGAGTTTTAGCTCCTGTGCCAAACGAGAGGCAATTAAACAAGTTCGTTTTTGATGAGATTGAAGTGCCGGATGAATAGAATCTAATGCCCCCGAAACTGCTAAAAGTAATTGAGGGATTGAGATGTTTAGTAAAAGGGTATCAGTGGCTGTCATGTAAATAGGGGATACCTTTTGATTCTATTCCTAAAGCGATCTTCGGGAGGCTTTTTTATTTGTCGGATAAGCCGATATTTCGAATCATGCCACCTGTAGATAAATTTCGAGATCCAGAGGTCTCAACTAGACTCCAAGTGCGAGTCAATCTATAAGACATCGAGCTTAAGAAAAAGGTAAGTCGTTAAATAAAAATCCCTATAAATCAATAGCGTTCCTAAGAAGTGGTGTGTCCCATCAATCCTGAGATTCGCCTCCCAATAATCATTTTTGCATGGATGGTAATTCAGGCAAGTCAACCATGACAGGAGTTCCAGGAACGGTGCAGCCTTGAGAGCAGCATTTGCCTGGTTGCGTATTTTGTGTAATTGCTCGGTTGGGCTCGTTGGTTAAGCCACGATCAAGAAGTCGCTCTACTAGTTGAACTTTTGAGCCGATGGGGTAGTTTCGATAAATTTCACGTTTCATTGCCTCGGGTGAGCCGCCGCCATGCAAACTAATAACTGAGTACCAGCCACCTTGATAGGATGCTGTTAAGTCCTCAATAAATCTTGCTGTTTCAATCCGCTTGTCATAAGGAATTTCTGGGTTGGCACGAAGAACATCACTTAGTTTTGCTGCTGTTTCAGGGTTGTGGTCTTCATCGGGCCCAGGTAATGCCACGATTAATCCGCCTGAAACATAGTGGGCTATTTTGTGCATGTCATAAATTTGCGTAGCTAATAAGAGCTTGCCAATGTTCGAAAAAACATGGTCGGGTACAAAACTTTGAGCAGCAGTATCTTGAGTTGCGTACACTGACGCGGCAACTCCGCAAGCATAGAATCCTTCGGTAATCTTGATTAATTCAACCATTTGATCTCTTAGGTGATGCTCCTCACCTGGATTAAATCCATTAGCCTCACACATGAGCGCACCTGCGCCAATCAATAAGTCCCCAAATCCAGCGCGAGCGCCAATACAACTGTGACGATGATGTGTGGCGTAGTTATAGGTCATATAACCACTATGTTCCCATTCCCCTGCATAGAAAACTTTATCCCAAGGTACGAAAACATTTTCAAAAATTACTACACCTGTAGATTGCCCATATTTATTTGAGAACAATGCGGCTTTTTCACCAGGGCGGCCTGCTGGACGAGCAACAATGGTCACACCTTCAGCATCTACTGGAACGGCGCAACATACAGCAAAGTCGGCATCTTCTTTACCCATATTGCGGCAAGGCATCACTAAAAACTCATGCATATAGGGGGCTCCAGTCACAATCGCTTTAGTGCCTGAAATACGGATACCTCTGCCATCTCGATGAGTGACATGTACATAGGTGTCAATATTCCCTTGCTCATGTGGCCGCTTACTGCGATCCCCTTTAGCATCTGTCATCGCAATGCCTAATGTTAAATCTCGTTTTTGAACATCGTGAAGGTAAGCGGCAAACTTTTCACGATGTTCAGTTGTTCCTTTGGCATCGTCAATGCGAGCGGACACTTGGTGGATAGCATTCAACGCATCATGTGTGAGATATCTCTGAGCGCAGCCTGTTTCTTGGCAAACAAGGCGAACTGCTTCAAGCTTATTTAATAAATCGCCACTACTGGTGTTGATATGTAATAAACGATTAACTGTTTCGCCAGTGCTATTTTGGGTCGCCGTCATTATTGGTGCGTACTCAGGGCGCAGGGCATAGTCATAGGTTAGACCTACAGCGTTTATGCCTGGACGAAGTGCTGGTTCATCAACAACAGAATCAACTTTACGACCGTCCACAAAGACTTTAGGGGTGTAATTGCGTAATGATTCCTCATACTCTCGTCCTGTCATTAACACGGCATTCTCCTGTTGCTTATTGAACTAATTGATTAAGATTAAACATTGTTCAATTTATTGTCAATGGTTTAATTTTGTGGGAGAATGGCGCAAATGAAAGAAAAAATGACCACAGAGTTATCTGGATCCGAAAAACAGCGGCGAGACAGACTGGCGTTGGTAAGTGACGCTAAGCGAGCACATATTTTGGCTGCGGCTAAAGAAGTTTTTGAAGAACATGGGCTTGATGGGGCAAATGTTCGGGAGATTGCTAAGAGAGCTGGATATACCCCAGGCGCAATCTATTCTTACTTTTCTGCAAAAGAAGAAATTTATGGCGCTTTATTATCAGCGTCATTGGAGCGATTGAATGAAGCGGTAAGTTTAAGTTTTCAGAATTCCGCCTCTCCGTCAGAGCGAGCAAAAAATTCCGCAATGGCTTTTTACGACTTTTATGCATCTAATCCAAGAGATTTAGATTTGGGCTTTTATCTCTTTGGTGGTGCAAGGCCCCATGGCTTAACGCCGGAACTTAATTTAAAGCTAAATGAAAGACTTCGCGATGCTTTGAAGAATTTTGAATCTTCATTGAAGGAGTTAGGCGCATCACCCAAAATTGCTAGAGAAGAAGTGACAGCATTTTTTGCGCATTGTGTTGGCTTGTTGATACTTGAAAATACGCATCGCATAAAAATGTTTCAAGAAAATTCAGGAAAACTGTGTGCTACGTATGTTGCTCGTACTATTGAGAGAGTTAAACATAGTTTTGAAAAATCGGTATAACTTTTAAAGACATTAAATCCTATGAAAAAAGAAGCGATTTTTTATTACGACATCATTTCTCCTTATGCATATTTATTTGTCAAAATGCGTCGCCAATTGGAAGGCAAACTTTCTCTTAAACCAGTGCCGATATTTTTTCCTGGGCTATTAAGGGCGCAAAATAATGTTGGCCCAGCAGAGGTTCCCGAAAAAAGAATGCATACATACAACTTTTGCACATGGAAAGCTGCGCGAGAGAACATCCCATTAAAATTTCCCAAACGCCATCCATTTTCATCGGTGGCGGCTATGAGATTGCTTTATGCACACCAAGCTGATTGGGATATGGTTGATAAAGCATTTAATTTTGTTTGGCAAGAAGGTAAAGATCCTGAAACGGATTGGACTGGATTCTGTGCCGCTTTAGGATTGCATGCGGATACCCTCAAGCCAACTGATGAAAACATTAAATTAGGGTTGGCTGCTAATACAGAGTTAGCCTCTAAGGCAGGGGTTTTCGGTGTTCCTTCAGTGGTGGTTGATGGAAGATCGTTTTGGGGGTGTGACACACTTGAATGGATTTTAGAGTTTGTTGATAACCCAAACTTATTTAATGAAGAGCCATATAAGTCATTATCACTAGTAGATAACCCCTTGTTAAAAAAATGATTGCCTTAACAGGATCTAGGTTGTGCCCCTTAGTTTGATTTGAAAATATTTTTGTATAGATGGTCATGTACATACATGCCAGCTAACATGGCGACAACAAAAATCATGGCTTTGCTACTTCCAGAACCTAGCGCGACGAGAGCGGGGCCGGGGCACAGGCCTGCTAAAGCCCAGCCAGATCCAAATAGAAGACTACCCACGATTAACTCGGTGTTGATATGAGTTTTTCCTGGCAAATGTAACGGCTCATTGAAAATAGTAGATGCTTTCTTTTCAATAAATTTAAATCCGATAAAACTAATTGGAATTGCCCCAAGCATGACAAACATCAGGCTTGGATCCCAGTTTCCAAATATATCTAAAAACCCTATTACCTTGGCTGGGTTTGTCATGCCTGAGATGATAAGGCCAATACCAAATGCAAGGCCGGCTATAAAGGTGAGAATGTTTTTCATCATTTAATTAATCAAATGTAAGAAGATGTAGCAAGTAATAAATCCTGCGCCCATAAAGCCAAGTGTGGCAACCAGTGAGCGAGGTGAGAGTCTTCCTAGACCGCAAATACCGTGACCACTTGTGCAACCAGAGCCCATTCTGGTTCCAAATCCAACTAATAGGCCAGCGAGAATAAGTGAGTTGAAATCTGTAGTAATGTTAACGCTAGGGAATGGAAAAAATAGGGAATAAATCAAGCTAGAGCTGACTAACCCTAATAGAAAAAGAATTCTCCATAGATGGTGGTCTTTTGGGGTATTTTTAAACTGCATGAGCGCTCCAACAATTCCGCTAATGCCAGCAATTCTGCCTCGGAATAGTATGAGAATGATGGTGCCAATTCCAAGGATCCCTCCGCCAAGTAACGAGGTTATGGGATTAAATTCTGACCAATTAATGCTCATAATTTTTATGCCTTAAAGATTAAGAAAAGATTTAGTGAGCATATAGATACCCACCAAAAAAGTGAAGACCGCAAAAAATTGTTGAATTCGAAGAGGGTTTAGGCCTTGAGCTAATTTTCTACTAATTAGTAATCCACCAATTGAGCCTAATGAGAAAAGAAGAGCTATCGGCCAAATTAAAGTTCCCGCAACAGCTGATACACCTACGCTACCGATCGCAATGATTGACATAACCCCTAAAGATGAGTGGATAACAGAGTGAGGTGATAGGTTTGTAAATCGTTTGAGGGCTGGAACAATAATGAATCCACCGCCGACTCCCAATAACCCTGATAAAAATCCTGAGATCGCTCCAATGAGGAGTAGTGTCCAAAAACAAGGCGCTGTCCAGATTAACTTCCCAGTTGCATTGTTTAGTAGACAAGGGGGATTTTGATTCTTTATGGAGGAGGAGCCTATTAATTCTTTTTGGGCGGTCCAAAAAAAACGAATAGCCAAAATAATAAGAATGAAGCCAAATAAAACCACTAGCGGTTGGTTGGGTAATTGATGCGCCAGCCATAATCCAATCGGGGCGGTCGTTAGACCAGATAGCGCCATTAGGGCTGCTGCTTTATACCTAAGAGTCTTATTTTTATGAGCAAGCAAGGCTCCGATGCCAGCTGCGCTTGCAATGGCTAACAGGGCTATGGGACCTGCTTGTGCCATAGTTAGGTGTAAAAAAAATATTAAAACGGGAACGGACAATATCCCGCCGCCGGCTCCAGTTAAGCCTATTAGAAAGCCTATCAATAGACCCAGTATTGGGGTGAGGATAAGAGTGGTTTCCATGGAAAACATTATACATAAAAACAATATATAATTAAATATATTGATAATTCATGTGAGAAAGCGCAATGGACAAAATAAAGGCTGATATTCAAAGTTTTTTTGATCAAGAAACATGGACATTTACCTATGTGGTCTCTGATTCATCAACTCGAGCATGTATTGTTATCGACCCTGTTCTTAACTATGACGCAAAGTCAGGCAGAACTCGTACCAAGTCAGCTGATGAGGTTATTTCTTTTATTAAACAGAATCAACTGAAGCTTGAGTGGATACTAGAAACTCATGCCCATGCGGATCACTTAACAGCAGCCCACTATCTACGCGAGCAATTAGGTGGGAAGGTCGCTATTGGTGAAAATGTATTGAAAGTGCAGAGTGTATTTAAGGGGATATTTAATCTTGGGAACGAATTTATAGCAGATGGCTCTCAATTTGATTATTTATTAAAGGATCAAGAGAACATTCCGTTTGGGAAACTAAATTTCCAGTGTTTATCTGTGCCTGGGCATACTCCTGCTTGTTTAGCTTACAAAATTGATGATGCAATTTTTGTAGGTGATACGCTTTTCCCTCCAGATGTTGGGACTGCTCGTTGTGATTTTCCTGGTGGTGATGCGCGCACTTTGTATCAATCTATAAAGAAAATACTTAGTTATCCAGAAGATACCAAGTTATATATGTGTCATGATTATCCGCCAAGTAATCGCGCAGTTATTTATCAAACGACAGTTAAAGAAGAAAGAGCAAACAATATTCATGTTCACGATAACGTGATGGAAGATGAATTTGTTCAGATGAGGACTGCAAGGGATAAAACATTAGAAGTCCCAGTTTTATTATTACCTTCTATACAAGTCAATATTAGGGCAGGAGAAATGCCGCCAAAAGAAAGTAATGGCACCTCTTATTTAAAAATTCCAATTAACTTAATTTAAGCGTACGAGCTATGAGTAATAAAGAACATTGGGAAAAGGTTTATGGCACTAAAGCGCCTGATGCTGTTAGTTGGTATGCCCCTCATCTTGAAACGTCTTTAAACCTGATACATCAGGCAACCAATCATAAAGATGTAGCCATTATTGATATTGGGGGCGGAGAGGCGACTTTAGTGGATGATCTTTTGGCCGAAGGTTATAAGGACATTAGTGTGCTTGATATATCTCAAAAGGCTATAGATGTAGCTAAAGAAAGAATTGGTATTCAGGCGGATAAAGTTCATTGGTATTGTGCGGATATAACGCAAGCTACTTTGCCTCAAAATCACTTTGATATTTGGCATGACAGAGCTGTATTTCATTTTTTAACTGAAGAGTCTCAACGAGAGAGATATGTTGAGCAGGTGATGCGTTCAGTTAAACATGGTGGTTATGTGATTATGTCGACATTTGGGCCTGAAGGCCCAGAAAAATGCAGTGGTCTTGATGTGGTTCGCTATGACTCAGAGCACTTGCATGCCCAATTCGGTAAAAAATTTAAATTGATTAATAGCTCTACTGAAGCGCATAAAACTCCGATGGGAACTACTCAGCAATTTCTATATTGTTTTTGTAGGATGGAGTAGTCTATTAAGCATTACTAAGATGAGGTAGTTGTATCATGTTTAGTGCATAAGATTGACTCATTACATGGGTTTGTTGGCACTGATGGTAGCGATTTTGATGTTATTTCGATTGGCAGATACTGCTTAGATTACTTGTCTTTAATTGAATTTAAAAGCCAAGAGTGCAGCCTGTAAATTAATAGTGATGCAAGCAGCAAGGCATAGATGATGACGGTAGAGTAATCATGTTTGCCTGTTTTATGCCACCAATAGTGAATAACAACAGTGATGCTAATAATGTAAATAAGCGAGTGAACTTTTATCCATCGCTGTTTGAGATACCGTATCGACCACTTATTAGACGTTAATGCCAATGGACATAACATTACAAAGCTAATAAAACCTGCAGTGATGAAAGGGCGCTCGAAAACATCTTTAATCATGGCGACTATGCTGAAATCATGATCTAACCAAAACCAAATTAAGAAATGTAGAGTCGCATAAAAAAATACAAATAGTCCCAAAGTACGACGGTACTTGATTAATTGATGCAATCCGGTAATTTTTTTGATTGGTGTGATGCTGAGTGTTAGGCATAAAAATATCAGCGCCCAAGTTCCCGTTGATCTTGTGATGAATTCAATTGGGTTTGCAGTAAGGGCCCCTTGGTAGCCTAAATAGATGAGGCGAGCCAAAGGGGTGAGGCCAAGCAGCACCAAAATTTTATGAAATTGATTAATAGTATTTTTGTAGATCCATGCCAGCATACAAATGACCTACTTGTTGCTCATAGCCGTTAAATGGTAGCGTTTTTATTTTTTGCGCGAACAAATCAGTGCCAATGCGTCTTTCAGTGGATTGACTCCATCTTGGGTGAGCCACTTTAGGATTGACGTTAGAGTAAAACCCATATTCACTGGGAGCTGCCAGATTCCAACTGGTTGTTGGTTGCGTTTCTGTAAATCGAATTTTTATAATTGACTTCGCGCTTTTGAAGCCATATTTCCAAGGTACGGTGATTCGTATGGGGGCTCCATTCTGCTTTGGAAGAATTTCTCCATATAAACCAAATGTTAGGAGTGTTAGGGGATTCATGGCTTCATCAAGCCGCAAACCTTCTGTGTAGGGCCATTTTAATATGGAGGATTTTACGTACGGCATTTGAGTTGGATCAGCTAAGCTAATAAATTCAACATATCTAGCGGAACTAAGCACGTCGCAGGCTTTAATTAATTGCGAAAGTGGGTAGCCAATCCATGGAATGACCATTGACCAGCCTTCTACGCATCTGAACCGATAAATTCGTTCCTCCATTGGGGCTAATTTAAGCAACTGATCGATGTCAAATGTCTTTTGTTTTTTTACTAGCCCTTCGATGCTAATTGCCCAAGGTTCTGTTTTTAATGTGTGAGCATTTTGGAATGGATCTAATTTGTCAGTGCCAAATTCATAAAAATTGTTGTAATGGGTTACATCTTGATAGCTGGTTAACTTCTCTACAGTCGAGAATTGAGGGTTAGATTTTCCGACTAGTTTATTGGGGGTATCAGCTAATGCCCATGAGGAAATTAAACTGCTTGATGCAATGAGACTAGTAGCTCCAAGGGTTAAGAATTCTCTACGCCGTGCGTACAGTTCAGGAGGGGTGATTTCGCTAGCCGATATTTGGGAGCATAAGGTAGGTCTCTTCATTGAGACATCTTAGTGCAGAAGTATAAATATTGCTATTAAGGCTTACAGAGGTCATCTGTAGATAGATGTGGCTATCCCAATGCCTCAATAGGCATTTATTGATGCTGATTTTTATGCTTGTTAAAAGAAGATAAAGTCATGCACAATAGGTAATAAATTTTCAATGGAGATTTGAGATGCGGCGCTTCCATCAGTTTCTATTAATGGTTTTGTGTTTGTTGAGTCAGCAGATATATGCTCAAGCATGGCCGAATCACCCTATTAAATTTATTGTCGGCTTTGGGCCAGGTGGCGCCAATGATTTAGTTGCACGTGTAGTGGCAGAAGGGGTTTCTAAGCAATTAGGTCAATCTGTCATCGTAGAAAACAAACCTGGCGCAGGCTCAGTTTTAGGAGCTGATTTTGTCGCTAAAAGCGCACCTGATGGATATACTTTTTTTGTTGGCGCTGGTGGTGTTATTACTAACCACATGATTAAATCTTCAATGCCCTATAAAGAGGGAGATTTATTGCCGGTGGGCATGCTTGCTATCAGCCCATCGATCATCGTGGCCTCAGCTAATTCTAAGATTAATAGCATTAAAGATATTGTTGAATTGGCTAAAGATCCTAAGGGTATCAACTTTTCTACTGCGGGTACAGGAAGTACGCCTCACTTTGTGGCTGAGATGATGAAGATCAAGCTTGGAGGTCGATACGAAATCATCCCTTATAAAAGTGGTTCTGAAGGCATGATAGCCGTCATTTCTAATCAGGTAGATATAACTTCCGAAGCTAGTGTTGTAGTTATTCCTCAAATTCAGGGTGGAAAACTTAAAGCCATTGCTTCGACTTGGAATAAACGCATTGCTGCATTGCCTAATGTGCCAACTACTAAAGAGCAAGGTTATCCTGATATTTTTATTGGACACTGGGCAGGCGTTTTTGCTCCAAAAGGTACTCCAGTAGCTGTGCTAGATAAGATGAATCAGGCAATTAATAAAGCGCTTAATACATCAGATGTTCAAAGTCGTCTTACACCTCAAGGGATTGAGCCATACCCTGGCAATCGCATGGCATTTGCTAAGTTCCTTGCAGATGAGAAGAACCGCTTAGAGCCGATTGTTAAGCGTGCCAATATGAAAGAGAACTAAACTAAAGTTCAATATGTAGTTGTTATGGTTGCTATATTTTATGTGCCATTGGCACAGGCTTTGGTTATTAAGGTGAGCGCCTATTAGAGTGCTTGCCAAATACAAAATTATTGGATGAATACTATTGAGGTATTGCTAGTGATCTTATTTCAATGAAGTAGAAAATTCTTTATCTAATATAGAAGAGAATTGATAGCCTTCTTGTTCTAATTTAGTTAGCAATTCGTCTAGTTTCATGATGCTATAGCGGTGTGTCTCGTGGAGTAAGACTATGCCACCATTTCTTTTCTTAATTTGAGATACAACATGGCCGACGTAGTCATCAATATTTTCTGGCGTAACACCGCATAAAGCTCGGTCAGCTATATTCATTTCACCATTTTGGCTAAATGCCCAGTCACATGAATCAACATGCCACCCAACTATTTTGTAATTATGGGATTTCACCATTTGATTGGCTTCGCAACTGGAGTTTCCAAAAGGGTAGCGAAATAATTTTTCGCCCGTCTCTTGCAAAAGAGACTCTGTTTTTGTGATTTCAGATAATTGGTCGGTGACGGTTAACTCGTGAAAATTAGGGTGATCCCAAGAGTGATTGCCAATTAAATGGTGTTGATCGCTTAGGATTAGCTCGAGCAGTCTTGGGTGAGCTTTAGCATGTTCGCCCACAATAAAAAAGGTTGCTGGCGCCTGATGTTTTTTTAAAACCGCCAATATGTCTTCTGTATGCCCAGGAATAGGGCCATCGTCGAAAGTTAAAGCAATTTTTTTAGCTGGCGGTTTCTCCGAAATATCTGACTCGTATTTGCAATTTGCTTTTAATATTTCTTCATTAGTGCTCTTCTGCTGCAAAATTCTCGCGGTATGTTGTTTCTGAATTTTGCTGTAATCAGTGTTTGCGTGAGATGCTTCAGTAGCAAAGCTGTTAGAGCTAAAAATGCCTATCAATATTGCAAAAACCAGTTTCATTCCTTAAACCCAGGGACCATTGTTGGTTGATTTCCATATGGTGATGTCACCCACCAGAATCGTATTGATAAAAATACTAATGATGCTAATAAAAATACTAGCAAAAAATGCTGTTCCAAATCCTGATATTGCAAATCCTTTAACCATTGAAGAAACCAACATCAGTACCAATGCATTAATAACTAGTAAGAAAAATCCTAGGGATAAAACCGTTAAGGGAAGTGTTAGGAGTATCAGAAGTGGTTTAACGATGGCATTGGCAAAGCCCAGTAATAGTGCTGATATGGCAAGTGCGGATGCGTTCTCAAAACGTATCCCGCTAAATATATAGCTACTGATCCATAAAGCAATGGCAGTTGCTGCCCATTGAGCTACAAAATAAATCATCTTAAGTTCCTAATGTATATGGCCTTAATAGAAGCGTATTGTTTGTTGTCTTAATACTACATCTTATGGGATTCATCTGTTATACCTAATTGATATATCTGATAGGCTTAATTCTCGGTATTCAATAGCTGGATTGCTCTATAGAATCCACTCAATTCTAGAGGTCTAGAAATAATTAACCGAAGTTTAAGGGGTGTTTATGTCTCACGTAACTAAATCTCAAACTAAGAAAGTAGTGGCGAGTGGTTGGATTGGATCTGTGCTCGAATATTACGATTTCTTTATTTATGCAACAGCAGCTGCGCTAATTTTTCCACAAATATTTTTCCCTCAAGGTGATCCTGCTATCGCCATCGTAGCTTCTTTGGCTACTTACGGCGTTGGTTATGTGGCACGTCCGATTGGCGCATTTTTCTTAGGTCATATGGGTGACCGTCAAGGACGTAAAAAGGTCTTGGTTTTTTGTATGTTCCTTATGGGATTTTCTACATTGGCAGTTGGTTTGTTGCCAACGTATGATCAAGTGGGTATTTGGGCACCTATCTTGTTGGTGGCATTACGTTTAGCTCAGGGTTTTGCCGTCGCAGGTGAAATTTCTAGTTCAAGCTCCATGATTTTGGAAAGCTCTCCAACGGGCCGTCGAGGATTTTTCTCTAGCTTCACATTAAATGGTGTGCAAGCTGGTCAAGTTCTTGCTGCAGCAGTATTTTTGCCACTTGCACATTACCTGCCAAAAGAAGAGTTCAATACTTGGGGCTGGAGAGTGCCATTTCTTTTGAGTTTTGTGGTAATTTTTGTTGGCTACATGATTCGCAAAGAAGTTGAAGAGACTGAAGTTTTTAGAGAAGAAGAGCAGTCAGGTCAAGTACCTAAGGCGCCAATTATTCAGGCATTTACTGAGTGCTGGCCTGATATGTTGCGCGTTATCTGCATGGCTTTCATGAATGTCATCCCTGTTGTCACAACAATTTTTGGCGCTGCATATGCAGTTCAGGCAAGTTACGGTATCGGCTTTGATAAATCAGTTTATTTATGGATCCCCGTAGTCGGTAATATTTTGGCTATGGCAGTAATTCCAATGGTAGGTAATTTGTCTGACCGCATTGGTAGAAAGCCACCGATCATTATTGGCTCGCTTGTATCTGGTGTTTTATCTTTTGGATACTTATATGCCATCAGCATTGGTAACGTATCTTTGGCTGTTGTGATGTCGTTGTTGATGTGGGGCTTGGTGTATCAAGGGTATAACGCAGTTTTCCCAAGTTTTTATCCAGAGTTATTCCCTGCTAGAGCACGTGTGTCTTCAATGGCGATTGCGCAGAACGTGGGTACGATGTTGACAGCTTTGCTACCAGCTTTATTTGCGTATGTAGCTCCTCCAGGATCAACAGATATTCCAACAAAGATTGGCGCTATTACATTGGTTATTACAGCTATTTCTGCATTTGCTTGCTGGACTGCTCGTGAGACTTATCGCATTCCATTAAAGCAATTGGGTGAGAAAGACGCAGTTCCTATGTCTAAAGCTGAATATGATGCAGCTCGAGCTCAATCTCTAGCCAAAAGCTAATAAAAAATAAATATCAAGTTTTAAGCCACTCTTCGGAGTGGCTTTTTTATTGCTTGAATTTCCAATATTTTTGAATATTCTGAATCATTTGGCATATTGAGAAAAATTAAAAATTTCAACGATTCCTAAAAATTTTTCTAAAAAGAGTTCATGGGAAACCCTAGTTATTAAATTTATTTGATTTTGGTCAAAACAACCTTTTTATTTAAGTTTTACTCTGACATGACTTGTTAATTAAATAACTCATGTTGGGGGAATTAGAAATGGGAATGACTGGTGTATTACGTCCTGGCCATGCACAAATCCGTGTGCTTGATTTAGATGAGGCTTGCCACTTTTATGGCAAAGTTTTGGGTTTAATTGAAACTGGCCGTGATAAGCAAGGCCGTGTTTACTACAAAGCTTGGGATGAGCGGGATCACAATAGCATCATCATTAGACAGGCTGATAAAGCTGGCATTGATTTCTTTTCTTTCAAGGTCTTGGATAAAAAAACGCTTGATCAGTTTGAGTCTGATTTGAATGCATATGGCATCCCTACAGAAAGGATTCCTGCAGGTGAATTATTGGAGACTGGTGAGCGTGTGCGCTTCCAAATTCCAAGTGGCCATTTAATTGAGTTATTCGCTGAGAAAAAAATGGTGGGTAATGGTTTGGCTGCAGTAAATCCCGCGCCATGGTCGGATGATGCAGAGCGAGGCATTGCCCCGTTACGTTTTGATCATGGCTTGTTGTATGGTCCCAACGTGAATAAGGTGATGGATATCTTCGTCAATGTCTTGGGTTTTATGCTGACTGAATTTGTTACTTTGCCTGATTCAGATGTGAAGGGTGCTTTGTGGTTATCTTGTTCTATTAAGGCGCATGACATTGCGTTTGTTGAACATCCCGAGCCAGGCAAATTACATCACTTATCTTTCATGTTGGAAAGCTGGGAAAAGGTTTTAAGAGCAGGGGACATCATTGGTATGAATGAGATTCCTGTGGATATTGGTCCAACGCGTCATGGTATTACGCGTGGTACAACTATATATGCTTGGGACCCATCTGGTAACCGTTTTGAAACATTCTGTGGTGGTACGCAAAATTACCCAGACTGGGATCCTGTTGCTTGGAACTGGGAAGGTTTGGCAAAGGGTGGTCTTGACTATCCACAGCAAAAACTTCATGAAACTTTCTTAACCGTAGTTTCTTAATCTGTATTACTTCCCCTTCGTATATTGATATATACGATTTTTTGGCCACTCTTCGGAGTGGCTTTTTTATTTTCTGAAAAATTCAATATTTGAGATATCAGTAGGGGTATGCTAACTCTTTAGATTAAGTCTATTATTTAAACTAAGGAGATTCATATGAAGACAACTAAAATTATTTTGGTGTTAATCGCCATATTTTCATTGACTGCTTGTAATACAGTGTCTGGTCTTGGAGATGATCTTAAAAAGGCATCTGAGTGGACGAGGGATAAATTACCTAAGTAATTCTATTGATAGGGATGTTTACTGACGTGATTGCTCATGAATGTTATTAGATGGTTG
>Ga0213920_1001053_pt1 | contig 16701 bp, 17 predicted proteins | sample McNCre1117MG_FD_161054 | JGI IMG/M metagenome (GOLD analysis project Ga0213920, IMG submission 161054) | Freshwater microbial communities from McNutts Creek, Athens, Georgia, United States - 11-17 MG | ecosystem: Environmental > Aquatic > Freshwater > Creek | place: USA: Georgia | collected...
TCTGACCGATATAATCATGCACTAATAGATAGTATTTTTAAAGGAAAAAGAATTTATGACAACGTTACAGAACATTATCGACCAAGCATGGGAAGATCGCGCTAACTTATCCCCTTCTGCAGCCCCTGCAGCTGTTCGCGACGCAGTTGCTCAAGTATTGGCAGGCTTAAATGATGGGTCTATTCGTGTTGCTGAGCGTGAATCCGTTGGAAAATGGCATGTTAATCAATGGGTTAAAAAGGCAGTTTTAATCTCTTTCCGACTAGAAGATAACCAAGTCATGTCTGCCGATGGTAAAGGTGGCTTTCCACAGTTTTACGACAAAGTACCGACTAAGTTTGCGAATTACACGGCTGAAGACTTTGCTAAAGGTGGTTTCCGCGTTGTTCCACCAGCTACAGCTCGTCGTGGATCTTTTATTGGTAAAAATGTGGTTCTCATGCCTTCTTACGTCAATATTGGTGCTTATGTTGATGAGGGTTCTATGGTTGATACTTGGGCTACTGTAGGTTCCTGTGCCCAAATCGGAAAAAATGTGCACTTATCTGGTGGCGTAGGTATTGGCGGCGTACTTGAACCTGTTCAAGCTGGCCCTGTCATTATCGAAGATAACTGTTTCATCGGTGCGCGCTCAGAAGTTGTTGAAGGTGTTGTGATCGAAGAAAATGCCGTATTGTCGATGGGTGTTTATATTGGTCAAAGTACCAAAATTTATGATCGTGAGACTGGGGAAGTTCATTATGGTCGCGTGCCAGCCGGTTCAGTAGTTGTTCCTGGCTCATTACCATCTGCTTGTGGCAAATACAGCTTATATGCAGCTGTTATCGTTAAAAAGGTAGATGCTCAAACTCGCGCTAAAACAGCGATCAATGATCTACTACGCGATTAAGCCCCTATTTATAAAGATTATCTGTGACTAAACATCCAACCCTTGCTTTTACCGAAGCACTTATCTCTCAACATTCTGTAACACCAGCAGATGGTGGGTGCCAAGAGTTAATTGCCAACCGCCTCAAACCTTTGGGTTTTGAATGTGAAACTATTGTTAGTGGCCCCGATCATTTCAGAGTCACTAATCTTTGGGCAGTTAAGCGTGGTAGCAAGGGAAAAGATGGTCAGCTGTTAAGTTTTGCTGGGCATACGGATGTTGTGCCAACCGGTCCATTAGAGAAATGGTCCTCGGATCCTTTTACGCCAACTCATAAAGATGGTTTTTTGTATGGTCGTGGCGCAGCTGATATGAAAACTTCGTTAGCAGCGTTTGTTGTTGCTACAGAAGAATTTATCAGTCATCACCCTAATCATCAGGGATCGATTGCATTTCTTTTAACGAGTGATGAAGAAGGCCCTGCACATGATGGTACCGTCATTGTTTGCAATGAATTAAAAAAACGTGGTGAGCGCTTAGACTATTGCGTGGTTGGCGAGCCAACATCTGTAGATAAGCTAGGAGACACTATCAAAAATGGTCGTCGTGGCTCTTTGTCTGGCAAGCTAAAAGTTTTGGGTGTTCAAGGTCATATTGCCTACCCTCACTTGGCTAAAAACCCGATTCATTTAATGGCGCCAGCTTTAGCTGAAATTGCCTCAGTTACATGGGACCATGGAAACGACCATTTCCCCCCTACAACGTGGCAAGTATCTAATATTCATGCGGGCACAGGCGCTACTAATGTTATCCCCGGAGAAATTGTCATTGACTTTAACTTTAGATTTTCAACAGCAAGCACCGCTGATAATTTAAAAAATAGACTTGAAGATGTCTTGAAAAAACATCAACTCCAGTACACGATTGACTGGAATTTAGGTGGAGAGCCATTTTTAACTGAGCCAGGCGATTTATCTGCGGCTCTTCAAGCATCCATCAAGCAAACTACTGGTATCGCTGCGGAACTATCCACCACAGGTGGTACTAGTGATGGTAGATTTATTGCCAAGATATGCCCTCAGGTTGTTGAGTTCGGGCCGCGCAATGAAAGTATTCATAAAATTGATGAACACATTGCATTGGCTGATATAGAACCTCTTAAGAACATCTATAAAGGTGTTCTAGAAAAACTCATTGCTTAACTCTATGAGCACTTCCTACCTGCTTGAAACTGTTTGGCGTGATCTTACGCAAAAATTAGATGTTGCAGGTCTAAGCTATGGTCATGGAGCTATTAATGCTGAAAGTGAAGCTTTGTGGATCATTTCTACAGCACTTGGTTACCCACCTGAAGACACATTAGAGGCTTTAGATACCACCATTTCACAAGAGCTCAAGGATAAGATCGATCAGTGGGCTGATGAAAGAATCACAACTAGAAAGCCACTTGCCTATGTCTTGGGTGAAGCGTGGTTAATGGGGGTGCCTTTTTATTGCGATGAACGCAGCATTGTTCCAAGATCTTTTATTGCTGAGCTCATTGTTGACGGCCATTTAGAGCCTTGGTTACCTCCTAGTGGCAGAGTATTGGACTTATGTACCGGGAATGGCTCTTTAGCTATTTTGATGGCTCTTTCTTGCCCGGATGTAGAGGTTTCAGCAACTGACCTCAGTTTGCAAGCACTTTCATTAGCGGCTAAAAATTTAGATCGACATAACCTGACAGAACAAATAGAGGTTTATCAAGGTGATCTTTTTGAGAATATCCCAACCCCCTCTGAAGGCCAGAAGTTTGATTTAATTATCTGCAACCCACCCTATGTTAATGCCCAAACCATGGCCAATTTGCCTAAGGAATATCACGCCGAACCAGAGATGTCCTTAGCTGGGGGTTCAGATGGTATGGATATCATCCGACGCATTATCACGAATGCTAAAGAATACCTCTCGGAGAATGGTGCCTTGGTATTAGAAATTGGGAACGAAGCCTCTAATTTCATCGCTGCTTTCCCAGAAATCAGGGTGACTTGGCTGGAAGTCTCAGCGGGCGATGATCAAGTGTTATTAATACAAAGTGAAGATTTATAAATCGTACATCGATTAAAGATTTCTCGCCGCATCTATAGCTTCATCAATCCGATCAACTGCCATAATTTTGATGCCTGGAATTGCTGCTTTAGGGGCATTCGCTTTTGGAATAATCGCCAGCGTAAATCCAAGTTTAGCCGCTTCTTTTAAGCGCTCTTGACCTCTTGGACATGGTCTAATTTCGCCAGCCAAACCAACTTCTCCAAAAACAATTAATGTTTTAGGAAGTGCCTTGTTTTTTAAAGATGAACTAATTGCCAGCAAAATAGCCAAATCAGCAGCTGGTTCACTAATTTTGACCCCACCTACTGCATTCAAAAAAACATCTTGGTCAAAGCAAGCAATCCCAGCATGGCGATGCAATACAGCTAGTAACATGGCTAACCGATGTTGCTCGAGACCTAAGGCTAAACGTCTAGGATTGGGTACATGTGCTGTATCAACAAGTGCTTGTACTTCAACTAATAAAGGACGACTACCTTCTTGCGTGACAAGAACACAAGAACCAGGAACCGTTTGCTCATGTTGAGATAGGAATAAGGCAGACGGATTTGCAACTCCTTTAAGCCCCTTATCGGTCATGGCAAAAACACCTAACTCATTAACGGCTCCAAATCGATTTTTAAAAGCACGTACCAATCTAAATGAAGAGTGTGTATCACCTTCAAAATATAAAACAGTATCGACAATATGCTCTAGCACCCTAGGTCCAGCTAAGTTGCCCTCTTTAGTCACATGTCCTACCATGATCATGCAAACACCGGTGGCTTTAGCTAATCTAGTTAACTGGGCTGCGCACTCTTTAACCTGAGCAACCGAGCCTGGTGCAGAAGTTAACGCTTCTGAATAAATTGTCTGAATAGAATCCACTACAACTACGGTTGGCCTATTCGACTCAATAGTTAGCAATAATTTTTCTAACTGAATTTCAGCCAAGACTTCTAGATCTGGCGCTTGAATTCCAAGGCGCTTAGCTCTTAATGCGATTTGTGCGCCAGACTCTTCACCGCTAATATATAAAACTGAGTCACCTCTTGCGCTCATGACAGAAAGTGCCTGAAGCAATAAAGTTGATTTACCAATACCAGGGTCACCACCAATTAAAGCAACCCCTCCAGTTACTAATCCACCGCCCAAAACGCGATCAAACTCATCAATGCCAGTACTTAAGCGAGGTAAATCTTCTGCCTCAATCGCAGAGAGCTTTTGTTTAGGCGCAGCTTTGGCCAAACTTTGGAATCTGTTGGTAGATGCTTTTTCTTCAACAGATTCTTCTAATGTATTCCAAGCGTCACAATTAGGACATTGCCCTTGCCATTTAGCTGACATACCGCCACATGATTGGCAAACATAAATAGACTTAGCTTTTGCCATTAGAAAGGACTGGCCTTTTTATTTTCTTTTGCTCGTTGATCAGCATTCGCTTTCTTTTTAGCAGCTTCTGCTTCGCGAGCAGCTTCATCTACCTGCTTTTTCTCGAAAGCTTTTACATTTTCTTCTCGTTTAGCAGCTTTTTCAGCGCTTTCTCTTTGGGCAATCCGCTCTTTATCATTCTCATCTTTAATGATTGATTTCAAGAGACGTTGTCTATCATGCATGGGAATCTCTTGCTCTCTAATGGCTTTAATTTCCGCACGGTAATCTAGGCGAGCATGATCCAAACACAGGCTCGTGAAGAATTTGTCATAACACTCGTGTTGTTTTTTTTCTAAGCGGTATCTAGCCCAGTCCTTTTTGAGATTTAATTGCTCTTGACGGACATCGATATCAGCTAATTCAGCAAGCTCAGCAGGGCCGGCCAAAGCCAAGCAAGGCATCATAATCAAAACACCTAATAGCCATTTTCTAATCATAGTCATATTTAAATAATTAACCCTAGAGGAGCATCCATATTTATCTTGAAAATGGTTGCTAATTGCTCTTGCGAAGCACATGTTTTGATTATATGCGCGGCATTACAAGCCCCTATCTTTTTATGAGGCTTTATCAAGCCAAACCTCGATTCCTTGAGCATTCAGTTCTAGGTCAATTTTGAGAAAATCGCCGATTTCATCCTTAGAAAGCTGGCAACCATGTTCTTTGAGATGCTTGGCATAAATATTAAGCAAACCATTTTTAAGATTCTCATGGCGATGAGTGTCATTTTGTAATGTCGTGGCTAATGAAACCATCTCATCTAACTGCTCAATAAATAATGATTTGAGTCTTTGAACATCGTTAACGCGGCTAAAGTGAGTGGGAAATAAACAATCAGGTGAAAGAGCGGCAATTCTTGTAACAGAGTCTTTTAAAGCGATAGGGTCAAATTGAATTGGGGTTGTTGTAGGCATCACATAACCGCCTTTTTCTGTATCAAACTCTCTATAAGACAAACCAAAAGTATCGCCAGTAAATACTCCTTTAGACTTGCTATCCCAAATAGCAATATGATGCTTTGCATGGCCCGCCGTATCTAGGCATTTCAACACGCGTTGACCTAAAGAAATTTCAAATCCTTCACTTGCTTCTGTAATTCGTGATGCTTCTATTGGCATCAAAACACCATAGGCTGCTTGCACAGATTCCTCACCATAAACAGCTACAGCACCAGATCTTAAAGCTGTTGGATCAATCATATGACGCACACCGCGAGGGTGAACAACTAATTCAGCACGAGGACATAAGCGCATCATTTCCCCTGCCCCACCTGCATGATCCAGATGGATGTGGGTCAGGATGATATAGCGCACATCATTGGGACTTAAATCCAACTCCGTTAATGTTTGGATGAGTCTAGGAGCTGAGTAATTAGTTCCCACATCAACAAAAGCAGCAACCCTTCCCTCAACTATTAAGTAACTAGCGTCGAAGCTTTCACGCTCAAAGCCTGTATCAACCGCATAAACACCATCGGCCACCAATTTAGCGAAAGAAAGATCTTTTTTCATGGGCAAATTCTCACACATTTTTTGGCTAACCCATATACTTTGGGTATGAAAAAAGTTTTAGACCATCTATTAAGGCAGTGGAATTTAGAGTATCTACAAAACTGGGTTGATTTAATGGTTCCAACCATTCAGATAATTCTGATTGTGTTATTGGCTATCAGCGTCAAAGCTTTAGCAAATAAGCTTACCAAAGCTTTAGAAACGCATCTTCGCCAGAGATCCCAAAGTATTGAAGATAAAAAACGTGTGCAAACGTTAGCTCGAGTATCACGCTATATTGTTTCCGTCATTATTTGGGTTGTAGCCATCATGCTCACCCTGTCGTCCTTGGGATTTTCGATTGCCCCTATCTTGGCAACAGCTGGAGTCGCTGGTATTGCTGTTGGTTTTGGTGCGCAAAGCTTAGTGAAAGATTACTTTACTGGTTTTGTCATGATTATTGAAAATCAAATCAGGCAAGGCGACATTGTCGAGGTTGGAAGTAAATCTGGAGTCGTGGAAGAAGTTACTTTGCGCTACGTTAGGCTTCGTGATTATGAAGGTGCCGTTCACTACATCCCCAATAGTTACATCAATTTAGTGACTAATAAGAGTAGAACTTTTGCTTATGCGGTGATTGATATTGGTGTGGCTTATAAAGAGAACTTAGAAGACGTTTATGCCACGATTAAAGCTGTTGCTGTTAAGCTTCGTCAAAACCCACAATATAGCCATATGATTTTGGAGGATATTGAGATTGCAGGTGTTGATCAGCTAGGTGATTTTGCTGTGATGATTAAATCACGTATGAAAGTCGTCGCTCAAGACCAAAATACAATTCGACGAGCTTTATTAGGAGAGATCAAGACTGCATTTGAGTCGGCAGGGATTGAAATACCCTCACCTGAGTACAGAAACCACCGCTAAACCTTGGATAGAATAAACCTTGCTATTTAGGGTTTTACCTGATATAGTCTCATTTCTCAGACGCGGGATGGAGCAGTCTGGCAGCTCGTCGGGCTCATAACCCGAAGGTCGAAGGTTCAAATCCTTCTCCCGCAACCAAATATTAAAAAAGCCCTTCATGAATTTGAAGGGCTTTTTTTATTGCTTCAATTATTTGGCATACTTAGAACTTATTTAAATAATTAGGCTACTCATGAAAAAAATACTCTTAGCATTAGTTCTTATCACTTCTAACCTAGCAATGGCTGGCACCAAGGTTGAATTTAAAACAAGTGCTGGTGACTTTGTGGTTGAACTGAATGATGAAAAGGCTCCTATTTCGACAGAGAATTTTTTATCCTATGTGAACAGTAATTTTTATAACGGCACGATATTTCACCGTGTGATTAGTGGTTTCATGGTGCAAGGCGGTGGCTTTTCAAAAGATATGCAACAAAAATCAGGCAATGCGCCTATTCAACTAGAATCTAAAAATGGACTAAGCAATGTGATGTATTCAATTGCCATGGCGAGAACGAGTAACCCAAACTCAGCTACTTCACAGTTTTTCATTAACGTTGTCGACAACCCTAATCTTGACTATCCAAAGCCGGATGGTAATGGTTATGCGGTTTTTGGCATGGTGATTAAAGGGACTGAAACGATTGATAAAATCAAGAAAGTAGTCACCACACGAGTTGGCCCTTTCTCAGATGTTCCAGTTAATCCAATTGTGATTCAAAGCGCAAAAGTTATCTCTAAGTAATACATGGAGCTTGGGCATCTATCCTGCACGATTCTTTTAGATGATGCCCAAAGTGCATCTACTCACCCCACAAGTCGCTTATATAGCGGCCCACTGGCTCATCTCACAGCTCATACCCCAGGTGAGCTTGAGTTAACACTCCAAGCAATCCAGCAACACTTATCGAATCAACAATATGTTGTTGCAAATTTCAGTTACGAGTTAGGTGAATATTTTCAAGGTCTAAATCCCCGAAAATCTACAACACCATGGATAGAAGCTTGGGTTTTTAATGATGTTAAAAAACTATCTAAAAATCAGGTTGATGATTGGATTACTCAACATCAGAATTCTTCTGATCGTTCATGCTGCGTTGAGCTAACTAATAGCGTTAGTTCGCAAGAGTTCGAATCACGCATTGCAGATATTCATGAGCTCATACGTCGCGGTGACACTTACCAAGTTAACTACACTTACCGAATTAAGGGGGAAATTTATGGAGACCCCCTAGCCATTTATCAATCATTAAGAGAAAAACAGCCAGGACCATTTGGTGCTTACATCGAAAAATCAGATGGGTGGGTTTTATCTTGTTCTCCAGAATGGTTCTTAAGCAAAAAAGGTTCTCACTTAATTGCTAAACCCATGAAAGGAACCGGCAAAGTGGGAGAGATGAGCCCTGCATTCTTAGAGAGTGATCCCAAAAACCGTGCTGAAAATCTCATGATTGTTGATTTATTAAGAAATGATTTAGGAAAGATAGCCATCCCGGGCACTATCAAAGTACCTCATCTTTTCAATGTTCAACAACATGGCGAGGTGCTTCAAATGACATCCACCATTGAAGCTAGAGCACGCAACCATCTCAACTTGATGGAACTATTAAAAGCTATATTCCCTTGTGGTTCCGTCACGGGAGCCCCCAAAAAGAGAACGATGGAAATCATTCAATCTCTAGAGTCGGAACCTAGAGGCCTTTATTGCGGCTCGATTGCGTGGTTTGATCCATCCGATGACTCAGATGGTTTGGGTGATTTAGGGATGAATGTGGTGATTCGTACATTGACGATTGATCAAGATAAGCAAAGTTGCATGGGCATCGGTGCTGGCATTACGATTGATTCTGATGCAAAAGAAGAGTGGCGCGAATGCCAAACAAAAGCTCATTTTCTATATCAAATTAAAAATAAAGTTGGCCTATTCGAAACCATACGCATCAGTAATCAAGTTCCGCAAAAAATTGAACGGCATTTAGCTAGGATAAAAAAATCAGCACAGGAACTTGATATTCCTTTTGATGATGAGCATGCTGAACAGGTAATTAAGCAAGTTTGTGGTGACCTTCATCCGGAACAACTCTATCGTATGCGTCTTAACTTAAGCGCTACAGGACGAATTGATGTGAGTACTTCACCTATAGAAGAAATAAAGGCTAAGAAACGGCTTATTTGGGCAACAGATATTTTGGGCAAAGATGGGGTAAGCAACTCACTCAATTCATTATTAAGACATAAAGTAACTCTGCGTAAAATATATGATATGGCTTGGCAGGAAGCTGAAAAAATAGGTGGTTTTGACGCTATCTTTATTAATGAAATGGGATACGTTACTGAAGGTGGAAGGTCCAATATTTTTATTAAAAAAAATTCTCAATGGATAACCCCCCCTTTGAGCTCTGGCTGTCTTCCCGGTGTGATGAGATCTATTTTGCTAAAAGACCCACAATGGTCAGTCATTGAAAAGAATATAACAGTAGAAGATGTTTTAAGTAGCGATGAGGTTATCTTAACGAATGCACTACGTGGCGTTATTTATTTAACTAAAGACAATCAATAATGAAATTTTGTTCAAAATGCGGTCATCAAGTTTCCTTAATCATCCCAGAGGGAGATACGCGTGAGCGTTTTGTATGTACATCTTGCGCAACGATTCATTATGAAAATCCGCGAAATGTTGTTGGAACTATTCCAGTTTGGAAAGATAAAGTGCTCTTATGTAAACGAGCCATTTACCCACGCATGGGTTTCTGGACCTTACCCGCCGGTTTTTTAGAAGTTGGGGAAAGTACGGCAGCAGGCGCAATGCGGGAAACACTCGAAGAAGCAGGCGCTCAAGTAGAGATAGGCCCCCTATTTTCGTTACTGAACGTCATTCATGCAGAGCAAGTACATCTCTTTTACCTCGCCCAATTAAATGAACCTGCATTTAGCCCAGGCATCGAAAGTTTAGAGGTTGGATTATTTTCTGAATCAGAGATCCCTTGGGAAGATCTTGCTTTTCCAACGATTAGAAAAACATTGGAATGGTACTTCTCTGACAAACAAGCAGGCGTTATACATTTTGAGGACTCAAGTTTCGCCACTCATCTAGATGATATTCCTTATGACAGTCGAATCGACAAAGAACATCGTTCTTCATGAGTCTACCTTGGTTAAAGGTGACAGATCCTTTTCCGTCGCCACTTCATAAGAATGATCCTGATCCAGAAGTACCAGGTTTAATTGCTATCAGCACGGATATTCATGCGGACCAACTTAAACGTGCTTATCGGCAAGGTATATTTCCATGGTACTCAGACAGTCAACCTATTTTATGGTGGTCCCCTAACCCTAGAATGGTTTTAAAACCTGAGAAATTTAAACTTAGCAAAAGTTTAAAAAAAGAAATTAAACAGATATTGCTAGATGATGCTTGGGAAATTCGCGTAGATGATGATTTTCATGCGACCATTCTTGCTTGCGCTCAACAGCCACGCAAAGGGCAACATGGTACTTGGATTACCCATGCCATCATGCATGCTTATGGTGAGTTACATGAACAAGGGCATGCTCATAGCATTGAAGTATTTTTAAATGGGCAACGTGTCGGTGGTCTATATTGCGTCAATCTGGGTCTAGTGATTTTTGGGGAGTCCATGTTTTCATCGCACCCTAATGCATCCAAGCTAGCATTAGCAGCTCTTAGTGCGTGGTCTATTAGTAATCAGATAGAATTAATCGATTGCCAACAGGAAACCGAGCATTTAACCTCGCTAGGAGGTGCTCCAATTGATCGAACTACATTTATTGAACATTTAAATACTCAATGTGATGTAGCAAATCCTAATTGGGCGTTTAATAAACAGGTATTAAGTTATTGGCTAACTGCACGTAATACGTTAACTTCATGAGTAACATTAATGATCTACCATTGGCTACCTTGCAATTTTATGCAACAGCGCCATATCCCTGCAGCTATCTCAGCGACAAGGTGGCCCGTTCACAGGTGGCTACGCCCTCACATCTGATTAATGCCGATGTCTATAGTAGATTGGTTGCTAATGGTTTTCGTCGAAGTGGCATGTATACCTACCGACCATATTGCGATGGGTGTCAGGCTTGCATTGCTTGTCGTGTGCGAGTTCAGGAATTTCAGCCTAAGCGTTATCAAAAAAGATCTTGGACAAAACATCATGACTTAGATGTAACCATTAATCCTTTGATCTATTCTGAAGAACACTATAAGCTTTATCATGACTATCAAAAGTCCCGTCATATGGGCGGTGGCATGGATAGTGATGACCAAGAACAATACCAACAATTTTTATTGCAAAGCAAAGTCAATACACGCTTGGTTGAGTTTAGAGAAGGCTCTTTAAGTCCTGAGCCGGGCAAATTAAGAATGGTAAGCATTATTGATGTGCTACAAGATGGTCTATCCTCGGTTTACACATTTTTTGATACGTCTGTTTTACAAGCTAGCTACGGGACTTTTTGTATCCTATGGCAAATAGAACAGGTGAAAAAACTCAAACTACCTTATTTGTATTTAGGCTACTACATTAAAGAAAGTTCTAAAATGTCTTATAAAGCTGAGTTTGAGCCTTTAGAAATTTTGGATCATCATCAGTGGCTGTTACATCAACCTTCTTAAATATTATTTCCTCAATGAATATTTATCCTTTTGTTAAGCCATGGTTATTCACCATGGATGCTGAAAAAGCACATAACTTCACACTGAATTCTTTAGATAAAGCTCATGCATTGGGTTTGGATTTTCTCAGTCATGAACGCATTCCTGCGGATGAGCGTCTATTTTGTGGTCTAAAACTACCCAACCCCATCGGCTTGGCAGCTGGCTTAGATAAAGATGGTAAACATATTGATGCTTTAGCCAATTTAGGATTTGGTTTTTTAGAAATTGGTACGGTAACCCCTAAAGCTCAAGGCGGTAATCCTAAGCCACGCATGTTTAGATTGCCAGAAGCTCAAGCATTGATTAATCGCATGGGCTTTAATAACGATGGTGTAGATGCTTGTATCCAACGTGTTCAACGTTCTAAATTTTGGCAATCAGGTGGCGTCTTAGGAATTAATATTGGAAAAAACGCAGTTACACCTATTGAGGCTGCGGCTAATGACTACCTGCACTGTATGGATAAGGTCTACTCTTTAGCTTCATATATTACTGTCAATATTTCATCACCCAATACTAAAAATTTAAGGCAGCTACAAAGTGGAGATGAACTAAATGGCTTGCTATCAGCAATTGCAGATAAAAAACTACAACTGTCTGATCAGCACAAAAAAGAAGTTCCTCTATTTTTAAAAATAGCACCCGATTTGGATGTGGAACAAATTGATAGCATTGCTGAATTGTTAATTAAATATCGCATCAATGCTGTTATTGCTACCAATACCACCATCACACGTGATGCTGTCTCTCACCTGCCTCATGCCAATGAGGCAGGTGGTTTATCGGGATATCCGGTTAAGCACTTATCAGATCTAGTTATTGAAAAACTGTCTAAAGCATTAAATGGTGCATTACCGATTATTGGTGTTGGTGGAATCTTATCTGGCCAGGATGCTAAAGACAAAATCAGCGCCGGCGCTGAACTGGTTCAACTTTACAGTGGTCTGATTTATAAGGGGCCAGCCCTCATATCAGAATGTGCTCGGGCGCTTAAACGCTAGTCTTCTATAAGACCCATTCCACATTATGCAATTTTATGGTTTTATGGCTAAAATACGCACATGACCAGCAGAACCGCCATCCAAGTTTTAGACAGAATGATGTGTCTCCTGGATGCACTTGCCCAAAATGATGAGGCTGTCAGCCTCAAAAAACTTGCTGAGTTAACTGAATTACACCCTTCTACCGCTCATAGAATCCTTAATGATATGGTGGCCTGTCGTTTAGTTGAGCGAGGAGATAGCGGCACTTACCGCTTAGGTTTAAAACTCTTAGAACTGGGAAATTTAGTCAAAGCTAGATTATCTGTACGCGATGCGGCCCAGCTCCCAATGAGGGCTCTACATAAAATGACAGGACAAACTGTCAACCTATCTGTCAGACAAGGTGATGAAATTGTTTATATTGACCGTGCTTATAGTGAGCGGTCAGGTATGCAAGTCGTCAGAGCGATTGGAGGACGTGCCCCACTCCATTTAACATCTGTTGGCAAACTCTTTTTAGCAGATGATGACATAAGCAAATTAAAGGCATATGTTGCGAAAACTGGATTAGCAAGTCATACAGCAAATAGCATCCATGATTTAGAAGGTCTAGAAAAAGAATTGGATTTAGTTCGTTCTGTCGGACACGCTAGAGATGACGAAGAACTTGAGATGGGCGTTAGCTGTATGGCCGCTTCGATTTTAGATGACAGCGGTAAATTGGTCGCAGGACTATCTTTATCAGCACCAACAGAACGCATTCAAGAAGAATGGCTGAAATCTTTAAAAGAAACAGCCATGCAGATTTCAAAAAGCCTTGGTTACAAACCCCCTAGCGGCTCTTAAATCACATTGAGAGAGTTATAACTTACGAACAGGTGTTGGGTTAGGATTGCTTTGTAACCATTCTTTTACACGCACGGCATCCGCAAAGCGTGACAACTTGCCAACAGAATCTAAGAACACCATCACCACATCGCGGCCTTGAACTTTAGCTTGCATAACTAAGCAACGGCCTGCAGCAGAAATGTACCCTGTCTTTTGTATACCGATATCCATATTTCCTGCGCGAACTAGACGATTGGTATTAACGAATTTTTGCTCTCTTTTACCAATCATTAAACTGTAATCAGGGCGAGTAGAAAAATCACGGATTACTTTATGTTGGTAGGCTGCTTCAATTAATTTAGTTAAATCTTCAGGGCTTGAAATGTTTTCACTAGAAAGTCCTGTTGGATCAGAAAACTTAGAGCTAGTCATGCCTAGCATCTTTGCTTTAGCATTCATCGCTTCAACAAAAGCTGGGATGCCACCTGGATAATTTCTCCCTAATGCATGAGCTGCACGATTTTCCGAAGACATCAAGGCTAACAATAAAGCCTGCTCACGAGTCATCGCAGCATTCTCAGTCAATCGTGAACGAGCTTTTCCTGGGTATACATTCACATCCTCTTGATGAATCACAATATTTTCTTCAAGAGGTAACTGTGCATCTACAACCACTAATGACGTCATCAGCTTAGTAATAGATGCAATCGGCAATGCTGCATGTGAGTTTTTTTCAAACAATACTTCATGTGTCTGGCGGTCGATAATCAGCGCAACGCTAGATTTCAGATTTAGAGCATCGTGATGACCACGTAAACCCATGGCAGAAGCAAATGAAGGTCTCTTCTCTTCTGCAGCATCCGATGACTTTATTCTCGTAGTCGTTGTTCGAACACTCTTTGGCTTTTTAGGAGCTTTTTGTTTTTTTACTTTAGATGTGGTATCTGCTTGGGCTGAAACATTTGTGGCTGGAGCTAATAAAGCTACGCTTAATAAACTTGCAAAAATTGCTTGAATTAATTTACTTTTAACGGTCATCTGAATGAATAAAACTAATTTTATAAATGTATTTGATTAATACCCATCATGATAAGCCATTCAGGGTGTTTTATTTCATTTGTTGTGCACGATTAACCAGCAAAACTGCTGTCATCGTAATTGCAATACCTAAAACGATCATCCAAGTAATGGGTTCGCCAAATAGCACCCAAGCCATTAATGCAGTTGTTGGAGGTGTTAAATACATCAAACTTGTGACTCGGGTAGCTTCACCATCGCGAATCATGACAAATAATAGGGAAATAGCTCCGATTGACAAAGCTAGAATTGACCACAATAAAGAGGCTACTAATTCAGGAACCCATTCGATCTCTCTTGTTTCAAATAAGAACATTAATGGCATACAAGCTAATGCAGAGGCAGCAAACTGAATGACGGAGCCTGTTCTTAAATCAAATTGGGCACAATATTTTTTTTGATACAGCGTACCCGCTGTAATACTCAATAACGCAAAAATGATATAAACAAGGCTAGCCATGCTTAAGCCAACAATCGATAGCTTGGCCCAAACCACCAAACCGACGCCTACCAACCCTAAAAATAAGCCTAACCATTGTTTAGGACTTACACGCTCTGCAATCCATGCAGCTAACCAAGCTGTTAATACGGGCTGCAATCCAACAATTAAAGCTGATAGTCCCGCAGACATACCTTGCTTCACCGCTGCCCAAACACCACCTAAATATCCTGCCTGAAGCAATAAACCAGCAATCGCTATATGAAAGATCTGAGACCGAGTTGGCCAAGGAGCTTTCCAAATTAATACGATAGGAAGCATGAAAACCAAAACCCCAACAAAGCGCATTGTCAAAAATGTCATTGGCTCTGAGTGTGGCATACCGTATCTCGCCACAATAAAACCTGTACTCCAGATAATCACAAATATAGGGGCAATCCACGGCGCCAGCCGGTGAATCCAAGGATGCTGAGTCATGCAAATGTCTCTTTTCTTTTTTTGTAATAGTTAAGCGCTAATTGTATGGTTTGTGCGTGAACTTCGACAGTGGTTTCTATCTGTCGTCCATAGCCACCAGCCATAGTTAATGCAATTGGGCAACCTATTTCTTGCGCAAAATTTAAAACCATCTGATCTCTATTTGCTATGCCATCTAAGGTTAAGCTCAGCCTTCCTAAGCGATCACCTTCATGAGGATCAGCGCCAGCTAAATAGATAATCAACTCTGGACTAAACCGTGTCTCTAGGTTCCTTAAAGCTTCTGATAAAACCTGAAGATATGCTTCATCACCGCAACCATCGGGTAATCCAATGTCTACATTGCTAGACTCTTTTTTGAAGGGGAAATTTTTTTCGCCATGGATGGATAGCGTAAAAATACTTGAGTCGCCTTGGCAAATCGATGCGGTCCCATTACCTTGGTGAACATCTAAATCAATAATAGCAATTGGCATCTTTTGTTGCCCCTCTTTAATCTTATGATGCTGGAGATACCGTGCGGCGACAACCGCATCATTGAAAACACAGAACCCGCTGCCTTTATCAGCATATGCATGGTGTGTACCTCCGGCTAAATTTACAGCTATGCCCTCTGTTAAAGCCGACATACAAGCACCCATTGTCGCCCCAGCTGAACGCTTTGAGCGCTCAACCATCAATAAGGACCAAGGGAACCCTATTTCTCTAAGTTCTGATTCGCTTAATAGGCCCATAGATACCCGCTCTACATAAGCTGGGGAATGAGCTCTCGCCAAGTCATGATCACTAGCCAAAGGCGCTTCAATAAGCTCTATTCCACGCATACTGCCTACCAAATCCCTTAATAAACGGTATTTTTCCATCGGGAATCGATGTCCTGCGGGCAACGGAAGGACGAAATGGTCAGAATAGTAAGCTTTCATAAGCATATTTTCCTTGTTTTTCACATTGTGGGCTTGACTTAGCTTGTTTACCCCCTATACTTATATTTGTGCAGTGCAACAAATTAAATTGCAAGTCTACTTAACCAATTAGGAGAACGTAATGACATTAACACCAGAACAAATCGCAGCAGCTAACAAAGCTAATTTAGAAACTCTTTTGAACCTTACAAACAAAGCGTTTGAAGGCGTAGAAAAACTAGTTGAATTGAACATGGCTGTAGCAAAAACAGCATTGAATGAAAATGTACAAAGCGCGAAACAAGCATTAACAGTTCGCGATGCTCAACAATTGATGGCTATGCAAGCTGGTATGGTTCAGCCTTTAGCAGAAAAAATCATGTCTTATAGCCGTCATCTTTATGACATCGCTAATGAAACTCAATCAACATTCACTACTGTTGCTGAATCACAAATGAAAAAAAGCGGTGGTAATTTGAATGGTTTAGT
>Ga0213920_1001055_pt1 | contig 16686 bp, 16 predicted proteins | sample McNCre1117MG_FD_161054 | JGI IMG/M metagenome (GOLD analysis project Ga0213920, IMG submission 161054) | Freshwater microbial communities from McNutts Creek, Athens, Georgia, United States - 11-17 MG | ecosystem: Environmental > Aquatic > Freshwater > Creek | place: USA: Georgia | collected...
CACAGCTTCAATCCCTTTTTTGTTTTCTCATTCCCCGAATTCTTATGAACGAGTTGGACTCTCTGGTCGCCAGTGCCCAGGCCCTGTTTGCACAAAGCACCACACCGGCTGATCTTGAAAACGCCAAGGCCCAGTTCTTGGGTAAGTCAGGCCGCATCACTGAGATGATGAAAGGCATGGCCGCATTGAGCGTCGAAGAAAAGAAATCGACCGGTGCCGCCATCAACGTGGCCAAGCAAGCGATTGAAGCCGCGCTCACGGCACGCCGCCAAGCTTTGGCAGATGCCGAACTCGAGACCCAACTCAAAGCCGAAGCCTTGGACGTCACCTTGCCCGGTCGCGCACGCATGGCTGGTGGTTTGCACCCCGTGACCATCACGCTCGAACGCGTCGAAGCCATTTTTGGTTCCATGGGTTTTGAAGTGGCCCAAGGCCCAGAGATCGAAACCGACTGGTTCAACTTCACCGCGCTCAACACGCCTGAAGATCATCCTGCACGTTCTATGCACGACACCTTCTATGTGGAAGGTGGCAGTGCCGAAGCGCCCAACTTGTTGCGCACACACACCAGCCCCATGCAAGTGCGCCACGCCGTGGAACACGTCAAGCGCTACCAAGCACGTTTGGACGCCGGCCAAGGCATGCCCGAAATTCGCGTCATCGCACCTGGTCGCACCTACCGTGTGGACAGCGATGCCACACACTCGCCCATGTTTCACCAATGCGAAGGTTTGTGGATCGGTGAGAACGTGAACTTCAAAGACCTCAAAGTGGTCATCACCGATTTCTGCCGCACTTACTTTGAGAGCGACGATTTGGTGCTGCGCTTCCGTCCCAGCTTTTTCCCATTCACCGAGCCCAGCGCTGAGATTGACATCCAATTTCAAAGTGGTGCTTTGGCGGGTCGTTGGCTCGAAGTGGGTGGCTCAGGCCAAGTGCACCCGAACGTGGTGCGCAACATGGGCCTCGACCCTGAGCGTTTCATCGGCTTTGCCTTTGGTATGGGCATGGACCGTTTCACCATGCTGCGTTACGGCGTGAACGACTTGCGCTTGTTCTTCGATGGCGACATTCGCTTCTTGAGCCAGTTCCAATAACGTCACGCACACACGAGATTCATCATGCAATTCCCCGAATCCTGGTTGCGCGAATTCTGCAACCCCGCAATCACCACCCAAGAGCTGGCCGATACGTTGACCATGGCCGGTTTGGAAGTGGAAGAACTCCAACCCGTCGCACCGCCTTTCACTGGCATCGTCGTCGGTGAAATCAAAGAAGCTGTGCAGCACCCAGACGCTGACCGCTTGCGCATTTGCCAAGTGGACGTGGGGCAGGGCGCTTTACTCAACATCGTGTGTGGTGCACCCAATGCACGCGTGGGTATCAAAATTCCATGCGCCACCGTGGGCGCAGAGTTGCCTCCAGGCGAAGACGGCAAGCCTTTCAAAATCAAAGTGGGCAAGCTGCGTGGCGTGGAAAGCCAAGGCATGTTGTGCTCGGCCAAAGAACTCAAAATTGCTGACGACAACGGCGGTTTGCTTGAGTTGCCAGCCGATGCACCTTTGGGCCAAAACATCCGCAAGTACCTGAACCTCGACGACACTTTGATGACGTTGAAGCTCACGCCTAACTTGGCGCATTGTTTGAGCGTGTACGGCATTGCCCGCGAAGTGTCAGCCCTCACAGGCGCGCCTTTGAAGGCTCCCACATTCCCAAGCGTTGCCGCGACAAACCAAGACACCTTGGCTGTGAAGATCAGCGCCCCCGATTTGTGTGGTCGTTTCTCAGGCCGCGTGGTGCGTGGTGTGAACACCAAAGCACAAACCCCTGCATGGATGGTGAACCACTTGGCCCGTTGTGGCCAACGCAGCGTGAGCCCCTTGGTCGACATCTCCAACTACGTGATGTTCGAACTGGGTCGTCCTTCACACATCTTCGATCTCGACAAAATTCAAGGCGGTTTGGATGTGCGTTGGGGCAAAGCGGGTGAACAGCTCAAGCTCTTGAATGGCAACACCGTCACCGTGGACGACAAAGTGGGCGTCATCGCCGACGCGCATCAAGTTGAATCACTTGCCGGCATCATGGGTGGTGATGCCACCGCCGTGAACGACGACACGCAAAACATTTACATCGAAGCTGCTTTCTGGTGGCCCTCAGCCATTGCCGGCCGCTCACGCCGCTTCAACTTCAGCACCGATGCTGGTCATCGCTTTGAACGAGGTGTGGATCCTGAGTTGACGGTGGAGCACATCGAGCGCATCACTCAGTTGGTGATTGACATTTGCGGCACGCCCAACACCACCGTGGGCCCCATCGACGACCAACGCGTGAACATGCCAGTGGCCAAGCCTGTCACGTTGCGCGTGGCACGTGCTGAGAAAGTCATCGGTATGCCACTCACGCAACAACGCGTGGCAGACGCTTTGCGTGGTTTGGGCTTGCCCGTGACTGAGGGCGAGGGTGTTGTGACTGTGCAGCCCCCATCCTTCCGTTTCGATTTGCAAATCGAAGAAGATCTGATTGAAGAAGTGGCGCGCATGGTGGGTTACAACAACCTGCCCACCACACCGCCTTTGGCCCCCATCACGGCCAGCGTGTGCCAAGAAGCACAACGCAGCCCACATGCCTTGTGTCACCACTTGGCGGCCTTGGGTTACCAAGAAACCATCAACTACAGCTTTGTGGATGAGCGTTGGGAACACGAGTTGGCAGGTAACGCCAACCCCATCAAATTGCTCAACCCCATCGCCAGCCAAATGAGCGTGATGCGCTCCACCTTGTTGGGCTCTTTGCTCAACGTGGTGAAGTTCAACGTGGATCGCAAGGCTTCACGCGTGCGCGTGTTTGAACTGGGTCGCGTTTTCCACAAAGACGCATCCGTGCAAAACACAGACACCACCGTGCAAGGCTTTGACCAGCCCATGCATGTGGCAGGCATGGCCTTTGGCAGCGCTGCACCTTTGCAATGGGGTACCAAAGAACAAGCTGCAGACTTCTTCGACGTGAAAGCCGATGTGGAAGCCTTGTTGGCCCCTGCTGTGCCGCAGTTTGAAGCGGCTGAGCACCCAGCCATGCACCCCGGCCGTTGTGCCAAGGTGTTGGTCAATGGCCAAGCCGTGGGTCATGTGGGTGAGTTGCATCCTCGCTGGCGTCAAAGCTGGGAACTGACCCAAGCGCCTGTGATGTTTGAACTCTCGCTCGATGCTGTGTTGCACCGCGATGTGCCCAAGTCCACCGGTGTGGCCAAGTTCCCCAACGTTGAGCGCGACATTGCGGTGATCGTCAAAGACAGCGTCACGCACGCCCAGTTGATGGCGGCGGTCCACGCCGCCAAAACACAAGGCTTGCTGCGCAATGCTGTGTTGTTTGATGTGTATCGACCCAAGGCAGAAAGTGCGGCCATGGCGATGGACGAGAAGAGCTTGGCTGTACGCCTCACGCTCAACAGCGATGAAGCTACGTTGAACGAAGCACAAATCGAAGGCGTGGTGCAAGCCGTGCTGGCTGAGTTGACTACCCAAGTGTCTGCGCGTTTGCGCGCTTGATGTTTTCACGTTAAAAAGAGAACCGTATGGAACTGTCTTTTGAAAGCCTAGAAACGCCAGCGCTCACCAAAGCGCAGCTGGCTGATTTGTTGTTTGAGCAAATCGGTTTGAACAAACGTGAATCGAAGGACATGATTGATGCTTTCTTTGATTTGATTGCGCAAAGCTTGGTCAACGGCACGGATGTGAAGATCTCAAGCTTTGGTAATTTTCAAATTCGCACCAAAGCGCCTCGTCCCGGTCGCAATCCGCGTACGGGGGAGGCCATTCCGATTCAAGCGCGACGTGCGGTGACGTTTCATGCCAGTCACAAGCTCAAAGAGCAAATACAGGGTGACAGTAATCCCAAAGTTGACAACTGATTGAGAAAGAGGCTTATGTAGCCTCTTTTTTTATGGGGAAACTGATTCAGTTCGTGATTCTGGGGTGATCTTCGTGTAACCTCTGCGGTCCCGTTTACAAGCTACTGATTTTCATGGAGAAATCCCTCCCTCCCATTCCAGCCAAGCGCTACTTCACCATTGGTGAAGTGAGCGAGTTGTGCGGCGTCAAGCCGCACGTGCTGCGCTATTGGGAGCAGGAATTCACGCAGCTGCGTCCCATGAAGCGCCGCGGCAATCGCCGCTATTACCAGCGCCATGAAGTGCTGATGATTCGTCGCATTCGCGACCTCTTGTATGACCAAGGTTTCACCATCACCGGTGCTCGCAACAAGTTGCAAGAGTTGGTGCAATCCGAACGTGAACGTCGCCGCGTTGGCGGTGAGTTGATCGATGTGGACTTGCCTGACGACGATGGGTTTGATGACGATTTGGATGTCGACGCAGATGATGCACATTCGTTGCCACCACTCGCCTTGAGCAGCAGCGATGAAGCACTGCAAACCTTGCGCAAAGAACTCACACAAATTCGCGATCTGCTCTCTGAGCTGCACTGAGTAAGCGTTATAATTTAAGCCTGATTCGGTGTGTGGCGCAGCCTGGTAGCGCACTTGCATGGGGTGCAAGGGGTCGAAGGTTCGAATCCTTTCACACCGACCAAGAATGACCAAGGGCTAGCAACTTACGTTGCTAGCCCTTTTGTCTTTTCTGGCGTTGTTTAAATTACTTTAAACAATGTCCACGTGATGCAACTCAAACTTGCCTTTCTTCGCATCGGTAAAGTAGTGTTGCAAAGTTTCTTTGACGGTTCGAAACGCAATTTCATCCCATGGTATTTCATGCTCAGCAAACAAGCGCGCTTCTTGCGTTTCATGGCCGGGGTCAAAGGTGTCGCTGGTGAGTTGTGCGCGGTAAAAGAAATGTACTTGGCCCACGCGTGTGACGTTCATCAGCGTGAACAGCTCTTGCATTTCAAACTGCGCACCAGCTTCTTCTACGGTCTCACGTGCTGCGCCTTGAGCCACAGTTTCGTTGAGCTCCATGAAGCCTGCAGGTAGCGTCCATTTGCCCAGCCGTGGTTCGATGTTGCGTTTGCACAGCAACACTTTGTCGCCCCACACAGGCACGGTGCCCACCACATTGAGTGGGTTTTCGTAATGGATGGTGTGGCAGGCGTTGCACACCGCACGTTCACGCGTGTCGCCATCGTCGGGCAGGCGGTAGGTGACCGCACTGCCGCAAGCTTTGCAATGTTGGATGAGCGGGCGGTGCAGCATGGGCTTAGACCAAGCGAACGTTGAGTTCACCCAAGCCTGCCACTGCGCCCACCATGACGTCACCCGCCACCACTGCCCCCACGCCTTCAGGGGTGCCGGTATAAATTAAATCGCCGGGTTGCAGCTCCCAAGCCGCAGATACGTGCTCGATCGTTTCAGCGATGTTCCAAATGAGTTGGCTGGTGTTGCTGCGTTGGCGGTCTTGGCCGTTGACTTGCACAAAAATTTCGGCGTTGGCCACGTCACCAGCCTGTGTTGCTGGCGTGATAGGGCCAATGGGTGCGCTGTGGTCAAAACCTTTGCCAATGCACCAAGGGCGGCCTTGTTTTTTCATGTCGTTTTGTAAATCGCGGCGTGTCATGTCTAGCCCCACGGCGTAGCCGTAGATATGGCTCAGCGCATCGGCTGCTTGGATGTTTTTGCCGCCTTTGCCAATCGCCACCACCAGTTCAATTTCGTGGTGCAAATTTTTGGTGAGAGTGGGGTAGGGCATGTCGCCTGTTTCGCCGTCGTTGACCACCAGTATGGCGTCTGCAGGCTTCATGAAGAAGAAGGGCGGTTCACGGCCTGTGAAGCCCATTTCTTTGGCGTGTTCTTCGTAGTTGCGGCCCACGCAGTAAATGCGGTGCACAGGGAAACGTTCCGCTTTGCCCACAACGGGCACGGACACAACGGGGGTAGGTTCGAATGTGTAGCTCATGCGTGTCTCCAGTTGCGAAGGCTTAGCCTTGTGATTTGCTGACCAGTTCAAAGTGTTCCACCATGGGCGGTTGTGCAAAGAAGGGGCCCACGATGGCACGCCACTCACCAAAGGCAGGTGACTCACGGAAGTCAACGGTGTGGTTCTCGAGCGTGGTCCAGAAAATTTGTAACACATAGCGCTCGGGTGACTCGATGCCGCGGTTGATTTTGAAGCCCTGAAAACCTTTGGCTTTGGCAATGACGGTTTCTACGCCACGTTGAATGGCTTCATCGAATGCGGCCTGTTGGCCGGGTTGGATGCGGATGTCTACGAGTTCGAGAATCATGATGGATGTGTGTTGAGTTAAAACTTGTCACAAGTCTACCGTCACTGCGTTCGGCGCATCGTCGCGTTCGGGATATCCTTTGGCACTTATGAGTCACACATCCCACACGCCTGCCACGCCTTTGTTTTGGCCCATGGATTGGGCATTGCCTGCGGGCGTGCAAGCAGTGTGCACCACGCGCGTGGGCGGTGTGTCGCAAGCGCCATTTGATGGTTTCAATCTGGGTGACCATGTGCAAGACGAGGCGCATGCGGTGGCGCAAAACCGGGCTTTGCTGCAAGCGCAGCTGGGTGGGGCACGGCCTGTGTTTCTCAGCCAAGTGCATGGCGTAGAGGTGGCCCAGCTCAATGCAGCTACGCCCGATGGCGTCAAGGCCGATGCATGCCTGACGCAAGGGCTGAACGTGGCTTGCACCATCATGGTGGCCGACTGTTTGCCTTTGTTGTTCACCGATGACGCTGGTCAAGTGGTAGCCGCTGCACATGCGGGTTGGCGTGGCTTAGCCGCGGGTGTGATTGAGCAGACGGTGCATGCGATGTGTGAGAAAGCTGGTATTGCTCCTGTGCAGGTGCGTGTGTGGCTTGGGCCGTGCATAGGCTCAGATGCGTTTGAAGTGGGCGACGATGTGCGTGTGGCTTTCATGGCTCAGGACCATACACCGAAGGTGGCAAGTTATTTCAAACCTCATCCCACGCACGCTGGCAAGTGGCTGGCAGACCTGGCAGGCTTAGCGCGGCTGCGTTTGCATGCTTTAGGTGTTAACTCGGTGGCTGGCAACGACAGCACGCCCGAGTGGTGCACGGTGACGCAGCGTTCAAGGCTCTTTTCGTTCAGGCGCGATGGGGTGACTGGACGCTTTGCTGTGTGCATCTGGCGCAACTGAGGCCGCACTTTCGCGTGCGGCAGCCTCTTTGGCTTTGATGGCACGACGCCTCGCAGGCGTCCCCATGATGTAGCCCACCACGCTCATAGGCAGTACGCCGTAGAGCAGAAAAGTAAACGCTGCGCCAAGCAAAGAGCCCACGGGGCTTGTCGCTTCTGCGATCGCCATCATGAAAGCCACGTAAATCCAAGCGATCAAGACCAAATACATCTAGGGGTTTTCTCTCAAGTTTGATTTCTGTCAGAAATTCGAAGGTAAATCGCTGACATACTGGCGACAGTTATAGCAATGACAGTGACTGTATAGGAGTTAGCGATGGATCAGAATGCGGCCCTCAAGAGCCTAGGGGATAGCTGGCTCAAAGCCTTGGCCTCATTTCAAACAATCGGTGGTGGAGATGCCAAAGCACCCGCACTGAGCTTCTCTCCTGAAAAACTCGAAGCGTTGCAAAAGCAATACATCACAGAAGCTACTGAGTTGTGGAACCAAAGCCTACATGGCAAAGCAGAAGTCAAAGATCGCCGATTCAAAGGCGAAGCATGGGCGCACAACCCCATGGCTGCATTCACTGCAGCGGCGTATTTGCTCAACACCCGCACCATGATGGCACTCACCGATGCTGCCGATACAGACGCCAAAACCAAAGCACGTATTCAATTCGCGGTTGAGCAATGGGCCGCTGCTGCAGCGCCTAGCAACTACTTGGCGTTGAACGCTGAAGCACAGCAAAAAGCGATTGACACCAAAGGCGAGAGCATTTCCAAAGGCATTCAAAACTTGTTGCACGACATGCAGCAAGGCCACGTGTCGATGACCGACGAAAGCCTGTTTGAAGTAGGCAAAAACGTCGCCACCACCGAAGGCCAGGTGGTGTTTGAAAACGAGTTCTTCCAACTGCTTGAATACAAACCCCTCACCGCGAAGGTGTACGAGCGTCCGTTCTTGTTCATCCCGCCTTGCATCAACAAGTTCTATATCTTGGACTTGCAGCCAGAAAACTCATTCATCCGCTACGCCGTGGCCCAAGGTCACCGCACCTTCGTGGTGAGCTGGCGCAACCCTGACGAGAGTATGCGCAACACCACATGGGACAACTATGTGGAGGATGTGGCCATTCAAGCTATTAAGGTGGTGCAAGAAATTGGGGGCTCAAAACAAATCAATGCGCTTGGCTTTTGCGTGGGCGGCACCATTCTTTCTAACGCGCTCGCCGTGTTGGCTGCACGTGGCGAAAAGCCAGTGGCTAGCGCGACCTTGCTGACCACGCTGATTGACTTCACAGACACCGGTGTGCTGGATGTGTTCATTGACGAAGCTTTCGTTAAGTTCCGTGAAGGTCAATTCGCTGAAGGCGGGTTGATGAAGGGCAAGGACATGGCGTCGACCTTCAGCTTCTTGCGCCCCAACGATTTGGTGTGGAACTATGTGGTGGGTAACTACCTCAAAGGCGAAACACCGCCACCGTTTGACTTGCTCTACTGGAACAGCGATTCCACCAACTTGCCTGGCCCCATGTATGCCTGGTATTTGCGCAACACTTACCTTGAGAACAACCTCATCAAGCCCGGCAAAGCCACGGTGTGCGGCGAGAAGATCGACCTGCGCAAAGTGGACATGCCCATCTACATCTACGGCTCGCGTGAAGACCACATCGTGCCGATTGGCGGCGCGTACGCCAGCACACATGTGTTCCCTGGCAAAAAGCGTTTTGTCATGGGGGCCTCGGGCCACATCGCAGGTGTGATCAACCCACCTGCGGCCAAGAAGCGTTGCTACTGGACTGGCAGCGATACCAAGTTCCCCAAAGACGCCGAGCAATGGATTACCAGCGCCAAAGAGCATCCAGGCAGTTGGTGGACCGATTGGTCAGCTTGGCTCAAAACACACGCAGGCAAACAAATCGCGGCACCTAAGACGTATGGCAAAGGCAAGCACAAAGCGATTGAAGCCGCACCTGGTCGTTACGTCAAAGTACGCGCCAGTAACTGATTTTTAATTTGTAAATTTTTTCGGGAGACAAAAAATGGAAGACATCGTCATCGTTTCAGCAGCACGCACAGCCGTGGGTAAGTTTGGTGGTTCACTCGCCAAAATCGCAGCCACTGAGCTGGGCTCTATCGTTATTCGTGAGGCCTTGGCGCGTGCCAAGGTGGACCCTTCGCAAGTCGGTGAAGTCATCATGGGTCAAGTCTTGGCCGCTGGTGCCGGTCAAAACCCAGCACGACAAGCGTTGATGAAGTCTGGTGTTCCTCATTCTGTGCCTGCATTGACCATCAACGCGGTGTGCGGCTCTGGCCTCAAAGCGGTCATGTTGGCTGCACAAGCAGTGGCTTATGGTGACAGCGACATTGTGGTGGCCGGTGGCCAAGAAAACATGAGCGCTTCTGGCCATGTGCTGTTGGGTTCACGCGATGGCCAACGCATGGGCAACTGGAACATGATCGACACCATGATCGTTGACGGTCTGTGGGACGTCTACAACCAGTACCACATGGGCATCACGGCTGAGAACGTGGCCAAAGAATTTCACATCACACGTGACATGCAAGACGCACTGGCTTTGGCCAGTCAGCAAAAAGCAACGGCTGCGCAAGAGGCCGGCAAGTTCAAAGACGAAATCGTGTCGGTGAATATTCCTCAGCGCAAGGGCGACCCCGTGGTGTTCAACGCCGACGAATACATCAACAAGAAAACTACCGCCGAAGCCTTGGCTGGTTTGCGCCCAGCGTTTGACAAAGCAGGTTCTGTGACTGCGGGTAATGCATCCGGCATCAACGACGGCGCTGCTGCTGTGGTGGTGATGACGGCCAAGAAAGCAGCTGCTTTGGGCCTCACACCGTTGGCACGCATTGCAGCTTTTGGCACCAGCGGTTTGGACCCCAAAATCATGGGCATGGGCCCTGTGTCTGCGTCACGCAAAGCCTTGGAGCGTGCAGGCTGGAAAGCCTCAGATGTGGACTTGTTTGAACTCAACGAAGCTTTTGCAGCACAAGCTTGCGCCGTGAACCAACAGTTGGACATCGATCCAGCCAAGGTCAACGTCAACGGTGGCGCGATTGCCATTGGTCACCCCATCGGGGCATCAGGCTGCCGCATTTTGGTGACCTTACTGCACGAGATGCAACGCACCAATGCCAAGAAAGGTTTGGCCGCACTGTGTATCGGTGGCGGCATGGGCGTGTCATTGGCGCTTGAGCGTTGAAGCGCCACGATTCAGATTTCTTTCACTAAAAACTCATAAATCAGGAGACAAAAAATGAGCCAAAAAGTAGCGTACGTCACAGGCGGTATGGGTGGCATCGGAACCGCAATCTGCCAACGCCTTCACAAAGAAGGCTTCAAGGTCATTGCAGGTTGCGGACCAACCCGTGACTTCAACAAATGGCTCGACGAGCAAAAAGCTTTGGGTTACACCTTTTACGCGTCTGTCGGTAACGTCGGCGATTGGGATTCCACTGTAGACGCTTTCACCAAAGCCAAAGCAGAACACGGCCCCATCGATGTGTTGGTGAACAACGCTGGTATCACCAAGGACCGCATGTTCTTGAAGATGAGCAAAGAAGACTGGGATGCGGTGATGAACACCAACCTCGATTCGATGTTCAACGTGACCAAGCAAGTTGTGCCAGACATGGTGGAACGTGGCTGGGGTCGCATCATCAACATCTCGTCGGTGAACGGTGAAAAAGGCCAAGCGGGTCAAACCAACTACTCGGCTGCCAAGGCTGGCATGCACGGTTTCTCCATGGCTTTGGCCCAAGAGCTCGCCACCAAAGGTGTCACGGTCAACACCGTGTCACCAGGCTACATCGGCACAGACATGGTCAACGCCATCCGTCCTGACGTGTTGGAAAAGATCGTGGCCACCGTACCCGTCAAGCGTTTGGGCAAACCTGCTGAAATTGCATCCATCATTGCGTGGATGGCCAGCGAAGACGGTGGCTACACCACAGGTGCTGACTTCGCCGTGAACGGTGGTTTGCACATGGGTTAATGGCCATCACGCCTTTGGCGTTTTGCATGTCTATCAAGGCCGCAGATTCGTCTGTGGCCTTTTTCTTTGGCCTAATGGTTTACGTAGTAACCCGTCACATGACTTTGCTAGAGTGGCCAAATTAATAACAAACATGGCAAAACTGCTGGAGGCATATGGGTGACTACACCAACATGGCGGGCTACTACGATGTCATCATGACTTCGGGTTACTACGATTACGCAAAGATTGTGGACAGCTTGGTTTCACACCATCCAGAACGCAATGTTTTAGAGATTGGCTGTGGCACAGGTTTGATCTTGGAAGAGTTGGCCAAGCGTCAGCCCAAACTGCCCATCACCGGCATTGATTTGACAGCACCCATGTTGTCCATCGCACAAAAGCGTTTGGCACCTTTCTCGACGGTTTCTTTGTCGCAGCAAAACATCACTGAATTGGCGCTCAACGAACAGCATGAGTTGGCGTTCTCTTATGGTGGTGTGTGGTACTTCGTGATTGACGGCGACAAAGAGCCTTTCTTGGTGAGCCACATCGCGGACGCACATGCCAATGAATTGGGCTTTGAGCATTTGGCCAAACACATTGCGATAGGTGGCACTTTGCTGCTGGGCATCCAAGGTCCGCACCACAACTACAAAACCACCATTTCAAATGGCATGATCTATTCGCAACAAATTGACCCGACAGACATTGGTTTTACCAAACACTATTTTTTGCACGATGGCGACCAAAAATTGATGGACCAAACTGTGCACTACCGTACCTACACCTTTGCACAAGCGCAAGAGCTGATGGGGACGTATGGTTTTGAGTACGTACCAGAGCGAGACCCCAATCAACTGTTTTTGCAGTTCAAGAAAGTGACATGATGAGCGCTGCAAAACCGAAATTGTTTTTCATCGGTGTGGGCAACATGGGCAACCCCATGGCTGCCAATTTGGTGAAGGCGGGTTATCCCGTCACCGTGTTTGATGTGTCGCGTGCCAAGGCTGAAAACTTGATTGCTTTGGGGGCCACTTGGGTTAACAGCTTAGCCGAGGGCGCTGCAAAGGCTGATGTGGTCATGGCATCCTTGCCAGGTCCAGTGCAAGTGCGCGAAGTGATGTTGGGCGAGCAGGGCGTTTTGGCCCACGCCAAAGCGGGCGCCACCGTGATTGACACATCCACCAGCGCCGTGGAGTTGGTGCGCGAGTTGGTGACTTTGGCCAACAACAAAGGCGTTGGCTTTTTAGAAGCGCCCGTCACCAATGCCGTGGACATGGCGGCTTTGGGCCGTTTGTCGATTTTTGTCGGCGGCGACCCAGCGACCTTTGAAAAACACAAACCCATCTTCGACGTGATTGGGGAAAAGATTTTTCATGTGGGCGAACCTGGCAACGGCGCGACCATCAAGCTGCTCACCAACTTGCTGTGGTTTGTCAGTGCCGCCGCGATTGGTGAAGGTTTGATGCTCGGTGCCAAGGCCGGCATTCCGCTGCACACCGTGTGGGAAGCGATCAAGTCAAGCGCGGGTAACAGCTGGGTGGCTGAGCACGATGTGCCATCCATCTTTGCCGGTCACTACGACCCGAGTTTTTCGCTGGCCTTGTGCTGCAAAGATTTGGGCCTCATCAACGGCATTGCCAAATCGCAAGGCTACGATTTGCCCATGGGCGGCATGGCGCAACAGTTGTTCCAACATGCCATGGCGACCTATGGCCCCGAAGCGGCTGAGCTGCATGTAGTGAAACTTTTAGAAGAGCGTGTCGGACACATGCTGCGACCATGACCCAACAATCTCGTTTGCTCGCCGAAGCCCATTTGCACATGCCGCAAGGCGTGGCAGAGAACTATCGCTATTGGGGTGAAAAAGACACGGTCTTCATCGCCAGCGCCAAAGGCTGCATGCTCACCGATGTCGATGGCAAAACCTATGTGGACTTTCGCCTAGGCTACGGCCCCATCATTTTGGGCTATCGAGACGAGCGCGTGGACAACGCGGTGATTGAACAAATCACACAGCGCGGCACGCTGTCAGGCTTTTCGACTGAACTTGACACCACAGTGGTCAAGCAAGTCAAAGCCATGTGCCCCAATATTGACAAGATGCGCTTTGCCAACTCGGGCACCGAGGCGGTGATGGGCGCAGTACGCACCGCACGCGGCTACACCAAGCGCGACCGCGTAGCAATTGTGGAAGGCTCGTTCCACGGTTTGTATGACGAGATGATGTGGAAGTCCGACATCGAGCATTGGCAGCCGGGCAGCAACGTGGCACCCAAGGTGATTCCCTTCGGCGGCGGCATTCCAGAGCGCAGCCGCGAATTGTTGAGCATCATCAGTCACAACGACTTTGAAGCTTTAGAAAACTTGTTTGTCATGCAAGGTGACACCTTGGCCTGTGTGGTGATTGAGCCCATCATTGGCAACGCTGGTAGCGTGGCTGCCAGCCAAGAGTGGCTGCAACGTTTGCGTGACCTGTGCACACAGCACGGTACCGTGCTCATCATTGACGAAGTGAAATCTGGCTTTCGTGTTGCGAAGGGCGGGGCTCAAGAGTTGTACGGCATTCATGCCGACCTCACTACCTATGCCAAAGCCATGGGCAACGGCTACCCCGTTGCAGCGTTTGGTGGCAAAGCCCATGTGATGGATGTGGTGGGCTCACACCCTGGCGGTGTGGTGCACGGCGGCACGTACACGGCCAACTTGGTCGCGCTCAGTGCGGCTCATGCCACGCTCAAAATTTTGGCGGAGACCAACGCGCAGCAAGCCATCAACCATGCGGGTGAACAAATTCAAGCGGTGCTGAGCCGCGTGTTCACAGCGGCTGGCCTAGAGCATGCCTTTGCAGGACCGCCTGCGATGTTTGGCATTCACTTCAGTGCCACCGTGCCCACCAACTACCGCGATTGGCGCGTGACCAACAGCGAGCTGTATCGCAAGTTTGCGTGGGAGTTGATTGCACGAGGTGTCATGCTTGAGCCCGATTCGCGCGAGCCATGGTTCATCTGCGAAGCGCACCAACACATGGACTTAGGCTGGTTGGAAGACGTGGCCACGCAGTCCATCCGCGTGGCCATGGCTGGCTGAGTCAACGTCAACTTCATGACTCTGAAGAAGTCGGGATAATTGCATCATGAATTTTCCCGATGCCTCGCTCTGGCGCACGTCCGTCGCACCCATGATGGACTGGACCGATCGCCACTGCCGCTATTTCCACCGCCTACTCAGCCGCAACACCTTGCTCTACACCGACATGGTCACCACCGGTGCGCTTCGCCATGGCGACACGCAGCGGCATTTGCGCTTCAATGCCGAAGAGCATCCGGTGGCGTTGCAACTGGGTGGCAGTGATGCGGCTGATTTGGCGCATGGCGCCAAGCTGGGCGAGCAGTGGGGTTACAACGAAATTAACCTCAACTGCGGCTGCCCGTCTGACCGCGTGCAACGCGGCGCGTTTGGTGCGTGTTTGATGAATGAGCCGCAAACCGTGGCTGATGGTGTGAAAGCCATGATGGATGTGGTGAGCATTCCTGTCACCGTCAAGCACCGCATTGGCATTGACCGCATCGAGAGCTACGACTTTGTGCGTGACTTTGTGGGCACAGTGAGCGACGCAGGCTGCAAGGTGTTCATCGTGCATGCACGTAACGCATGGCTCGATGGCCTCAGCCCCAAAGAAAACCGTGAAATTCCGCCATTGCGCTACGAGCTGGGCTACCAGCTCAAAAAAGACTTTCCCGATTTGGTGATCGCCATCAACGGTGGCATCACCACCAATGCGCAAATGGCCGAGCACTTGCAGCACGTCGATGGTGTGATGCTGGGGCGCGAGGCGTATTACCGTCCATGGCTCATGACGACGTGGGATGCCGAGTTTTACAACGACCCGCATGAGACTCTCAGCCGCGAAGCGGTGGAGGAGGCAATGGTGTCGTACATGGAGCGTGCCCACGCCGAAGATGGTTGCCCTTGGTATCCGATTGCGCGTCACATGCTGGGCTTGTTCCATGGCCAACGTGGTGCGCGTTTGTGGCGACAGACCTGGAGCAACCACAAGCTCAAGCCATTGCCACCTCGCGAAGTTCTCAAGATTGCGCGTGAAGCCTTGGCGCGTGGTGCCGCCGAACGGGACGCTTAACTCGCGGCTTCTAAACCGTTGGCAAAGTGCTCGTTCATGCGCTGCACGCTGAGTGCGGCGTCACGTGCCATCAATGCATCCATGATGGCCTGGTGTTCTTTGAGAGATTCTTCGAGGCGACCACTCTTGAATAGCGAGTTGTGGCGATTGAGCTTCATCACCTTGCGCAAGTCGCCCACCATTTGGTCGCGCCAACGGTTGTTGGCAATTTCTAGCAAGCGCATGTGAAAGCGCTCGTTGATTTCAAAGAACTTTTCTCGGTCCGCCACAGCGGCCGTGAGCTCGGCGTGCAAGGCTTGCAAATCTTTGAGCTGCGCATCGCTGGCGTCTTTGGCCACCACGCCTGCAGCGTCTGACTCCAACAAAGAGAGCAGGTGGTACACATCCCGCTGGTCTTTCTCGTTGACCTCGGTCACATACGCACCGCGGCGCACCTTCATGGTGACCAAGCCCTCGGCGGCCAGTACCTTGAGGGCTTCGCGCATGGGGGTGCGGCTGATGCCGTATTCCTCGGCCAAACGCATTTCGTCAATCCAGCTACCGGGCTCTAACTCAGCCGCAAAAATGCGCTGACGCAGCAGTTCAGCGACTTCTTCGTACAGGGCGCGAGGGGTGAGGGTGACAGCGGACATGGTCTCGAATTGTAAGCTCAGATAAGATTTTGAATCAATAATTATGAATGATATGATCGTATGAATGATCAATACCCGTAGGTTAACCTTGGGTTTTGTTGATCGCTGAACACCTATTTCACGAGTGATTTGCCATGAGCCAAAAGCCGACCGAATTCAACGCCGCCAACCTCGAAGCATGGGCCAAAGCGGCCGCTAAATCAGCCCCAGGCGGCGACATCAACGCCCTGAACTGGAAGACATTGGACGGCATCAGCGTCAAGCCGCTGTATACCGCTGAAGACACCCAAAACCTCCCTTACGCCAACACCTTGCCTGGCTTTGAGCCGTATGTGCGCGGTCCACAAGCCACCATGTATTCGGTGCGCCCTTGGACGATTCGCCAATACGCAGGCTTCTCTACTGCTGAAGAATCCAACGCGTTCTACCGCAAGGCCTTGGCTGCAGGTGGTCAAGGCGTGTCGGTCGCGTTTGACTTGGCCACGCACCGTGGCTATGACTCTGACCATCCCCGTGTGACGGGCGACGTGGGCAAGGCCGGTGTGGCCATTGACTCGGTCGAAGACATGAAGATTTTGTTCAACGAAATTCCGTTGGACAAAGTATCGGTCTCTATGACCATGAACGGCGCTGTGTTGCCCGTGTTGGCTGGCTACGTGGTGGCGGCTGAAGAGCAGGGCGTGAGCCAAGAGTTGCTGAGCGGCACGATTCAGAACGACATTCTGAAAGAGTTCATGGTGCGCAACACCTACATCTACCCGCCAGAGCCTTCGATGAAGATCATTGGCGACATCATTGGCTACACCGCCAAGCACATGCCC
>Ga0213920_1001059_pt1 | contig 16550 bp, 16 predicted proteins | sample McNCre1117MG_FD_161054 | JGI IMG/M metagenome (GOLD analysis project Ga0213920, IMG submission 161054) | Freshwater microbial communities from McNutts Creek, Athens, Georgia, United States - 11-17 MG | ecosystem: Environmental > Aquatic > Freshwater > Creek | place: USA: Georgia | collected...
CCCCGAGGCCTACCAGCGCGGAGTTGGCTTCTTCGAGCGATTCGACCCAGCCCGTAGCCGCGAAAACGGGGGCAGCGGTTTGGGCATGAGCATCATGGCGGGTGTTGTCGCCAAACACGGTGGATCTATGCGTCTAGAGCCGAGCCCGCTGGGCGGCCTGAGGTCAATCATTCGCCTTCCCGAGGTGGGGTAAGGCCTAGCCGCTATTTTCAATGTCCCTGGCCCAAGTTAAACTTGTGGCCTATGACTAAAGATTCTGGCAAGGCTAAAGGCAAGTCACCCAAGGGTGATGACCCGCAGAATCTTGACGCCTTGATTCACGAGTTTGCCGCCCCCAGGTACGACGTCTACTACCCGTCCGATGTGTGGAATGAGGTGCTTCCGGGCCTGTTTCTTGGTGGCACCGCCTCCGAAGACGACCTAGCCACAGTGCTGCCCGGTCAGTCTTTTGGCATGCCGGAGCCAAGCATTACCAAGGACAACTTCGACACCGTTGTAACGCTTTACGCCTGGGCACGCCCGGTTGACTGGTTTGTTAAGGAGATCCGCTTGGGCATCCTCGATGGCACAATGTCCGATTTCAATCTCGAGGACATCCGTTCGGTGGTGGTGTCCGCTCACGGCGATTGGAAGGCCGGCAAGCGTGTTCTCATCCGTTGCCAGGCGGGCATCAACAGATCCTCGTTGGTCATGGCGCTGCTGCTCATCCGCGATGGCATGAGCGCCAAGGCCGCCATCGATGTGATGCGGTCAAAACGCGGCGCAGCAGTTCTTGCCAACTCACACTTTGTGGACTGGCTCACTCAGCTAGACGTGCGAAAGTGGCGCGACTAGCCCCTAACTTGCCTCGGCAATAACCGGCAGAGTGCGCCTGGAATTAGGGCAGCAGTCTGCCTTGCAGAAGTCGCTCCACGGTCCCAGGCCGCTCAAGGCCTTGCGCTCCGCACCCGTCTGGCGCTCCAAAATCAGATCGCCGATGGCGTCCACAAACTCGCCAGCTACGCCGCTAGTACGCACGCGATCAAACGCCAAACCAAGCTCCTCGCAGGTTTCCTTGGCCTCGTTGTCTAGGTCCCAGACCACTTCAACGTGATCGCTCACAAAGCCGATAGGTACAACGATTACGCCCTTGGCTCCAGCTAGCTTGGCCGCCGAGATTGCGTCGTTGATGTCTGGCTCCAACCATGGCATAGTTGGCGAACCAGATCGGCTCTGGTACACAAGGGACCAGTGCGGCAGCTTTGCAGCCGCTAGGTCTGCCTGCACCATCTCCATGATGATGCGGGCGGTGGCAAGGTGCTGCGCGGCGTAGGCGCCGCCGGCTGAACGGGTCTCGTTCCAGGGCAATTCGGAGCCGGCAGCGCGGAGCGCGTCCTCGCCATACTGTGCGGGTGCTGCCTCGGCGAGCGCCTTCATCTCGTCGCGGCGCTCCGCTGGTCCACTGGTCTCACCCATCACGTTTGGAATGGAGTGGGTGGCAAACATGATGGCGATATCGCCAGCGGCCAGGCCGTCGTTGTACATCACAGAGACAGCCCGCGTGAGGTCGGTTGCCACCGGGGCCACAAAGCCTGGGTGGTCGAAGTAGTGGCGGATCTTGTCGATGTTCAACTGACCAGTGAGGCCGGTCTCCTCCAGGGCCACTGCAAGGTTTTCGCGGTACTGGCGGCAGCCGGAGTAAGACGAGTAGGCGCTGGTGACGAAGGCCAGCACGTTCTTGTGACCGTCTGCGTTCATCTGCTTGAGGACGTCGGCAAAGTACGGCTCGCTGTTGCGGTTGCCCCAGTAGATCGGAAGATCGATTCCTCTGGCAGGCAGGTGCTCACGCAAAGCGGCCAGCAACTCGCGGTTCTGCTGGTTGATTGGGCTGATGCCACCGAGGGCCAGGTAGTGGTGCGAAACCTCCACCAGACGCTCGTAGGGTACGCCTCGGCCAGCGGTCACCCGCTCCAGGTATGGCATTACCTCGTCGGGGCCTTCCGGCCCACCAAATGAGGTCAGGAGGATTGCGTCATAACTCATGCGAAGTGTGCTCCTAGGTTTGCGGCCTCAATGCGACGGCCGGTAAAAAATGGGGTCTCCTCGCGCACGTGGCGGCGAGCATCCGTTGCGCGCAATTCGCGCATCATGTCCACGATCTCGTGCAGGTCGTTGCTCTCTAGGGCCAGCATCCACTCGTAGTCGCCTAGCGCGAACGATGCCACGGTGTTGCTGAGGATTCCGGTGAACTTGCGGCCGGCCATGCCGTGCTCGAACAGCATGCGCTTGCGTTCGTCGTCTGGAAGCAGGTACCACTCGTAGCTGCGCACGAACGGGTAGATGCAGAGCCAGTCGCGAGCCTCGGCCCCGGACATGAATGCTGGAACGTGGCTCTTGTTGAACTCCGCAGGACGGTGCAGGCCCATGCCGCTCCAAATCGGCTCGAATGCGGCCCCAAATGCGGTGTGACCAAAGCGGCGCAGCGCGTCCTGAATCTCTTCGGCGCTGCCGGCGTGAATCCACAGCAGCAGGTCGGCGTCGGCCCTAAGGGCGCTCACATCGTAGGCACCGCGAAGGGTCACATCGGCGGCTGCAAAGGTCTCAACCAGTGCGACTACCTCGGCTCCGGCCACTGCGGCATCGCCGTAGCTGCCGGTCTTCTTTAGAGCCGTCCAGCAGGTGTAGCGGATGGTCTCGTTAATGGCCCTCGCGGTTACGCGCTCCGCCGGCTGTTCGATTTCTACAGACATCTAGTCTCCTATCCTCGATAGTTGGTCCTTGGCCTTTGCCAAAATACCCGTGATTCCGTTTCCGCCCAAACCAGCACCAACGATGGCGAGGTTTGGGAAATCCTGCTGTGCGTTTGCCAGCTCGTTTAGCGCACGCCGGTGGCCGACACGAGCCTGAATCAGGCTGCTTGGCCATTCCTGAATCACCTCGGCAATGATGTCAACCGCGTCTAGGTCAAAGAGCGCGGCGGCATCCTGGCGGGCAATTCGCAGCAGTTCCTCGGATGCCTTTGGTGCCACACCGTCGCGGCCATAGGACAGGCGAATCAGGTGCATGTCTTGGCCAAGGGCCTCGTGCAACCACTCCCACTTGGCGGTGGCGTGAGTTGATGCCTTTGCGGTAACTCGCGTCTCGCTTGGCGCAACCAGCACGCCGGATCCCAGTGGAGCGCGGCCGATGTAGCGGTTCTGGGCCAGCAGGGCCACCACGGTCACGTCCACCGCTCGCAGCCTGCCCAGGGGTTCGCTTAGTGCGGGCTCAGCGCCAAGAATCTGGGAGGACACCGATGGTGGTGCGGCCAGCACTAGCGCATCGGCTGAGATGGTCTCACCCTCCGCGAGCACGACCGAGTAGCCGGATGCGGCGCGGGTTGCTGCTGCAACCGGAGTGGAGAGCCGCACGTCCACGCCGAGGCTGTCGAGCTGGCGGGCGAGAGCAGAAATCAGATTGTGCATGCCACCCCGGAGACTTGCGACAGCGGCACCCGGACGAGCGGCCGAGGCCCGAATCTCCGCAGCGGCCGAAACCAGCGACCCCAGTTCGCGCGCCTTGGCCATGAGCCCAGGAGCAACCACGTCGGCCTCAAGCAGCGCTGGGTCGGAGGCGTGGACCCCTGCGACCACTGGTGTGACAAGCGTTTCGAGCACAGTCCCACCGAGCCTTGCCTCCACCAGGTGCCCGAGGGTGGCACCGTCCGGCACCTGCCAGGGCTGGGCATCCAGGTGGCGAGCTTCGGCAATCGCCGCAGCGCCAATCGCAGTCTGGAGGTCTGGGTCTTCCAAGTCGGCTGGAATGCCTAGCAGCCCGCGCGGGATCTTGAAAAACCGGCCACCGGCCAGAATCCTGGCCTCGCTATTGGCTGGCTCCACCAGCTGGGTATTGAGCCCGAGGTCCTCCACCAAAAGCAGGCCGTCATGTCGCGAAACCGCAAAGGCCTCGGCGCCAATGTCGAAGGTGACGCCGCCCAGAGAAGCCTTGTGAATCAGGCCGCCGAGCCTGTCGGAGGCTTCGAAGAGAACAACATCGTGACCGGCCATGGCCAGGGTGCGCGCAGAGTACAGGCCGGCGATACCGCCACCCACAACCACCGCGCGCATCGATTAGCCCTCCAGCGAGTGGACCAGGTCCACCATCCGAGTGATTACGTCCGGGTTGGTCTCGGGTGGAACGCCGTGACCGAGGTTGACTACGTGACCGGGCGCGACTCTGCCAGAATCGACCACGTCTCTAACGTGGGTTTCCAAAGTTGCCCACTCCTCAAACATGAAGTCAGGGTTGATGTTGCCCTGCAGCGGCACCGATCCGCCCAAGAGCCTAGAGGCCTCGTCCAGACGAGTCTCGTAGTCAACCCCCATCACAGTTGCGCCAGTTGCATACATCTGTGGCAAAAGCTTGCCTGTGTGCACGCCAAAGTGCACGCGCGCCACGGGAAGATCCTTCAGAGCATCGAAGACCGCAGTGCTCGCAGGTGCCGCAAAACGAATGTATTCATCGAGCCCGAGTCGACCGGCCCAGGAGTCGAAGAGTTGAAGTGCGCTTGCACCCGCCTCAACCTGGGCTCGGATGAAGGCGGCTGTGATGCGGGCACAGTAGGCCAAAATGTCGTGGAACAGTTGCGGGTCGTGAGCCATCATCGTGTGGCAGGTTGGCAGTTCCTTCGATGGCCCGCCCTCGATGAGGTAGGAGGCGAGCGTAAACGGTGCGCCGCCAAAACCGATAAGAGGCGTATTGCCTAGCTCAGCAACCGTGATCTGAACCGCTCGGACGATTGGCGCCAACGCGTCCGGGTGAAGTTCTTGTAGCTCTTCGAGTGCCGCGCGGGTTCGAACGGGCTTTGCCATGACTGGGCCGATACCCGGTTCGATGGTGACTGCAACACCTGCCAGCTTTAGAGGCACCACAATATCGCTAAAGAAAATGCCTGCGTCAACGCCGTGGCGGCGCACCGGCTGCATAGTGATTTCAGCCGCGAGTTCCGGCATGAGGCAGGAATCAAGCATGGCTATGCCCTCGCGCACCCGGCGGTACTCGGGCAACGAACGACCGGCCTGGCGCATCAACCAAATTGGAAGGCGCTCCGGACGTTCTCCCGAGTATGCGCGAACCAAATTTGAGCGCGAGGTTGCACCCGTGAGCAGCGGATGGTTTGGGGCTAGTGGCACCGAACAATTATCGGCGGAATGTTCGGTCTGCACGCTGACTTAACTGTCAGTAACAAAGGCTGATGCCCAACCTAAAATGGCAGTTGTGGTGTTCGTTTTACTTGGTGCAAACTACAACGACATCCCGCTCGAACAGCTGGAAAGCCTAGAGCGCCACACGGATCAGATTCGCAAAAACCTGCTGGTCTCCTCCTCGCCAAACGCAATTGCCGGCGGCGTGCTGATAGGAACCTGCAACCGTTTTGAGGTTTACCTCGACACCGAAAACTTTCATTCGGCGGTAGACGACACGATTCGTGTGGTCTCGGATGTCTCGGGCCTGGATGCCGATTATGTGAGCAAGGTCCTTCGCGTCTCTTACGGCTCGTCGGTGGCTCAACACCTGTACTCGGTTGCCTCTGGCCTTGAATCCATGATTGTTGGCGAGGGCGAGATTGCCGGTCAGGTCCGCCGTTCGCTCAAGGACGCCCAGGACGACGACCACGCCACAAGCCCGCTTCAGTCGCTGTTCCAAACTGCCTCAAGCGTGGCCAAGAAGGTTGCGACCGACACCGGCCTCGGTGTGGCGGGCAGAAGCATCATCTCCGCAGGCCTAGACATCTACGCCGAAAAACACGGCGGTCTCGCAGGCCGCCAGGCCCTGATCATGGGAACCGGGGCGTATGCGCGAGTCATCGTCGCCGCCCTACAGCGCGCCGACTGCCACAACATTCTTGTGTACTCGTCTTCGGGACGAGCTCAGACCTTCAGCGATGGCCACGACACCTGCGCCATCGAACACGACGAACTCACCGAGGCACTGGCCAGGGTAGACCTGGTGATCACGGCAAGTGGTTCACAGACCCACAGCGTGACCCCAAAGCTGGCCACCGATGCCTTGGCCCGCAAGGGAGAGCTTGGCATGGAGCCGACCCTTCACATCATCGACGTCGCGCTTGCTGCAAGTGTGGCTCCCCCCGTCTACGACATGGCCGGCGTTGAGGTTCTCGACCTAGACCACATTCGCCTTCACGCGCCCGTCGAACACTCCGAGGCCATCCTGCAGGCTCGCGAGATTGTGGCCTCCGCGGTTGCAGACTTTGAGTCGGAACAGGCTGCACGCAGCGTTGACCCAATGATTTCGGCACTCCGAGCGCATGTTGGAACCTGGGTGGACGAAGAGGTTGACCGCGTTCGACGCCGCAGCGGAGACGACACCGCTAACGAGGTGGCTCGCTCCCTGAGCCGCGTGACTAACGCACTCCTGCACACCCCGAGCATCAACGCCAAGGAGTTGGCCAAGACCGGCAACCACGATGACTACGTCAAAGCGGTGCGTACACTGTTTGGAATCGACCTAAATCAGGTTGCGACCGAGAACGATAAGGCTGGCGACTCAAATGGCTAAGGCACTTCGACTCGGCACCCGTGGCTCGGAACTGGCCCGCACCCAGAGCGGACACGTGGCTCAGGCCATCGCTGACTTGCTCGGGGTTGAGGTTGAGAAGGCAGTCAAAGAGGTCATAATCCGAACCCAAGGCGACGACACAACTGTGCCGCTAAACGAGTCCAAGACGCCTGGGCTTTTTGTGAATGCACTTCGCGATTCTCTCCTGGCCGGCAAGGTTGACTTCATCGTTCACTCGTTCAAGGACCTGCCATCGGGGCCAGTTGAAGGCATCACGTTGGTTGCAGTGCCGCAGCGCGAAGACTTCCACGATGTTCTGGTGAGCCACGAGAATCAGACGCTGCAAGAACTACCGGAGGGTGCTGTGGTTGGCACCTCTTCTCCTAGGCGGGCGGCCAAGCTGAAGTTTGTGCGCCCAGACCTGCAGATTGTGCCGATTCGGGGAAATATCGACACCCGCATCGCCAAGGTTCGGAGCGGCGAATACCACGCCACCATCCTGGCGGCCGCTGGACTCAACCGCATAGGCCGCCAGAGCGACATAGCCGACGAACTGCGCCTGGACGTACTTCTTCCTGCTCCGGCTCAGGGCGCGCTGGCCGTTGAGTGCCGCAGCGACGACGAGGCCACAATTGCACTGCTGAGCAAACTTGATGACTGCGAGACCCGCGTTATTACCACAGCCGAGCGCGCGCTTCTGGTTGGCGTTGCGGCCACCTGTAGCACCGCCATCGGAGCCATTGCTGAGTTTGCCGACGGCCACCTTACTGTGCGTGCGGAACTCAGCGACCCAGCCTCGGCCGAGTTTGAGCGTGCAGAAATCTCGGCGCCGCTGACCCTTCCTCTCGGGTCCTCTGAGTCGCTGAGTGAGGCCCACCAGCTGGGCATGTGGGCAGCCACCAAACTTCTCTCCACATCGCTCGGCGAGCGCATCGCAGCCCAGATTTCCGAAGAGCGTGCCGGTGCCTAATCTGGCCCAAATCCCTAAACCGCGAGTTCTGCTGGTTCGCTCCAGCGGAAACGAGGCGGATGCCGATGCCCTCGCTGCGGTTGGCGTGGCTACCGTGTCCGATCCCTACATATCGGTTGCCACTCGCTCAGATATTGAAGCGTCGGATGACGCGACTGCCCTGCTTTCGCACCTGGCGCAAGCGCAATGGGTGATTGCCACCAGTTCCAACGGCGTTGCCGCGTGGGGTGAGCTGGTGGGCGCCGCCCTCTTGTCCAATGCCTTCGCCGACGCAGCGGCTAGAGGTGTGCGCTTCGCCGCCATCGGCGAGGCCACGGCTAAGAAGTATTCCGAATTTGGAATACACGACTGCCTCGTTGCCAGCGAGGCATATGCCGAGACCTTGGCGGCCGAAGTTTTGGCAGTAAGCGCAGCCCCGGCAATCGCCGTGGTCCCTCTCGGAAGCATTGCACTGCCAACTCTTGGACGGGAACTGACCGCGGCCGGCTGGACCGTGCACACTGCTGCGCTTTACCAAACCATCACCGTGACGGCTGAGCCTGTTACCTCAGCGGCTCTAAACGCCGGTGAGTTCTCCGCTGTCTTGCTGCGAAGCCCTAGCGCTGCCAGGGCGGTTGCGCACTGGGCGAATGATCCGGGTGAGGTGAAGGCCATCTGCTCGGGCCAGACAACCGCGGCCGCTGCAAGCGATGCGGGCCTGAATGTGGTTGCAATAGGCAGTAGCCCCCAGCCCGCTGACTTTGCCAGAATTGTTAGCGAAGCCCTTGGAGGAGCCAACTGATGTTTCCTGTAGAAAGACCACGCCGCCTGCGCGCCAACCAGGCCATTCGCAACCTCGTTGCCGAGGTTAGCGTTCAACCCGCTCAGCTGATTTTGCCGGTGTTCGTCAAGGAAGGGCTGGCCGAACCCCGTCAGATCAAGGGCCTGCCAGGTGTGTTTCAGCACAACCTGCAGACCCTTCCTGCTCTCATAGATGAGGCCTTGGCCTCTGGCATTGGCGGCATCATGGTGTTTGGAATCCCCGCCGAGCGAGACCCCCTGGGTACCGAGGCTTGCAACCCAAACGGAATCCTCAGCGCGGCCATCCGCCAGGTTCGCGCCCAGGTTGGCGAGCGCGCCGTTGTGATCGCCGATCTCTGCCTGGATGAGTTCACCAGCCACGGCCACTGCGGGGTACTCGCGGAGGACGGCAGCGTAGATAACGACGCAACACTGGACGCCTACGCGGCGATGGCCGTTGAGCTTGCCAAGGCCGGAGCAAACATGCTCGGCGCGAGCGGCATGATGGACGGCCAGGTTGGCGTGGTTCGAGCGGCCCTGGACGCTGCCGGTCAAAAGGACGTGAGCGTTCTCGCCTACGCCGCCAAATACGCCAGCGCCTTCTACGGCCCCTTCCGCGATGCAGTGGATAGCGAACTAAAGGGCGACCGCAAGACCTATCAGCAGGACCCGCGCAACCTGCGCGAGAGCCTGCGAGAGATTCGCCTCGATGTTGAGGAGGGTGCAGACATCGTCATGGTGAAGCCTGCCCTTAGCTACCTGGATGTGGTTCGCGAGGCACGGCTGAGCGTAGACATTCCGGTAGCGGCATACATCGTAAGCGGCGAGATGGCGATGCTTGAGGCAGCCGCCGCCGCTGGGCTGATAGAACGTGAACGCGCCATCCTAGAAATGCTGCACAGCGTGAAGCGCGCCGGCGCCGACATCATCTGCACCTACTGGGCCATCGAGGCCGCCAATCTGCTGAGGAGCAAGTAGTGAACCAGAACATTCAGCACTCCCTCGAGTGGCATGACCGCGCTCAGCGCGTTATCCCCGGCGGCGTGAGCAGCCCGGTGCGTGCCTTCAAAGGCGTTGGTGGTAACCCACGCTACTTCGTTAGGGGCGTTGGCAGCCGAATCTGGGACGTTGACGGCAACGAGTACGTTGACTTGGTTGGTTCCTGGGGCCCGATGATTGTTGGTCACGCCCACCCGCATGTGGTTGCAGCCGTGACAGAGGCCGCTGCTAAGTCTGCATCGTTTGGCGCTCCTAGCCCCAACGAAGTTCTGCTCGCCGAGGAGATTGTGGCCCGTGTTCCCGGAGTGGAGCGCGTGCGCTTTGTCTCCAGTGGCACCGAGGCCGTGATGACCGCGGTTCGCCTTGCCCGCGCAGCTGCGAGTCGAAACGGTTCACAGCGCAATGTTGTGGTCAAGTTTGCCGGCTGCTACCACGGCCACAGCGATGCCCTACTGGTTCAGGCAGGCTCCGGCGTTGTCACCCTCGGCTTGCCAAACTCCCCAGGTGTCACTCCAGGCGCGGCCCAAGACACCGTGGTCCTGCCATACAACGACGCCTCAGCCCTGGAGGACCTGTTCGCCCGCCGCGGTGCCGAGATCGCCGCGGTCATCACCGAGCCGATGCCGGCCAACATGGGTGCCGTTCCACCAATCAATGACTTCAACGGCCTGATTCGCCGCCTCACTGCGCAGCACGGCGCTCTCATGATCCTCGATGAGGTCATGACGGGTTTCCGAATCAGCGAAGGCGGCTGGTTCAGGAAGTTCATCGCGCCGCTCGGCTGGACCCCGGATCTATTCACCTACGGCAAGGTCATCGGTGGCGGCTATCCGGTTGCCGCGGTTGCCGGTTCCGCCGCAATCATGGACCTGTTGGCGCCGGTGGGTTCGGTGTACCAGGCAGGGACCCTGAGCGGTAATCCGGTTGCAACCGCGGCCGGTCTCGCCACCCTGCAGTTGTGTGACGACAAGCTTTACAAGACTCTCGACCTCCGAGCCGCCCAGGTCTGCCAGGTTGTTGGACAGGCGCTCACCGCCGAGGGCGTTGCTCACTCGGTTCAGGCAGGCGGTAACCTGTTCAGCATCTTCTTCACGGGCGATACCGTGCGCAACTTCGCCGAGGCACAGCTTCAGAATGTGGCCGCTTTCAACGCGTTCTTCCACAGCATGATCGAGAACGGCGTCAGCCTGCCACCGAGCGCATTCGAAGCCTGGTTTGTCAGTGGTGCACACACGGACGCCGACATAGAGAAAATAGAGACTGCCGCACGCGTTGCCGCCAAGGCGGCTGCTCAGGTCTCCTCCTAAACCTCGACACCTCGATTTAACCCGACATTTGGGCCTCGTTCAGCCCGTTTAAACCTGGTGACTTCATCCTAGAAGCGTGACTGGAGCACCGTACCGTTCGTATGTTGCCATTGGGGATTCGCTCTCCGAGGGCCTAGGCGACTTCACCTTTGCAGAGTCCCGCGACCACACCGGCTGGACCGATCGTCTGGCTGCACTGCTGGCCGAAGAGTCGGCAGCGCGCGGCGTTGAGTTCCACTACGCCAACCTGGCGCTCCGCGGTTCCAAGATGCGCACCATCATGGGCGCCCAATTGGAGCAGGCGCTTCGCCTACAGCCGGATCTCGTCACCGTGATGGCCGGCTCCAACGACTTCATGACCAAGGACCTCGGTGCCTTGGAGGTAATCTTCCGCGATGGTCTCACACTTCTGCAGGCGGCTGGCTGCGATGTGGTGGTGGCCAACACCATTCGCCCAGCACACATTAAGTTCTTTCGCCGAGTTCTTCCCCGCGCCCAGCGCATGTCCGACATGATCAGTCGCGTGGCCGCCGAGCTCGACATCGCTGTTATCGATGTGCACGGCATCCACGACTTTGTGGATCTGGCGTTCTGGTGCGAGGACATGGTGCACTTCTCCGGCCACGGCCACACCAGGGTGGCCAACAGCGCGGCCGAGATTTTGGGTTTGAGCCACCGAATTCCGGAGGCCAAGCGTCACGAGATGATTGCTCCGGCACGAGACCTGGTGAGCACGCTCCGCTGGTACTGGCAGTACGTATTGCCTTTCATCGAACGCCGACTCCGAGGCAAGTCGAGTGGCGATGGCCTAACCAGCAAGCACAACCAGCTTGTTCCATTTACGGGAGAGTTTGACCTGGTTCCGCTGCGCGAACAATACGCGCAGGCAGCCTAGCGCTTATCGCGTCTGGCCCGCAGCCAGTGACGCAGCAGCTCAATTGGGAACGGCAGTGATGTGAGCACCACGATGGCCAGCACGGTCTGTTCTAGGTGGTCCCGCACAAATGCGACCTCCCCCAAGAAATAGCCGGCGCACATGAAACCAACCACCCAGGCGGTGCCGCCAATCAGGTTGTAGCGGCGGAACTTCTCAGGCTCAAGGTAGGAGATCCCCGCAAGCATGGGCACAAGTGCCCTGATGACTGGCACAAATCTCGCGATCACAATGGCTCTGGCGCCGTAGCGTTCAAACATCTCGTGACTGCGTTTCACAACCTTGGGGTTGAAGATCCAGCCATGGTTTCGTTCAAAGAGCGGTGGGCCAACGCGAAGGCCAACCCTGAAGCCAATCCAGCTGCCGCCTACTGCCGCACCCCAAACGAGGAGAACCGCAAGCGGGAACGGGATAACCGACGTGGCCGCCGTGGATAGCGTAAGGCCGAGCACAAACAACAGCGAGTCCCCAGGCAAGAATGAGGTGAGGATGAATGCGGTCTCGAAGAACACGAAACCGGCCACAACCCAAACGGCATAGCCACCAAACTGGTTAATTACCTGCTGGGCGTCAAGCCAGTTCAAGGTTTGCGGCTCCGGCCTTGGCCCCGATGGCCAAATCGTAGTGGTCAAGCAGCAGGCTGTTGTTGGCTTCCCAGGATTTATTAATCACGGCACGTCGAGCGTTTTCGCCGATGCGCGCCCTGAGCACTGGGTCCGTGAGAAGTTGCTGCACGTGGCCATTGTAGCCGTGACGCTTGTGAGGCTCGGCGAGGAATCCGCTCACTCCGTGCTCCACCAGGAACATCGGGCCACCGGCGTTTGGGGCAACCAGTGGAAGACCGGAGGCCTGCGCCTCTTGGATGGTCTGACCAAAGGTCTCCTCGGTGCCAAAGTGCACAAAGACGTCGAATGATGCGTAGGCTGCCGCCAGTTCAAGGCCGGTTAGCTTGCCAGCAAACGTCACCGGGTGTCCGGCAAAGTCCGCCTCTAGGCGCTTGCGCTCTGGGCCGTCCCCCACGATCACAAACCGCGTGCTTTGCTCAAGCCCAAACAGCTCGGCCATGCGGCGAACCTGCTTCTCGGCGGCCAGCCTGCCAACGTAGCCAACAATCTTCTCACCGTTCGGCGCCCACTCTTCACGCAACGCCTTAGTCGCCGCCTCAGCCTTGCGCCTTGGGTGGTACAGGTCTAGGTCAACTCCCCGACCCCACACCTTTACAGCCGAAACGCCGAGCGAGCGGAGGTAGTCGGCCGCCTGATTGGTAGGAGCAAGGTTAAGCGTGGCCGGACCGTGGATGGTAGCCACCGCTTTGTCTAGCAGAGGCTTGGCCATTGCCAGGTTGTAGCGCTCGGTGTAGCCGCTCAACTCCGTTTGGTATATAGCTACCGATGGAATGCCAAGGCGCTCGGCCGCGGCGATTGCCTGGCCGCCGAGGATGAAGGGCGATGCGACGTGCACTACATCGGGGTTGAAGGTGTCGATGGCGTTTTGGAGCCAAAGGCCTGGAACCGCGATGTTGAACTGTTTGAGCGGGAAGCTGGCTGTGCGAATGACCTCGAAGCCAAGGTAGCGGGGGCTTGGTGCGGTTGGAGCGATGATGAGCGCCTCGATGCCGCGCTGGCGGAAGGTGTCCAAAACTCGAAGCACCGAATTGGTGACGCCATTGAGCGACGGAAGGAATGACTCCGTCACCAAGACAACACGTTTAACCACGCATTTAGGGTATGAACTTGGGGTAGCCGCAGGGTTGGCGTCGCCTGAATGTCAGGTTGCTATGTGGCGAATGCTTGGTTAAGCGCGCTTAGTTAGGCCAGAATCTCTCGAACGCGTGGAACAACCTGAGTTGCGTACAGCTCAATGCTCTTCAGCATGAGCGAATGCGGCATGGTTCCCGTTGCGTATTTGAGGTCGAAGCGAGTTGCACCCGTGGAACGAATAGCGTGCGCGATCTTCTGGGCCACGGTCTCTGGGCTACCTACGTATAGCGAACCGCCGTTAACCTCATCGAGGTAGTGGTCCTTGGTGGTTGGAGCCCAACCGCGCTCGCGACCGAGGCGGCCGTACATCTCCGAGTAGTAAGGCCACATCGCCTCTACGGCCTCGATGTCGGTCTCGCCAACCAGGCCCGGCGAGTGAACGCTCACTGGCAGCTTTGGGGTCTCGAACTTCTCCAGGTAGTCAAAGTACAGCTTGGCAAAAGGCGCGAAGCGCGCTGGGTCGCCCCCGATGATGGCCAGCGCCATGGGAACTCCGTGACGGGCGGCTCGAACCACAGACTCTGGGCTACCGCCAACACCAACGCGGATACCCATGCGGCCTCCGGCCTGGCCTCGCTCGGTCTTTGGGTAGATGTCTTGGCTGGCAAGGGCGGCCCTGGTGGTACCGCTCCAGGTGACAGGCTTCTCGCCCCAAACCTGCAAAAGTAGTTCCAGCTTCTCCTCGAATAGAACCTCATAGTCCTGCAGGTTGTAGCCAAACAGCGGGAACGACTCGATGAAGGAACCGCGGCCGGCAGTGATCTCGGCGCGACCGCTGCTGAGTGCATCCAGAGTTGCAAAACGCTCATAGACGCGAACCGGGTCATCGGAGGACAGAACGGTGACGCCGGTGCCAAGAACGATGTTCTTGGTTACGGTTGCGATGCCCGCAAGAACGGTGTCTGGTGCCGAAACCGAGAAGTCTTGGCGGTGGTGCTCGCCCACGTTAAAAGCATGAAGGCCAAGCTGATCGGCCAGAACCGCCTGTTGCACCACGTTGCGGATGGTCTGAGCATCGCTAATCTTGACGCCCGAATCGTTAGTGCTGGCATCGCCAAAAGTGTCCAGACCAAACTGAAGTTGGTCCGCTGGGATTGGCGGCAGCGCCGGGCCAAAGCTGTTGAAGTTGCTCATGATGGTCTCAAGCCTACATTTTTCTGGATTTATTCCGCTACGGCTGGAGCAGCCGCACGGTCCAGGGTTGGTCGATGGTGGCTCTGCTGAACTCCACGCGATCGTGAAGCCGGTTGGAGCGGCCCTTCCAGAACTCGATTCGCAGCGGCTGTATTAGTAAGCCACCCCAAAATGGCGGCCGCGGAACCCCACCCGGAAATCGAGCTTCGATTTCTGCAACGGCGGCTTCCAGGGCCTGCCGCGAATCCAATGGCTGACTCTGCTGACTAACCCAGGCACCAATCTGGCTGGCTCGCGGACGCGTTGCAAAATAGGCGTCCGACTCCTCGGCGCTGAGTCGCGTTACCGCACCATCAACCAGCACCTGGCGCTGCATTTGATACCAACCAAAGGTGGCCGAGGCGAAACGGTTTGCGGCCAGCGCCTGCCCCTTGCGGCTTTCGTAGTTGGTGAAGAACTGCAGGCCTCGGTCATCGATGTGGCGAAGCAAAACTGTGCGGGAGGTTGGCTTGCCGTCCTTGTCCACGGTTGCCAGCACGAAGGCCGACGGTTCGTAGAGCCCCTCGAGTTCGGCATCCATGACCCAGCGCTGGAGTGCACGTAACGGGTTGTCGCCGAGGGATTCGGCCGCCAGTGAGTCTGCGCCGTAGTCGTTGCGCTTACCCAACATTGCCACTCGGTTCGCCCTCGCTCGCTCTAGTCGGCTGCAGCCAGCTGACCGCAGGCGCCGTCGATTTCCTTGCCGCGGGTATCGCGCAGGGTTGCCGGAATGCCGGCGGCCTCGAGCCGGCGCACAAACTCGCCGGTTACAAAGCTCGTGGATGCCGTCCAGATGGAACCCGGGGTTGGGTTTAGTGGAATGGGGTTTACGTGCACCCAGCCCTTGCCGCGTTCGTTCAGCTTCTGCGCCAGCAGGTCTGCTCGCCAGGCGTGATCGTTCATGTCTTTGATTAGCGCGTATTCGATGGAGACGCGGCGGCCGGTTGCGTCAAAGTAGGCGCGGGCAGCGTCTAGCGCCTCATCCACGTTCCAGCGCGAGTTCACTGGAATCAACTCGTTACGAAGCTCGTCGTCCGGGGCGTGTAGCGAGAGAGCGAAGGTCAGCGGCAGGCCTTCGCCCGCCAGCTTGGAGATGCCCGGAACCAGGCCCACCGAGGACACGGTGATCTGACGTGCGCTCATGCCGAGGCCGTTCGGCTGCGGTTCCACCAGGCAGCGGATGGCCGTCATCAGTCGGTTGTAGTTTGCCAGCGGCTCGCCCATACCCATAAAGACGATGTTGTCCACGCGCTCACCCTCGTGGCCGCGCTGCTTTCCGCCAAGCTCGCCAGCCGCGATGGCCGCGTTGGCAGCAACCACCTGGGCAACGATCTCGGCGGGAGACATATTGCGGGTGAGTCCGGCCTGGCCGGTGGCGCAGAACGGGCAGTTCATTCCGCAACCAGCCTGCGATGAAACACACAGCGTGATGCGACCCGGGTAGCGCATCAGCACGCTTTCAACGCGGGCACCATCGAACAGCTTCCAGAGGAACTTGATGGTGTCACCGCTGTCGGTGCGCAACCGCTTCACTTCGGTTAGCAGCGGCGGGAAGAGCTCGGCCACCAGTTCCCCTCGGCCTGCGGCCGGTAGGTCTGTCATCTTGGCCGGGTCATCGGTGTAGTGCACAAAGTAGTGGGTGCTGAGCTGCTTGGCACGGAAGCCCGGTAGCCCAAGCTCCTTCACTCGCTCCACGCGTTGCTCCACGCTGAGGTCTGCCCAGTGGGTTTTGGGTAGCTTGCGGCGGGTCTCGGCAAACTGCAGCAGCGGCTTGCCGGCTTCGTCCTTGGCCTGGGTCCAGCCCTCGGTGGCAGGCCTAACCTGTGGGCGGCCTATTGGGGTCTGCGACATCTTTTCTCCAAAGCTTTTTGGGCGGCGCAAAACCGCCTGAGCGCTCCAATTTTAACCTCCCAAGCCACTGTTAGCATAGGCACATGGCAAGGCCGCAGGCTCGAGGGGCAACGATGACCGGACTCACCAGCGCCCAGGCTGCGGAACTGCTAAAAACCCACGGCCCCAACGTAATTTCCACCAAGCGTTTCACCGTTTTCACACTGCTACTAAACCAGTCCAAAAACCCGATTCTCATC
>Ga0213920_1001060_pt1 | contig 16548 bp, 10 predicted proteins | sample McNCre1117MG_FD_161054 | JGI IMG/M metagenome (GOLD analysis project Ga0213920, IMG submission 161054) | Freshwater microbial communities from McNutts Creek, Athens, Georgia, United States - 11-17 MG | ecosystem: Environmental > Aquatic > Freshwater > Creek | place: USA: Georgia | collected...
GTTTGGCAAAGGCGTTTTGTTGCAGCTCCATTTGCTCGGCGCGCATGTCTTCAAACTTGCTGTAGTTGCCGCCGTAGCGCACCAGCTTGCCTGCGTCGATGTGCAGGGTGACGTTGGTCACCGCATCCAAAAATTCGCGGTCATGGCTGATGACCACCATCGTGCCTTCGTAGCGCTTGAGCCAAGCTTCAAGCCACACCAATGCGTCCAAGTCCAAGTGGTTGGTCGGCTCATCCAGCAGCAGCAAATCAGACGGACACATCAACGCACGCGCCAATTGCAAGCGCATACGCCAACCGCCAGAGAAGCTGTTCACAGGGTTATCAAGCTCGGTTGTTTTAAAACCCAGACCCAAGATGAGCGCTTGTGCGCGTGACTGCGCATCGTGCTCGCCCGCGTCGTACAGCGCCATGTAGGCGTTGCCCAAACGTTCGCCGTCTTCGGTGGCTTCAGCGGCTTTGACTTCGGCACGTGCGTCGTTCAACACGGTGTCGCCTTCAATCACGAACTCGGTAGCGCTTTGTTCGGTCTCTGGCATGTCTTGGGCCACTTGGCCCATGCGCCATTGCGTAGGGATGTAGAACTCGCCCGAGTCTTCTTGCAAGTTGCCGTTGAGCAAAGCAAACAGCGATGATTTACCTGCGCCGTTGCGGCCCACCAAGCCTACTTTTTCACCGGGGTTTAAGGTGACGGTGGCGCCTTCGAGCAACACCTTGGCACTGCGGCGCAAGGTGACATTTTTAATCGTGATCATTTTTTATTTGCGCCTTCAGCGATGGCCTGGCGTGTGAGGAGTAAGACCTGGTCGTCACCAGCACTGGTCGATAGCCACACGACATCTAAGTTGGAGAAGGCTGCTTCAAAGTAATCGCGTTCGTGGCCAATTTCTAAAACCAAAACCGCGTGCTCGCTCATGTGTGCTGGGGCGTCGCGCAGCATTTGGCGAATAAAGTCCATGCCGTCGTCGCCACCGGCCAAAGCGAGCGCGGGCTCGGCTTTGAATTCAGCGGGAAGTTCGGACATGCTTTGTGCATTCACATAAGGTGGGTTGCACAAGATGAGGTCAAACACACCATCGGCCTTGGCTAAGCCATCCGATTCGGCGAGCGTCATGCGGCCTTCAAGGCCGTGGCGTTCGATGTTGATTTGGGCGACGGCCAAAGCGTCTTTGGACAAGTCCAAGCCCTGCACCGTGATGTCTGGAAAAGCCAATGCCGCCAAGATACCGAGGCTGCCGTTGCCCGTGCAGAGGTCGAGCACGCGTGTGGTGTTGGGGTCTAGCCAAGGGTCGATGCTGCCTTCGGCCAACACTTCAGCAATGAGCGAGCGCGGCACGATGGCGCGTTCGTCAATGTAGAACGACACGCCTTGCAACCACGCCTCTTGTGTGAGGTAAGCCGCGGGCTTGCGACTGGCAATGCGGTGCTCAATGAAGGCTTGCACGCTGGCCACTTGGGTGGCGGGCAGTTCGAGGTCGTGCACTTCATTTGACACATCGGTGTCGAGCGGCAAACCCAGCTTCCACAGCACCAGCCATGCGGCTTCGTCGGCGGCGTTGGTGGTGCCGTGGCCGAAGCTCAAATGGCCTGCGGTGTGGGCAGCATCAAGCTGCTGCGCGCTCTGTGCAATGAGCGCGCTGAGTGTAAGAGATGGGTTCATTCTGCGGACGTGTTGGCCGGTGAGGCCAAGCCGTGCAGCTGTTCCAGCACACGGCGATAAATGTTTTTCAGGCGATCCAAATCAGCCACGGCCACAAACTCGTTGATTTTGTGGATGGTGGCATTGGGTGGGCCGAGTTCGATGACTTGTGGGCAGACTTGCGCAATGAAGCGCCCGTCGCTGGTGCCGCCGGTGGTGGACAGCTCGGTGTCAATGCCGGTTTCGTCGTGGATGGCGCGTTGCACGGCACCGACCAAATCACCAGGTGTGGTGAGGAAGGGCAGGCCGCCGATGGTCCACTTGAGGTCGAAATCTAGCTTGTGTTTTTGCAGCACAGCGGTGAGGCGCTGTTGCAGTTGTTCAGGCGTGGATTCGGTGCAGAAGCGGAAATTAAAGTCCACCACGCATTCGCCCGGAATCACGTTGCTCGCGCCTGTGCCTGCGTGGATGTTGCTCACTTGCCAGCTGGTGGGTGGGAAGAATTCGTTGCCTTTGTCCCATTCAATCGCAACCAACTCTGCCAATGCGGGGCTGAGCAAATGGATGGGGTTTTTGGCGAGTTGCGGGTAGGCAATGTGGCCTTGCACGCCTTTGACGGTGAGCTTGCCGCTCATCGTGCCGCGTCGGCCGTTTTTGATCATGTCGCCTGTGCGTTCCACCGAGGTGGGCTCGCCCACGATGCACCAGTCCAGTTTTTCGCCGCGAGCCTTCAAGGCTTCGCACACTTTGACCGTGCCGTCGAGTGCTGGGCCTTCTTCGTCGCTGGTGAGCAAGAAGGCGATGTTGATATTGGCATCCGCTTGAGCAGCTGCAAATTCTTCACAGGCCACCACCATCGCTGCCAACGACGCTTTCATGTCGCTGGCACCACGGCCAAACAATTTGCCGTCGCGGTGGGTGGGGGTGAAAGGGTCGCTGGCCCATTGGTCAATGGGGCCAGTCGGCACCACATCGGTATGGCCTGCGAACACCAGTGTTTTGGCGCCAGCGTGCGCGCTGCGTTTGACAGCCCACAGGTTGCTCACGCGAAAGGTGTCTGGCCCGCTGTCGATGCGTTCGCACTCAAAACCGATGGGCGCAAGCCTTGCGGTGATGATGTCCAAACAGCCCGCGTCCTCGGGGGTGACCGAAGGTCGCGAGATGAGTTGCTCGGTGAGCTGGAGTGTGCGAGACATCGAAGCGTTCTATTAAAAAGATCAGTCGCGCAACAAGTCGTTGATGCTGGTCTTCGAGCGGGTTTGTGCGTCCACGCGCTTGACCACGATGGCAGCGTACATGCTGTAAGGCGCGCCGTTGGCAGCGACTTTAGGAATGTTGCCGGCCACCACCACCGAGCCAGAGGCCACGCGACCGTAGCTGATTTCGCCTGTGGCGCGGTCGAAGATGGGGGTCGATTGACCGATGAACACGCCCATGCCGAGCACGGAGTTTTCTTCGATGATGACGCCTTCCACCACTTCAGAGCGAGCGCCGATGAAGCAGTTGTCTTCAATGATGGTGGGGTTGGCTTGCAAAGGCTCCAACACGCCGCCAATGCCCACGCCGCCAGACAAGTGCACGTTCTTACCGATTTGTGCGCATGAACCCACGGTGGCCCATGTGTCCACCATGGTGCCGCTGTCCACATAGGCGCCGATGTTCACGTAAGAGGGCATCAAAATCGCGCCAGAAGCCACAAAACTACCACGACGCGCCACAGCGGGTGGCACCACGCGCACGCCGGCGGCTTTCATTTCTTCTTCGCTGAGGTGGGCAAACTTGGTGTCGACTTTGTCGTAGAAGGCCAAGTCGCCAGATTTCATGACGCGGTTGTCGTTCAAACGGAAAGACAACAACACCGCTTTCTTCAGCCATTGGTGCACGGTCCATTGGCCCACGCCTTCACGGGTGGCGACGCGCAAGCGGCCAGCGTTCAATTCGGCAATGACGTGGTTCACGGCATCGCGTACTTCTTTGGAGGCGTCAGTCGCGCTGATGTTGGCGCGGTTGTCCCAAGCGTTGTCGATGACGTGTTGGAGTTGGTGTTGAGTCATGGTTGTCTTCTCTACGTTGAAATTAAGAAAGGAATCAGGAATGGGTGTTTTTGATAAACGCCACGATGCGTTGCGCAGCTTCTAAGCATTCGGCAGTTTCAGCCACCAAAGCCATGCGAATTCGACCAGCGCCGGGGTTGAAGCCTTGGGCCTCACGAGCAAGATAGCTGCCCGGCAGCACCGTCACATTGTATTGAGCCAGCAAGTCGTGGGCGAAGGCCACGTCGTCTCCACCCGGCACGGCTGCCCACAGGTAAAAACCAGCGTCGGGCAAGCGCACATCCATCACAGCTTCAAGCAGTGGGGTAACCGTCGCAAACTTTTGGCGGTATTGCTCCCGGTTGGCCACCACATGGGCTTCGTCGTCCCATGCCGCAATGCTGGCCGCTTGCACCATGCCGCTCATGGCTGAGCCGTGATACGTGCGATACAGCAAGAACTGTTTGAGGATGGCGGCGTCACCCGCCACAAAACCACTGCGCATGCCCGGCACATTGCTGCGCTTGGACAAGCTGGTGAAGGCCACTAGGTTTTTAAAGTCGGTACGGCCTAGCTTGGTAGCGGCTTCAAGGCCACCCAAGGGAGCCTCTTCGCGGAAATAGATTTCGCTGTAGCACTCGTCGCTGGCAATGACGAAGCCGTATTTGTCGCTCAGGGCAAACAGCTTTTCCCAGTCGCTCATGGGCATCACGGCGCCCGTGGGGTTGCCGGGTGAGCAGACAAACAGCAGCTGGGTCTTGGCCCACACGTCGGCAGGGACACTGTCCCAGTTGACGTTGAAGTTCAACGCAGGGTCGCTAGGGGCGTAGTAGGTTTTGGCCCCAGCCAGCAGCGCGGCACCTTCGTAGATTTGGTAGAACGGGTTAGGGCAGACCACCACCGCATCGCGTGTGGGGTCAATCACGGTTTGAGCAAAGGCAAACAAGGCCTCGCGCGAGCCGTTGACAGGCAGCACTTGGGTGGCAGCGTCCAGCTTTAAGCCGTAGCGGCGCTGCATCCAGTTCACGCACGACGCGCGCAATGCTGGCAAACCTGCGGTGGCGGGGTAGGCGGCTAGTTGCGCTGTGGCTTTGGCCAAAGCATCGAGCACCAACTGCGGCGTGGCATGGCGTGGCTCGCCAATGCCTAGGCTGATGGGCGCATACGCGGGGTTGGGTGTGACGGTGGAGAAAAGTTGCTTCAGCCGCTCAAAAGGATAGGGCTGCAGACTCGAAAGAAGGGGGTTCATGGCTGCTATTATCCCCGCGCTTGCTTCTCAAACTTAATGCTATGTCTACTAATTCCCTGCTTGATCTGACCCGTGCCAAAGAATTCGCTTTCGAGGCAGACCAATTGCGCGAATTGGTGGTGACGTTTGAGCAAAGCTTGGCCCAAGAAATGGGCATCATTCAAGCGGGTTTGGCTGCAGGCGACGCCTTGAAGGTCGAGCACTCTTTGCATGCCTTGAAAGGCTTCATGCCTTTGTTTGCCACCGAGTCTTTGGCCAAAGCCATGACCGACCTTTACCAAACCAGCCGCGAGAAGCCGCTGGATGTGACAGGTCCCATCTTTACTGCATTAGTACCTAGTTTGGAGACCTTGCTGGTCGAAGTTCGCGCGCGCCTCAGCGCTTTATGATTCAAGCTGTGTCTAGAGAGGCTTTTCAGTGCGTCTGAATTCAATCAAGTTATCGGGTTTCAAGTCCTTTGCGGAACCCACCAATTTCTTATTGCCCGGCCAATTGGTCGGCGTGGTAGGCCCCAACGGTTGCGGCAAATCCAACATCATGGATGCCGTGCGCTGGGTGCTGGGCGAGTCCAAAGCGTCCGAGCTGCGTGGCGAGTCCATGCAAGACGTGATTTTCAATGGCACGACCACCCGTAAAGCGGCCAGCCGCTCCAGCGTGGAATTGGTGTTTGACAACGCCGACCACCGTGCAGGCGGCCAGTGGAGCCAGTTCCCAGAAATCGCAGTCAAGCGTGTGCTGACGCGTGATGGCGGCTCGAGCTACTACATCAACAACCAACCCGTGCGTCGCCGTGACGTGCAAGACGTGTTCTTGGGCACGGGTTTGGGCCCACGCGCCTACGCCATCATTGGTCAGGGCACGATCAGCCGCATCATTGAATCCAAGCCCGAAGAACTGCGTTTGTTCCTCGAGGAAGCTGCGGGCGTTTCTAAGTACAAAGAGCGCCGCCGCGAAACCGAAAACCGCCTGAGCGACACCCGCGAGAACTTGACTCGCGTGGAAGACATCTTGCGCGAGTTGAACGCCAACCTCGAAAAGCTCGAAAAGCAAGCCGAAGTGGCTCAGCGCTACCACGCACTCAATGCCGACGTGACGCTGAAGCAGCACCAGCTCTGGTACTTGCGCCGTGCGGAGGCCGAAGCCGACCAAGTGGGCATCAAAACCCAAGCCGACAAAGCGGTGAACGACCTAGAGTCGCGCATTGCCGATTTGCGTCACATCGAAGCCGACCTAGAGACTGTGCGCCAAGCCCACTATGCCGCGGGCGATCAAGTGAACCAAGCGCAAGGCGCGTTGTACGAAGCCAGTGCCGAAGTGGGCCGCTTAGAAGCCGAGATTCGTTTTGTGGTGGAAGGCCGCCAACGCGCCGAAGCCCGCCTGATTCAAATCAAAGAACAAACGGCACACTGGGCAGCGCAAAGCGAACAAGCGCAGCAAGAGATTGAAAACTTGGCCTCAATGGCCATGGACGGTGAAGAAAAAGCCGTCATGCTCGCTGCTCAAGTGGAAGAGCAGGCCATGCAACTGCCTGAGTTGGAAGAAGCCTTGCGCGTCGCCCAACAGCGCAGCAACGAGCAACGCGGCAGCGTGGCCCAAGTGCAGCAGCAAATCCAAGTGTTGGCCGCTGACCAGCGCAACATCGAAGAACAAAGCCGCAACCTCAACGCCCGCCAAGAGCGCCTGAGCGCTGACAAAAACGCTTTGGCCGCACCCGATGAAGTGCGTCTGAACAACCTCAAAGAGCAACTGCAAGAGGCGCAAGCCCACGCCGAAGTGACGGCTGCTCAGCTGGAAGAGCTGCAAGCCAATGTGCCTGTGCTGGACGAAGCACGTCGCACTGCGCAACAGACTGTGAACGACGAGCAAGCCAAGCAAGCCGATTTGTCGGCCCGTTTGGAAGCCCTCAAAGCCCTGCAAGAAAAAGTGCAGACCGACGACAAGCTCAAGCCTTGGTTGGCCAAGCACGGCTTGGATGGTTTGCAAGCCTTGTGGAGCCGCATCCACATCGAAGCCGGTTGGGAAAACGCTCTCGAAGCTGCTTTGCGTGAGCGTATGGCTTCGCTCGAAGTGTCTCGCTTGGACATCGTGCGTGCCTTCCAAACGGATGTGCCGCCTACCAAGCTGGCTTTCTACACGGCACCTAGTGCTGCAGCGCCCGACGCACAGAGCGCGTTGCCGCGTTTGTCGGACCTCTTGCGTCTGAACGATGCAGGCCAAAAAGCCCTGTTGACCGACTGGCTCAACGGCTGCTTCACAGCACCCAACCTCGACGAAGCTTTGGCCAAGCGCAGCAGCTTGCAACCCGGTCAAGTAATTTATGTGCCAAGCGGCCATGCCATCAGCGCACACAGCGTGAGCTTTTACGCACAAGACAACGAGCAGTCTGGCTTGTTGGCCCGCGCCCAAGAAATTGAAAACCTCGACAAGAGCAGCAAGGCCCAAGCCTTCATCGCCGATGAAGCGCGCAACGCGTTGGTGCGTGCCGAGGCCGCGTACAGCGAGTCATCGCAGCGCTTGATCAGCATTCGCGCTGAAGCCACCGCTGCCCAAGCCACCGCGCATGAGCTGCAAGTGGAAACCTTACGCCTGAGCCAATTGGCCGAGCAAACGCGTGCGCGCAGCGAACAAATCAGTGGTGACTTGTCTGAGGTCGAAGCCCAATTGGCCGACTTGCAAGAGCGCCGCGCCACCGCAGAAGCCCGCTTTGAAGAGCTGGATATGCAACTGGCCGACAGCCAAGAGCGTCATGCCCAGCTGGACGAAGCCGTCATCAACGCCGAGCGCCGTTTGAACGACAGCCGCGAGCAGCAACGCAGCTTGGAGCGCCAAGCCCAAGAAGCCCAGTTTGCCCAACGCAGCTTGGCCACCCGCGAGGCTGAACTCAAACGCATCATCGACACCGCTTCGCAACAAGCCGCTTCAGTGTCTGCCGAAGAAGTGCGTGTGCAAGAAGACCTCACACGTTTGACCGATGCTGCTGCACAAGCGGGCTTGCAAAGCGCCTTGAACATCAAAATGGAGCGCGAGGCTGCCTTGGCCACCAAGCGCAGCGAGTACGACGACCTCACCACCAAACTGCGTGCCAGCGACGAACGCCGCTTGCAGCTCGAGCGTGAGCTAGAGCCTTTGCGCCAACGCATCACCGACTTCCAACTCAAAGAGCAAGCTGCTCGATTGGGTTTGGAGCAGTACACACAACTGCTCACAGACGCCGAGGCGGATCTCGAAGCCGTGTCTGCTTCCATCCTCGCCAACAACGTGCGCTTGGGTGGTTTGCAAGGCGAGATTGACCGCCTGCACCGCGACATCACCGCCCTGGGTGCTGTGAACTTGGCCGCGTTGGAAGAGCTGGCCAGTGCCAGCGAACGCAAGCTGTTCTTGGACGCGCAAACCAAAGACTTGACCGACGCGATGAACACGCTGGAAGACGCCATTCGCAAGATCGACGGTGAAACCCGCGAGCTCTTGGGCGGCACCTTCAAGATCGTCAACGAGCACTTTGGCCGTATGTTCCCCGAGCTCTTCGGTGGTGGCAATGCCAAGCTGGTGATGACCGGCGAAGAAATTTTGGACTCGGGCGTGCAGGTGATGGCGCAGCCGCCCGGCAAGAAAAACCAAACCATTCACTTGCTCTCGGGCGGCGAAAAAGCATTGACTGCGATTGCCTTGGTGTTTGCGATCTTCCAACTCAACCCAGCGCCTTTCTGTTTGCTGGACGAGGTGGACGCGCCGCTGGACGACGCCAACACCGAGCGCTATGCCAAGCTGGTGTCGAGCATGTCCAAAGAAACCCAATTCCTTTTCATCTCGCACAATAAGATCGCGATGGAGATGGCCGAGCAACTCATTGGTGTGACCATGCAAGAACAAGGCGTTTCCCGTATCGTGGCCGTGGACATGGAATCTGCTGTGTCAATGGCAGATGCTTGATAGCAAAATAAGAACATGAGTACTCTTCAAATTGGTTTAGCGATTGCAGGTGGCGTGGTCCTTGCGGGTGTGGTGGCACACAGCACATGGACCTCGCGCAAAAACAAGCCACGTCAGGCCGAACCACAACCTCAAGAAAAAAGCATCGAGCCAGCGGCCTATGCGCCTGATTACGGTCAGCCGCAAGAACCTTCCTTTGATTCGGTCGCTGTGAGCTACGACGTCCATCACGAACCAGCAGTCATTGCGGCCGTGACGACGCCAACGTACCAAACGACAGGCAGCCTTGACCCCGTGACCGACATGGCACGCAGCATGATGGAAGAAGCCACGGCCCACGCCCAACGTGTGCCCGATGAAGCCGAGTTGGCCCGTATTGCAGAAAGCAAAGCCGAAGCCGCCAAAGTCGCCCAAGAGCGTGCCAAGCAACAAGCCGCGCAAGCCCCTGTCATCAAGCCCATGGTGGCGCAAGTGATGGAGTCGGCCGCATCTGACTTGCCTCAGCCCGAAAAACGCCCAGCCTTGGATGCGTTGATTGACGTCATCGCCGCGGTTGAAATTGACCATCCTGTGTCTGGCGATGCCGCTTTGCAGGCCATGCCCGCCACACGTCGTGTGGGCAGCAAGTTGTTCAGCTTGGAAGGCCTCAACACCGAAACCGGTTTGTGGGAGCACCCACGCAATGGCCAACGCTATAGCGCGTTCCAGTCGGGCGTGCAGTTGGCGAACCGCACCGGCCCTTTGAATGAAATTGAGTTCTCTGAATTCGTCACCAAAACTCAGCACTTCGCCGATGCCATCAATGGCGCGCCGGAGTTTCCAGACATGCTGGAAGAAGTGGCCCGTGCTCGCGAGCTCGACAACTTTGCCAGCGCGCACGATGCGCAACTGAGCTTCACACTCAAAGCGACCAAAGCCGCATGGAGCCCTGGCTATGTGCAACAAAACGCTGCGCGTTTGGGCTTCATCGCGGGTGTGTTGCCAGGCCGTATGGTGGTTCCCGCCAACGTGCATGGTTTGCCACCCATCTTGGGTTTGACCTTTGACTCGCAAGCTGCGATGTCGGAAGACCCCACGCAATCGGCCATTTACGAACTCACTTTGTCACTCGATGTGCCACAGGTGGACCGCAAAGAAGAGCCGTACGCCCGCATGATTCAAACCGCTTACGAATTGGCGCGTGTGATGGACGGTGCGATTTCTGATGACAACGGCCAGCCCTTGTCCGAGACCGCCATCGGCGCGATCGCCCGCGACTTGCTGGCCTTGTACGACACGCTCGACGCACGTGACTTGTCGGCGGGCTCGCCGCAAGCGCGCCGCTTGTTCAGCTAATTTCAAGGTCACGCAGCATGAGCACCGCTGACTTATTTGGCAGCGATGCCAACGGCCATGTAGGCGGCTCTGCCGCTAATCCTTCAAACAGTAACGACGTTGCAGCCCGCGCAGCTGTTCTGCGCGAACAACTTCACCACCACGGCCATCAGTACTACGTGCTGGATGCGCCCACCATTCCCGACGCTGAATACGACCGCTTGTTCAAAGAACTGCAAGCGCTAGAAGCCGCTCACCCCGAGCTTCTCACCCCCGATTCACCCACGCAACGCGTGGGCGGCATGCCGCTCGACAGTTTTGCCAGCGTCAAACACGTGGTGCCTATGCTCAGCATTCGTACCGAGACCGACACCGAAGCCAGCGGCGCCGAAGCCTTTGACACGCGCATTCGCAAAGAGCTGGGCCTGACCGATACTGACCCGTTGGTCGACTACGTGGCCGAATTGAAATTTGATGGCCTCGCCATGAGCCTGCGCTACGAGAACGGTGTGTTGGTGCAAGCTGCCACGCGCGGTGATGGCGAAATGGGCGAGGATGTGACGCAAAACATTCGCACCATTGGCCAAATTCCTTTGCGCTTGTCTAGCAATGCGCCCAAGGTGCTGGAAGTGCGCGGCGAGGTCTACATGGCCCGTGGCGACTTTGAGGCCTTGAACGAGCGGCAACGCGCCCGCATTGCTGCAGGTGAGAAGGGCGAGAAAACCTTTGTCAACCCACGCAACGCTGCAGCGGGTGCGGTGCGTCAGCTTGACCCAACGATTGCAGCGCAGCGCCCCTTGAGCTTCTTTGCGTATGGCTTGGGTGACATCACGCCTGTAGAAGAAGGTGGTCCATCCTTCCACACGCATTTCGATTTGTTGATGGCGCTCAAACAATGGGGCTTCCCCGTGGCCGAGCAAACCGCGTGTGTGCAAGGCGCTGTGGGCTTAGTGGACTTTCACCAACGCATGGGCCAAGCGCGGGACGCGTTGCCGTTTGACATTGACGGTGTGGTTTACAAGGTCAACAGCTTGGCTGCACAGCGTCAGTTGGGATTTGTGACCCGCGAACCCCGCTGGGCCGTGGCGCACAAATACCCTGCGCAAGAACAACTCACCACCGTGCAAGCCATCGAGGTGCAAGTGGGTCGCACGGGCAAGCTCACGCCTGTGGCCAAACTCGCGCCCGTGTTTGTGGGCGGCGTGACCGTGACCAACGCCACGCTGCACAACGAGACGGAAGCACGCCGCAAAGACGTGCGGGTAGGCGACACCGTGGTGGTCCGCCGCGCAGGCGATGTGATTCCTGAAGTCGTGTCTGTCATCGTTGAAAAACGTTTGCATGAATCGCACATCTTCACCATGCCGCACACATGCCCCGTGTGTGGCAGCGCTGCTGTGCGCGAAGAAGGCGAGGCCGATTACCGTTGCACAGGCGGACTGTTTTGCAGCGCTCAGCGCAAGCAAGCCATCTTGCACTTTGCACATCGCCGCGCCGTTGAGATTGAAGACTTGGGCGACAAGTTGGTCGAGCAACTGGTGGATGCGGGCGTGGTGAAGACTTTGCCTGACCTGTACCGCATGGGCTTTACGGCGTTGGTCACGCTAGAGCGCATGGCAGAAAAATCGGCCAACAACGTGCTGGCCAGCATTGAAAAATCGAAGCAAACCACACTGCCACGCTTTTTGTTTGGCCTCGGCATTCGCCATGTGGGCGAGGCCACGGCCAAAGAGCTGGCCCGTCACTTCGGCAAGATGGACGCGATCATGGATGCCACGCTGGACCAACTGCTGCAAGTGGCAGACGTCGGCCCCATCGTGGCGCAAAGCCTGCGCACCTTCTTTGACCAGCCGCACAACCGTGAAGTGGTGGAGCAACTGCGTGCGTGCGGCGTGACATGGACTGAAGGTGAACCCACCGCCGGCGCAAGCCTTCCGCTGGCAGGTCAAACATTCGTGTTGACCGGCACACTACCCACACTCAGCCGTGACCAAGCCAAAGACATGCTCGAAGCCTTGGGTGCCAAAGTGGCAGGCAGCGTGAGCAAGAAGACGCATTGCGTGGTGGCTGGTGCAGAGGCAGGCAGCAAACTCGATAAGGCGCAAGAGCTGGGCATCAAGGTGCTGGACGAAGCCGGCTTGTTGGCCTTGGTGGCTGAACACGCGACTGAATAAGGACACGACATGGCCGTTCGCGAAATTTTGAAAATGGGCGACGAACGTCTGCTACGCGTGGCGCAACCAGTGAAGGCTTTCAACACGCCAGAGTTGCAAGCACTGCTCAAAGACCTAGACGACACCATGCTGGCCGCCAATGGCGCTGGCTTGGCTGCTCCGCAAATTGGGGTGGACTTACAAGTGGTGGTGTTTGGCTCAGGCGAAGTCAACCCACGTTACCCCGATGCACCTGTGGTGCCCTACACCGTGCTTATCAACCCTGTGCTCACACCCATTGGCGATGAGGAAGAAGAGGGTTGGGAAGGCTGCTTGTCTGTGCCAGGTTTGCGCAGTGTGGTGCCCCGATTCAAGCGCTTGCGTTACCAAGGCTTTGACGAAAAAGGCCTGCCGATCGACCGCACGGTGGAGGGCTTTCATGCACGGGTGGTGCAACACGAGTGCGACCACCTGATTGGCAAGCTGTACCCCATGCGCGTGCGTGACTTCTCGCGCTTTGGCTACACCGATGTCTTATTTCCGGGGCTGGACGACGCGGACGATTAAACGGGGCCATCAAGGCCCCGTTTTTGTTTACGCCTGCAAGGCTGCGAGCAGTTCTGTCTCAATCTCCAACTGCGCTTTGTTTTGCTGCAAAGCAGCGCCGTCAATCAAGAAGGTGTCTTCCACACGTTCACCCAAGGTGCTGATCTTGGCCAGCAACAAGTTCACCTTGTGATTGGCCAACACACGTGCCACGCTATAGAGCAAGCCCACACGGTCGCTGGCAGAGATGCTCAACAGCCACTTTTGGGCGCGTTCATCGGGCTGCAAACTCACGCGGGGTGCGATGGGGAAGCTCTTCACGCGGCGTGACGCACGGCCTTTCGCCACGGCAGGCAGGGGTTTTGCCTCGGTGATGGTTTCGGTCAAGCCGGTTTCCACCATGTTGATGAGGTTGCGGTAGTGCTCTTCAAAATGGGTGCTCACCACTTGGAAGGTGTCTAGCGCATAGCCGTTGGTGGCTGTGTGCACTTTGGCATCCCAAATGTTGAAACCCGCTTGGTCAAAGTAGCAGCAAATGCGCGCAAACAAATCGGCTTGGTCGGGCGAGTACACCATCACCTGCAAGCCTTCGCCCACGGGTGACAAGCGCGCACGCACGGTCACGCCCATGGTGGTGTTTTGCGTTTTGGCAATGGACAAGCTGCGTGACAGCTGGCGTGTATGCCACGCAATGTCAGCTGCATCGTGGCGCATGAAGTAGCCCACATCCAAAGTGGCCCACAGGTCTTTGTGCGCTTCAAACGGCAGTGCGTACAGCGCAAGCATGGTGAGGGCTTCCGTTTTGCGAATCTCAACTTCGGCGGCTGCATCGGGTGCACGGCCACCTAGGGCGCGTGCGGTGTAACGGTAGAGGTCTTCGAGGAGCTTGCCTTTCCATGCATTCCACACCTTGGGGCTGGTACCGCGAATGTCAGCCACAGTCAGCAAGTAAAGCGCAGTGAGGTTGCGTTCATTGCCCACGCGTTTGGCAAAGGCTTGGATCACATCGGGGTCACTCAAGTCTTGCTTTTGCGCGATGTGGCTCATCGTTAAATGCTCGGCCACCAAAAACTCGATGAGCTTGGCGTCTTCTTTTTCTAGGCTGTGGTCGCGTGCAAATTTGCGCACTTCACCACGACCGAGTTGCGAGTGGTCGCCGCCACGGCCTTTGGCAATGTCGTGGAACAACGCAGCTGCAAACAAAATCCAAGGTTTGTCCCAACCCGCAGCGAGTTGTGAGCAAAACGGGTATTCGTGTGCATGCTCAGCCATGAAGAAACGGCGCACATTGCGCAGCACCATCAAGATGTGCTGGTCCACGGTGTAGACGTGGAACAGGTCATGCTGCATCTGCCCCACGATGCGACGGAAGGGCCACAGATAGCGGCCTAGCACGGAGGTTTGGTTCATCAAACGAATCGCGTGCGTCATGCCGCTGGGCGCTTGCAAGATGCGCATGAACATCTCGCGGTTGGCCGGATCAGCGCGGAACTTGCCATCCATCAAGGTGCGTGCGTTGTACAGCGCGCGTAGGGTGCGCGCCGACAAGCCGCTGATGCCCACGGTGTTTTCATACAACCAGAAGGTTTCCAAAATCGCATGCGGGTTGTTCACATACACATCGTCACTGGTCACTTCAAGCATGCCGGCCTTGTCGGCAAAGCGCTCGTTGATGGGGCGCAGCTCGTGTTGGTTGCTGCTCAAGCGTTCTTCGATGTTGAGCAGCAAAATTTGGTTGAGCTGAGTCACCGCTTTGGCGGCCCAGTAATAGCGTTTCATCAGTGCTTCGCTGGCCAAGCGGGCGTTGAGCGTGCCGTCTTCTGCAATGCCCAGCCCCAAGCTTTGCGCCACAGCGTGCTGCAAGTCAAACACCAAGCGGTCTTCGCGACGTTTGGCTGCGAGGTGCAAGCGGGTGCGTATGAGGGCCAAGGCATCTTCATTGCGCTTGAGTTGCTTGACTTCAAAGTCGGTGGCCAAGCCTTTGCGGCCCAAGCTCTCCCAGCTGTCGCCTAAGCCTGCCGCCTTCGCCACCCACAGCACCACTTGCAAGTCGCGCATGCCGCCTGGCGACTCTTTGCAGTTGGGCTCGAGCGAGTAAGGTGTGTTTTCGTATTTGGTGTGACGCTGACGCATCTCCAGCGTCTTGGCCAAGAAGAAAGCCTTGGGGTCCAGCGCAATCGCGTAGTGCTTTTGGAAAGTCTTGAACAGCTTCACGCTGCCTACCAAGAAGCGCGCTTCCAACAACGAGGTTTGCACGGTGATGTCGGCCGAAGCTTCTTGCACGCACTCGGTCACGGTGCGCACGCTAGAGCCAATTTCTAGGCCTGTGTCCCAGCAGCTGCCGATGAATTTTTCAATTTGCGCTTTGAGTGTTTCGTCTTTTTCGGGCGATGTGCCATCTGGCATGAGCAATAGCACATCCACATCCGAGTACGGGTACAACTCACCACGGCCATAGCCGCCCACAGCAGCCAAGCACAGTTGATTGTCAAAGCCTGCAGCGTCCCACAGCGTACGCAAGGTATCGTCCGTCATGCTGCACAGCTTGTGCAACAAGGTCTTCACACTGCGTGGGGTGGTCGAGCTGGACGCGGCCAGCAGCAATGCTGCCTTGTCCTTTCGGTAAAGGTTAGCCAAGGCGTTCATCGCGTGGGGTGCTTAACAGCAGGTGGTGGTCACAAAATCGGGCAGGGCGGGGCTGCCGTCTGAGAGGGTCAACACCTCGTAGCCGGTGGGCGTGACGAGGATGGTGTGTTCCCACTGGGCCGACAACGAGTGATCGCGTGTGACGATGGTCCAGCCGTCGCCCAACTCTTTGATGTCTTTCTTGCCCGCGTTGATCATCGGCTCGATGGTGAAGGTCATGCCGGTCTGCAGTGTTTCGCCTGTGCCGGGCTTGCCGTAGTGCAGCACTTGGGGCTCTTCGTGGAACACCTGACCAATGCCATGGCCGCAAAACTCGCGCACCACCGAGAAGCCGTGGCTCTCGGCAAAGCGTTGAATCGCAAAACCAATGTCGCCCAAACGTGCGCCTGGCTTGACCTTGACGATGCCATGCCACATGGCTTCGTAGGTTAGTTTGGACAAACGCTTGGCAGCAATCGACGTTTCGCCAACCAAGAACATGCGGCTCGTATCGCCATGCCAACCGTCTTTGATGACGGTGATGTCGATGTTGACCGAGTCACCCTTTTTCAGCGGCTTGTCATTGGGAATGCCGTGACACACCTGATGGTTGATCGAGGTGCAAATGGACTTGGGGTAGGGGTTGTTGCCCGATGGGTCGTAATTCAGCGGGGCAGGGATGGCTTTTTGCACATCCACGATGTAGTCGTGGCAGAGCTTGTCGAGCTGGTTGGTTGTCACACCGGGCACCACGTGCGGGGTGATGAAATCGAGTACTTCGGAGGCCAGTTTGCCCGCGATACGCATGCCTTGTGCGCCTTGGGCGTCTTTGATAGAAATGGTCATGGGCGCAATTATCCCATCCGTGGCAAAACACCTTCGTCTAGCTGTGAATTGTGTACAAAACGCCTTCGGTAGCCACGTAAAATCTAACCTTTGCCGACCAGCCCCAGTCAGCGGCCCGGCTCGATTCGATTTCCGTCTTTTTCTCAAGGCTCCCTCGTGTCCCTGCACATCAGCATTTTCGAAGGCGGCAACGCCCTCAGCGATTTCCGTGTTC
>Ga0213920_1001062_pt1 | contig 16523 bp, 25 predicted proteins | sample McNCre1117MG_FD_161054 | JGI IMG/M metagenome (GOLD analysis project Ga0213920, IMG submission 161054) | Freshwater microbial communities from McNutts Creek, Athens, Georgia, United States - 11-17 MG | ecosystem: Environmental > Aquatic > Freshwater > Creek | place: USA: Georgia | collected...
GGCATCGGGCGGGCCCGCGCGGGCGGCGCAGGCCAAAAAAAATCGGGGGCCGAAGCCCCCGCAGGTTAGTCAGGCGTGTATTCCAATTCCCAAAGAATCAAGACGGAAAGCCCAACAAAAGCCAAAACAAAAACCAGCATTTCGACCGCGCCAATAAGACCAGCGAGACCGCAACAGATAGACACGCCCGCCATGATTAGCGAGCAGTAACAAAAGAACAAAAGAAAAGAACGCATAGCAAACTCCAAAAGAAAAGCCCCCGAAGGGGCAGGGGTTAGAAGTAATCACGGAAAACGAATTCACCGCGAATGTAGTGAAGGTGAGGATTAGACTCACGGAACTGAGTAATGCGGGCTTCGCATTCCGAATGCTCACAATGCACCGCACCCAAACGGGTTGTCTTATCAACAACCACACCATCATGGCGCGTCATAGTGACGCGGGTGAAGAAAACCAACTGACCAAAGAGCTTATCCATAATGGACTCCAAAAAAGAATAGGAAAAGACGGGCGCTGTCACCGCCCGCCATGGTGTTAGCCTAAAGCCAACAGAGCCGCAGATAAGCGCTCGACCGACTCAGCAGAGCCCGCTTTCGCCCATTCAGCCGCCCGCTTGCGCAGGGTTTCATGCAGGACTTTGATGTCAGCCTGCAACTTATCAAGCTCGGGTTTCTCCCGACGCTCGATTTCTTTAGCGATAGCCGTAGCTTCGCGCATGGATTTTGTATCGCCCTTAGCGACTAACTCAGCCTTTTGCTCGAGTAACTCGCCGTCGGACTTATCCGCGAACTTCGCCGCTTCTTCGGCGCGCTTCTTAGCCATGCGCTCAGCATCGACCGACTTCGAGCGCGGTCTTTCCCAACCCAACGCGACCAGGCGATTAACCTGGCGCTCGAATTGTTTATCAGCCGCGTCAGTAGACGCCGCGCCGCAATCGAAGTATTTCGCCACGCCCCATGTCCGCACCTGAAGGTATTCAGGGTAAGGAATAGGCACGAATACCATGACAGGCTTGCCGTCTTTCAAGACCGGTTCGCCCTTGATGTCGCACTTAGCGCGACGCATCTTGACGGACTTGCCGTCAACGGTTTCCCACTGGCAGAGCCAGTCCAACAACAACGCGTCAGCCGCATCGCGGGCATCTTGACCACGCGACATCAGCTTTTCAGCGTCAGCCGCATTACCAAAGATTTCCTCGAGTGAGGACTGAGCTTCGACCAAGGAACGACCGCAGATCATTTCGACCACGGAACCAACAGCGCTTTGTGCGGGCGCTGTAACCGCTTGAGTGGCTTTGTTTGCCATGATGTATTCTCCAAGTAAAGGCCGGGCAAGACGCCCGAACAAACCGACGACAATGTCGCTTTGTTCAGCACAGTGGGCATCACCCCTCTGTCCATGGATATAACTATATCATATACACAGAAAAAGGGTTAAATCCGCACACAATGTAACGCTGAATAATAATGCTAGCAACGCCCGCCATGCTAGCGAATAGGGAAAAAAATTCGCGCGATTTCCTCCGGCTACACCCCTTCAAAAAGTGGCGGCTGTCTCCGGCTAGACCCCCACACCCCCAGATTTTCTCCGAGAGGGACCCGGGCACATACACAGTGTTTTGCACACCCGATTAGCAAAATTTAAAAGTGGGGGGAGGGGGGTATAAAAAATTTTGGAGTTCTGCTGGTAGCACTCCACCGGAAACACCCCCCGTTAGGATTCTTTACCTCCTCTTGCACACAGGGATATATTTCTGTTACAGTCGCGCATCCTCTTAACGGAGTGCCCTTGAAAGTATGACAGTGCATTTGACGCCTGACAAAACAGTTCCGTTTCCGGACAGCTTAGAACCGGAAGCGGGCGGGACGCTCTTCGAAAACATGCAGATCGCGTCAAACACCGCCGAAGTCCTTAAAGGATTGGGTGCGCAAGTAGAAGATGATCCCGAAGCGCAACTCAAAGCCGACAACGTATTCAACGACTTCTCAGAGCTGGCGAAGCGCCAGTATGAAGAAGCCATGATTCCCAAACGAGGCCGTGGTCGTCCGCGCAAAGACCCGAACGCACCGCCCGCCCCGAGTAAAACGCCCGCTATGATGTACAGCCTGCCTGTTGCCGAGCGAATCGGCACAATGCTCAGAGAGTACAACAACCCAATCGTTGCAGATGCAGCAGAACTTAGATTGGTTGTCACCAACAAGTTACTGGACTTAGCGTCATGCGGTGATCCCAAGATTGAAATCAAAGCGGCAGAGATGCTAGGCAAGATAAGCGATGTGGGCCTCTTCTCCGAGAAAACCGAAATTACGGTTACATACAACTCAGTGTCTGATATTGACAACGCAATCAAGGACAAAGTCCGCAAGATGCTCATGGCTCAAGGGGTTACAGACATAGCCCCCATAGATATTGATGTGGACAAAGAGTTTGGTGATACTCTAGAACTGGAAATGGCTGAAGAAGTGGTGCCTGAAGAACCTAAAGAGGAACCCAATGCGCTCTAATGTGCAGACAAGTACGCTAGACGCGGAGTTGAATACGCTTTTGGCTCAGCTGGATAAGCTACCAGAGCACCAAAAGGTAAAGATTTTGGAAGACCTCACCCGCCGTGAGGAGCTTTTAGAAAAAGAAAAGGCCCGCAACACCTTCATGGGGTTCGTGAATAAGGTTTGGCCGGAGTTCATATCGGGTCGCCACCACAAAATCATGGCCCGTGCGTTTGAAAGGGTGGTAAATGGGGAATGTAAACGCCTAATTATCAACATGCCACCCCGTCATACCAAGTCTGAGTTCGCTTCTTACCTTCTTCCGGCTTGGTTTTTAGGTAAATTCCCTAACAAAAAGGTGATTCAAAGCTCAAATACTGCTGAATTGGCGGTTGGTTTTGGTCGAAAGGTGCGAAATCTAGTCGATTTGGACATTTATAGGGAGCTTTTCCCCGGTTTAGAGCTTAGAGCTGACTCAAAAGCAGCTGGACGGTGGAACACTAGCAAGAATGGTGACTATTTTGCGATTGGTGTGGGCGGAACAGTCACGGGAAAGGGCGCTGACCTATTAATCATCGACGATCCTCACTCTGAACAGGAAGCTGCGCTCGCCGCGAGCAACCCAGATGTGTTTGACAAGGTAACTGAGTGGTACACGTCAGGCCCACGTCAGCGTTTGCAGCCCGGCGGGGCTATCGTGATCGTGATGACGCGGTGGGCGATGCGGGATTTGACCGGTCAGGTGCTTAAAGCGGCAGCTCAACGGGGTGGGGAGCAGTGGGAAGTCATTGAATTCCCCGCCATCATGCCTTCGGGTAAACCCCTATGGCCAGAGTTCTGGTCACTTGAAGAGTTGGAAGCTCTCCGTGAAGAGTTGCCCAACAGTAAATGGCAAGCGCGGTATCAACAGAACCCTGTGGGTAATGAGTCAGCCATCGTCAAACGGGATTGGTGGAAATGGTGGGAGGAAGAACGCCCGCCCCAGTGTGAATACATCTTGCAGACATGGGATACAGCGTTTGAGAAAAACAACAGGGCTGACTATTCTGCGGGCACGACGTGGGGGGTATTCACCGACGAGCGAGATATGTCGAAAAACATCATTCTTTTAAACACGTACAAGAAACGTGTCGAATGGGTGGAGTTAAAACGTGATGTGCTCGAGGAGTACAACGAGTACGAACCGGACGGGCTACTCATTGAAAAGAAAGCAACGGGAGCGCCGCTTATCTACGAACTCCGGGCCATGGGAATTCCTGTGCAAGAGTACACGCCAAGCAAAGGCCAAGATAAAGTCGCCCGCTTGAATTCTGTATCAGACATAATTGCGTCTGGAAAAGTATGGGTTCCGCGCACACGCTGGGCGGAAGAATTGGTTGATGAGATTGCAGAGTTTCCATCAGGCGAGCATGACGACTTGGTTGACGCAACAACACTAGCACTCATGCGGTTTAGACAAGGCGGGTTCTTGCGCTTACCCAGCGACGAACCTGAAGAATTAACTTATTTTAGGAGCCGCAAAAAAGAGCGGTTCTACACTGTGTAAGGACACATCATGGCAATTGAAAAAGGTTTATACGCTGCTCCTCAAGGTATCGCCGCGCCCGCCGCGCCCGACTTGGAGATTGAGATAGAAGATCCTGAGTCAGTACATATTGGCATGGGTGATATTGAAATTGATTTGCAACCGCAGAAAGAAACGGCTGATACGTTTGATGCCAACCTTGCGGATTACATGGATGACAAAGAGTTATCTACTCTTGCTGGGGATTTGATTGCGGACTTTGAAAAAGATTTGGGTGACCGCAAAGATTGGATCAGAACTTATGTAGAAGGGTTAAAGCTACTGGGCCTCAAGTATGAGGAGCGTACTGAGCCTTGGCAAGGAGCATGTGGTGTGTTTCATCCCATGCTCACCGAAAGCGTAGTTAGGTTTCAATCAGAAGGGATCATGGAAACTTTTCCCGCTATGGGGCCGGTAAAGACTAAGATTATTGGTAAAGATACTCCTGAAGCTGAGGATTCAGCATTACGTGTTCAGGAAGATATGAACTATCAGCTGACCGAAGTAATGGTTGAATATCGCCCCGAGCATGAGAAGATGTTGTGGTCACTACCACTTGCGGGCTCAGCGTTTAAAAAGATTTATTACGATCCCAGCAAGGGACGCCAAGTCGCTGTGTTTATTCCCGCCGAAGATATTGTTGTTCCTTATGGTGCATCAAGTCTTGAGACCGCCGAGCGGGTCACGCATGTGATGCGCAAAACCGAGAATGATATCAAGAAACTGCAAGCCGCTGGATTTTATAGCGACGTTGAGCTAGGCGAACCCGGATATGATCTTGATGATATTGAAAAGCAAAAGGCCGAGGAAGACGGCATGGTTGCGACTCAGGATGATCGCTACCGTGTGTTGGAGATGCACGTTGACCTAGACCTGCCCGGATACGAGCACAAAAATAAGAAAGGCGAGCCAACAGGTATTGCACTGCCTTATGTTGTGACTATTGAAAAACAAACTTCAACTGTGTTGGCCATCAGGAGAAATTGGTATGAAGACGACAAACTTCACCTTAAGCGACAGCACTTTGTCCACTACCAATACATCCCCGGTTTTGGCTTCTATGGTTATGGTCTTATCCACCTTATCGGGGGGTACGCGAAATCGGCGACGATGCTCATCCGTCAACTCGTGGATGCGGGAACACTTTCAAACTTACCCGGGGGCCTCAAATCTCGTGGTCTCCGTATCAAGGGTGATGACACTCCAATCCAACCCGGAGAATTCAGAGACGTAGATGTCCCCTCAGGAAGCATCCGTGACAATATATTACCACTACCATACAAAGAACCAAGTCAGGTTTTATTTGCGCTGTTCCAAAACATCGTAGAAGAAGGCAGATCGTTTGCGTCAAGCGGTGACATGAACGTGTCGGATATGAGTGCTAACGCGCCAGTTGGTACAACTTTGGCGCTGTTAGAGCGTACTCTCAAGGTGATGGGCGCTGTCCAAGCCCGTATGCACTACACCATGAAGCAAGAGTTCAAGCTCTTAAAGGTCATCATTGCTGACTATACGCCGGAAGAGTATAGCTACCAACCAGAAGAAGGTAGCCGTGCCGCTCGTAAATCAGATTACGACAAAGTAGATGTCATTCCTGTTAGTGACCCCAACGCCGCAACAATGGCGCAAAAGATTGTGCAATATCAAGCTGTTATGCAGTTGGCACAACAAGCTCCGCAGTTGTACGACATGGCGTTGTTACATCGCCAGATGATTGAAGTGTTGGGTGTAAAGAATGCTAGCAAACTGGTCAAGACTGAAGATGATGCTGTACCGACTGATCCAGTTCAAGAGAACCAAGATATCTTGAATATGAAACCGGTTAAAGCGTTTATCGAACAAAACCATCAGGCGCATATTCAAGCACACATGGCAGCTGTTCAGAATCCCAAGATTCAGCAAATGATGCAGATGAATCCGCAAGCACAGGCGATCATGGCAGCAGCTATGGCGCATATTAATGAACATATTGCGTTTGAATACCGCAAACAAATTGAGATGGCAATGGGTATGCCGCTGCCCGATGAAGAACAAAATAAACAAGTCCCACCAGAATTGGCGGACAAGATTGCCATGATGGTGGCACAAGCATCGCAAAAGTTGACCCAACAGGCCCAGCAACAAGCCTCTCAACAGCAAGCCCAACAGCAGATGCAAGACCCGATTGTTCAAATGCAGATGCAAGAGTTGCAGTTGAAACAAGGCGAGTTGCAACTGAAACAACAAAAACAACAGATAGATGCTGCGGCAAAAGCCGATCAGATTCGTATCGAAGAAGCACGTATCGCGGCTCAAAAAGAGATCGCTGCTATGCAGGTTGCAGCTCAATCTGCTGCTAAGAAAGATCAGCTAAACAAACAGATGGAAGCTGAGGGAGTTCGTATGGGCATTGACGCTGCCAAACACCGCGCTCAAATGGCCGTACAGCAAGCGCAACGGGCGACGCAATTTAAACAGCCCAGCAAGAAAGGAAGTAAATGAATGACTACAAAGAGTTGGCTTATGTAGCCAAAGAAATTGACAAGTTACGCATGGAAAACGCAATGTTCCTTGCTGCTGGTAGAGCAATAAATTTCGACGAGTACCGTCATGTATGCGGAATTATCCGAGGTCTAAATTTCGCAGAAAACATTGTTAATGACCTTGTGCAAAAAATGGAGAAATCTAATGACTGAATTTGACGTTGCAGCAATTGATCTGTCTGGTATTTTGAATACCACAGCAGAACAAAAAGCCAAGCAATTGCCTGACCCCAAGACCTTTCGTTTGTTGTGTGTTGTTCCCGAAGCTATGGAGGAATACCATGATAGCGAGGTAGGTTTACTCAAGGATGCTAAGACTATGCATCACGAAGAGGTGCTGACCCCAGTCCTGTTTGTAATCAAGCTTGGCCCTGATGCATATAAAGACACAACCCGTTTCCCTAATGGGCCGTCTTGCAAAGAAGGTGACTTTGTCATAGTTCGCCCCAATTCAGGAACCCGCCTGAAAATCCATGGTCGTGAATTCCGAATCATCAACGATGATTCTGTGGAAGCGGTTGTGGAAGATCCCCGTGGTATCACACGAGCAGCATAAGGAGTAAACCATGCCGTTACCTAAGTTTGAGGATACTTACGAGTTTCCTGATGAGAAAGCAGAGAAAGCTGCTGCTGAAGAGAAGTTTGAAATAGAAATTGAGGACGATACGCCCCCGGAAGATCGTGGTCGCAAACCCATGAAAGAGCCGGTTGAAGACCCAACTGAGGACGAATTAGCTTCGTACGACGAGAAGGTTCAGGCCCGTATCAAGAAGTTTACCCGTGGTTATCACGATGAACGCCGCGCAAAAGAAGAAGCCCTGCGTGAACGCGAAGCAGCTGAGAATTTTGCGAAACAAGTATACGAAGAAAATAAAAGACTTCAACACCAGCTTTCTAATGGTAGTAAAGTATTCATTGAGCAGTCTCAATCTGCTGCTCAAATGGAACTTGAATCCGCCAAAAAGAAATACAAAGAAGCATACGAATCCGCTGATGTTGATGCCCTAGCCGAAGCTCAAACTGAAATAGCCAAAGCCACTCTTAAATTAGACAAAGCTTCTGGGTTAAGACCTATTGAAGTAGATGAACGTGAGTTTCAAACAGCACAACCTCCCCAATCTAAGATGACTCCCCGCACTAAAAAGTGGGTTGACAACAACAGTGATTGGTGGGGAGTTGATGAAGAAATGACTATGGCCGCAATGGGCATTGACAGAAAGTTACAAAAGGAGTATGGTTCGGAATACATAGGTACTGAAGAGTACTTTAGAACCATCGATAAAACGATGCGCAAAAGATTTCCTGAACACTTTAATAGTGAACAGAGCTATGAGGAAGACGAATCGCCTCCTAATAAAAGAACGTCAGAACCGGTTGATGAGGATGATCCCCCGCACCGTGCAACAAGATCAGCTTCGCCAGTAGCCCCGGCTACCCGAAGCACTCCGCCTAACCGTATACGGCTGAAGGCATCCGAAGCTGCGACTGCGCGTCGCCTTGGGGTTCCTCTGGAGTTATACGCTAAACAGGTTGCTTTACTTAGAAAAGGTGCTTAATCATGTCTGAAATTAAACAAAATCGTGTCCTGCGAGAGTTAGATTCTCGGGAAACCACTAAAAGACCATTGTCTTGGAAAGCCCCCGAAGTTCTACCTATGCCCGATGATAGACCCGGTTGGAAACATAGATATGTTCGATTGAGTACTAATGGTGTTGCTGATCCAAGCAACATTTCTTCTAAGTTACGTGAAGGATACGAACCCTGCAAAGCAGAAGACTATCCTGAGCTGATGATGCACGCTGCCACTGAAGGCCGCTTTAAAGGCGGTATTGAGATTGGCGGACTGTTGCTCTGTCGTATTCCTGCCGAGTTTATGGATCAACGTGCTCAGCACTTTGACAACCTGAACAAGTCACAAATGGAATCGGTAGACAACAATTTCCTTCGTGAAAGTAATCCGAAGATGCCTCTTTTCTCTGAAAAGAAATCTAATGTTACTTTCGGTTCTGGTTCTTAAATTTAGGAGTCCTTAAATGGCATATCCGACTGTAAACGCCCCTTACGGGCTACAGCCAATCAATTTGATTGGCGGTCAGGTATTTGCTGGTGCAACTCGTCAATTAGTTATCGCAAACACTTCTGGTACTGGATACGGTACTAGCATTTTTTACGGTGACGTTGTAAAGATCGCATCAACAGGTACTATCAACAAAGACACTGGCACTACGACCGCAACCCCCGTGGGTGTGTTCATGGGCTGTCAGTACATCAGCGCGGCCACAGGTCAGCTGACTTTCTCACAGTACTATCCTGCTAGCTTGGCAGTTAAGTCTGGTAGCGTAATTTATGCTTTTGTTTCAGATGATCCTGACCAACTTTTCAAAGTGGTCAACGTCGCTGGTACAACTGCTGATGATGTTACTTCTGGCTTGTTGCCCGCCTACTTGGGTCGCACTGTAATTGGCTCTAATGCTCAATTGGTTCAAAACGCTGGCTCCACCACCACAGGTGACAGCAAAGTGGCAATTTATACCGCTGCTGGCGCAACAACCACTGACTCATTGCCAATCCGCATCATTGATGTTATCCCCGACACCGCAGATACCAACGGTAATTTCTGTGAATTTGTGGTCAAGTGGAACGCCCCCTACATGGTTACTACCCCTTCATCAGGTACAGCTACCACTGTGGTAACAGGCGGACATCAATACCTCAACCCAACTGGCGTTTGATAAGGAGTAAAACATGGCTATTTCACGCGCACAACTGCTGAAAGAGTTGCTCCCCGGTCTGAACGCTTTGTTCGGTATGGAGTACGCTCGCTACGGCGAAGAGCACAAAGAGATCTACGAAACCGAGACCTCTGAGCGTTCTTTTGAAGAAGAAACCAAACTGTCTGGCTTCTCTGCTGCACCTGTTAAAAACGAAGGCTCAGCCATTCGTTACGACAATGCACAAGAGGCATGGACAACCCGCTATAACCACGAAACCATCGCCTTGGGTTTCTCAATCACTGAAGAAGCGATTGAAGATAATTTGTACGACAGCTTGTCTGGTCGTTACACCAAGTCTTTGGCCCGTGCTATGGCTTACACCAAGCAAGTCAAGGCCGCTGCGGTTTTGAACAATGGCTTCTCTGCTAGCTACCCCGGTGGCGATGGCGTGGCTTTGTTCAGCACTGCTCACCCCTTGATCTCTGGTGGAACCAACAGCAACACTCCTTCTACCCAAGTTGACCTGAACGAGACTTCTTTGGAAGCCGCCGTTATCCAGATCGCTGCTTGGACAGATGAGCGTGGTTTGTTGATCGCCGCCAAGCCCAAGAAGATGATTGTTCCCCCCAACTTGATGTTCGTCGCTAAACGCCTGTTGGACACCGAACTCCGTGTGTCTACTGCTGATAACGACATCAACGCCATCAAGCAAATGGGCGCAATCCCCGAAGGCTACACTGTCAACCACTTCTTGACAGACACCAACGCTTGGTTCCTGACTACAGACGTACCTAACGGTATGAAGCACTTCGTGCGTATGCCTCTGGCAAACAGCATGGACGGCGACTTCGACACCGGCAACGTCCGTTACAAGGCCCGTGAGCGTTATAGCTTTGGCTGGTCTGATCCCCTCGGCATGTGGGGTTCTTCAGGTTCGTCTTGATAATTTGGTTTTAAATAACCAAATGGGGGCCCTCAAAAGGGGCCCTTTTTTATTAGCCTTGCATCAGTCATAAAGGTTCCGTAGGATTGTTTTGCGGCGTGGTGCTGCACTAAATTTAAAGGAGTTTTTATGTATAAGCTTGAAATTAAGATCGGCGATTGGGATTGGGTTGAAGATGAAAAATTGACCATCGAAACCTTTGACTTTGAAAAAGCACAAATCATCCAAGAATTCATCGAGTTCCAACAAGAGCACGGATGGGCGGTTGACTACGTTGCTGTTGAAGAAGAGGATGAAGAGTTTGACGAAGATACTGATGACTACATTTACGTAGAAGACACCGATACTTGGTATTGGTACGACGAAGAAGCAGATGTTTGGTATATGTACGACGAAGAGTCTGATGACTGGGTCGAAGAAGAGGACGATGCAGCAGAAGTCGTAGAAGGGTGATTAGGTGGGGGCTTCGGCCCCCATTTCTTTTTGTTTTTCGCGTTCGTTGTAATGATAAACCCTATGACAATTTGAACACAATACTACGCACTGCTGCACTTCTTCTAACGCTTTTTTGTAGCTACCACTGTTTATGAGTCTGTGCACACTATTGTTTTTCATGCCGGGATCTATGTGGTGAAAATCTAAAACCGCCGGGTGGTTAATTCCGCATTCGAGGCAAGACAGCGTAGTTTTGAAATTTTTCCATTGCTGTTTAGAGCTATCTTTTGCTTTTTTAGTTGCGGCTTTAATCTTGGCCACATTTTTAGCATAGTGCTTTTTGGAATATTCCTGTTGTTTTTCTTTCTTTTTAAGTGGATCTTTATATGGCATATTGACATTCTACACAAATGGTGTATATTGCAACCATTCCGGGGTTCCCCGGTGTATCAAACAGTCCCGGCTGACGACATGCAGATTGATACACCTTAACTTGCATGTAAGGAAAAAACATGGCACGCACTACCTTCCAAGGCCCAGTCCGTTCTTTGGGCGGCTTTTATGCCCAAGGCCCTAACGCTGTTCTGACAATCACATCTAGCGTCACTTTAAACCCCCAAGATTACGGCGGTCGTATTCTTACGGTAGGTGGCTCGTTGGCATCAAATATTGTTATCACATTGCCAACAATAAATAGCTCAACTGATCCTTCCTCATCTGGCCCCGGCGCAGATCCCAATACCTTAAATAACGAAGGTGTTGTTTACACAATTTGGATTCCCACAACCATCTCCACAAGTTCTTTGAAGATTGGTACTGATGGTACTGACAAGTACATTGGTTCTGTTTTGTCTATCGACACCGATTCTTCTAACGTAACTGTTGGCTTTGTCCCCGCAGCAAGCAACGACTTCATCAACTTCAACGGCGGCACAACCGGCGGTGTTGCTGGAACTTGGGTGCAAATTACTGCGCTGGCTGCATTGAAATATTCAGTCACCGGCGTGGTTTTGGGTACAGGTACTGTCGCCACACCATTTGCTGATTCCTGATTAGGAGCATCCAATGACGATGCAATATGACGTCCTAAGTGGGCATCTTGAAAGTTCAGGGTTTATAGTACCTACTGGTAGAGTTAGGTTAAAACAGATTACCTTTCAAGGCAGCGGCAGCGGCGCGGGTGTTGTAGAAGTTTTTGATACAACAGTTACGCCTATCACTGCCACTTATGGAAGATCTGGCACAACCGTGACGGTATCAAAAACGAGTCATGGTTTAAGTACCGGAGACTACGTGGGTATTGCATTCAATGCCGCTGGCGGTGGGTCTGGCACAGATGGAAACTATCCAATCACTGTTTCAGACGCAAATACTTTCACCATTACAGATATAAATTCAGGCACAGTATCGCCGGGTACTTCATGTCGTTATGTGAATACTGGCAGTAGATGGTTAACTAGTTTTGCTACAGCTACTAGTCAAACTGTGCCTGTTGCTATTTTTGTACCCGGCGAAGGTATGCTTGCAAAAAATGGCTTGTATGTCAATTTTTCAAACACCTCTTGGGTAACAGTGTTCTATGGCTAAATCCCCAGCATGGCAGAGGGCAGAAGGGAAGAATCCGAATGGCGGTTTAAACGCCAAAGGACGGGCTTCCTACAACGCAGCGAATCCCGGGAAACCGGGGTTGAAGCGTCCTCAACCAGAGGGAGGCAGTCGCCGCGACTCTTTTTGCGCCCGTATGAAAGGGATGAAAGCGAAATTGACGAGCGCAGAAACCGCAAGGGATCCAGATTCGAGGATTAACAAATCTTTAAGAGCATGGAACTGCGCTGATGGTGGGTATGTAAGCAAGGCAGATGGCTGTGCTACCAGAGGTAAAACAAAAGGTAAATTTGTATGACTGACGTACACGCAACCGCAAAACATGCAATTGATGGCGCAGCAACCGTCGTAACAGTCGCCAATATGATGGAGTGGTTTCCACCTGTTGTAACTTTGTTTGGTTCAATCCTGACTGTTATTTGGTTTGCCATTCGTATCTATGAAACTGAAACTGTCCAACGATTAATTGGTCGCAAGAAAGACGACGATGCCAGCAACCAGTCTTAAACAAAAAAAATTCATGGATGCTGTGGCTCATAATCCAGCATTTGCCAAACAAGTTGGAGTCCCACAATCTGTAGGTAAAGACTTTAGTGAGGCAAGTAAAGGTATGCAATTTGGCAAAGGTTCAAGCAATCGGGCTGATTTGCAATCCATTAACAAACCCAAAACCAACCAAGGCTCTCAAGAGCTTTTTAAGAAAGGCGGTAGTGCTATGGCAACGAAAAAAATGATGGCTTTTGAAAAGTCTGGTAAAGATGTCGAAAAGAAGGGCGTAAAAGAAGGCTCTAAGGCTGACATGGCTATGGACAAAAAGCAAATGGCTAGCATGAAACGAGGCGGCGGCGTGAAGAAAATGGCATCTGGCGGCGATACCACCATGACCAATAAATCCAAAGAACGTAGCGGTATCACAGCTGAAAAAATGGCCCCTGTCCGCACAGCCGCACCTAGTAAAGATGGCATTGCTTCGAAAGGCAAAACTAAAGGTATGCAAGTAAAAATGTCCAGTTCTAGTCCTTTGGGTATGAAAAAGGGCGGAAAAGTCTACCGTTAAAAGGAATTAACCATGGCAAAAGCAAAAGATTTAGCTGGTTTAGCCGCCCTCGCTGGGTTAGCTTATGCCATGCGTAATAAAGATGATTCAAGCACTACTGATACTGGAGATGAAACAAATCGTTTAGCGTCTCGCTATACGCCCCCCGGTTCAGTTGTTGATCGCCCTACTCAAAGCACAATCTCAGGCTCGCAAGTTAACCCTGATGCAAATTTAGGTGAACCAAGCAATCCAGATTATGGTAATGAAAATATACGTCCAGTAACACCTACTGTTTCTACACCTGTTGCTAAAGCTAAAACTTCGCAAATGACAGCCGCGCAAAACAATCAGTTGGCAAAAGCGAATCAAACCAAATCCAAAGTTAATCCACGTTTGGATCAAGGCGGGCGTAGCGCTTCCTTAGCAGAAATTGAAAGAAGAATTGCTGCTAGAGATGAAGATGCTCGTTTGGGAAATATCAAAGCCGCTAAAGATTACAACCGTGGCAGAGAAATGGAAAGTCAAGTCTTGAACAACATGATTACTAATCCACCTATGAAAAAAGGTGGAGTGGTCAAGAAAATGGCAAAGGGCGGCATGACTTCTACAGCCTCATCCGCGTCTAAACGTGCTGACGGGATTGCCTCTAAAGGCAAAACCAAATGCAAAATGTATTGAGATAGATCATGGCAAAAAATATTAAAGCACCGGATGAACCTGATGATGCATCAGCAGACCGAGCATTTAGCAAAAATGAACCCGGTATGCCAGAACAACTTGGTAGTGGTATTGTAGTTGACGGTAAACCGTACAAACTTCCATTTAAACCCGGATCTACTAAAGATATAAAACCAGAAACACTACCTTACAAACCCGGATCCGCCAAAGATGCAAAAATGCAACAAATGGCGAAAGGCGGTATGACCGCTTCTGAACGTGCTGATGGAATCGCATCCAGAGGCAAAACCAAAGGCAAAATTTACTAAGGAGCAAAAAATGGAACGCAAAGTACCCAATCTAACAAATTCTTTCCCACCTCACAAAATGCTACATGAGGATGTAAAACAACACGCTGCTGGTCATAAACATCACAAGGAAGATTTTATGAAGCATTCTGCTGGTCACCAGTATGAGCAAGATAAAGTCAAAGCCATGTGCGGTGGTGGCTACACTAAAGGCAAGTAAATGATGTCTTCTCGCGGCATGGGAGCAATCAACCCGTCAAAGATGCCGGGTAAGAAGACCATCCATCGCAAAGATAGACCACAAGATGTGAGCATGTATGCGGATGGTGGCAAAGTCAATGCTGCCGGGAATTATACAAAGCCCGAATTGCGTAAGCGAATCGTGGCTCAAGTTAAGGCCGCAGCCACGCAAGGGACAGCCGCAGGCCAATGGTCGGCCCGCAAAGCCCAGTTAGTAGCCAAGAAATATAAAGCTGCTGGCGGGGGGTATAGAGATTGAAAGCGCCGCAGCAATCATTGAAAGATTGGACTGCCCAAAAATGGAGAACCAAAAGTGGTAAAAGATCTTCTGATACAGGTGAAAGATATCTTCCAGAAGCTGCGATTAAAAATCTCAGCTCTGCTGAGTACGCTGCAACAACCAAAGCAAAAAGAGCCGGAAAAAAAGCCGGAAAACAATTTGTAGCACAACCTAAAACAATCGCAAAGAAAACAGCGGGATTTAGATAATGATTTCTTTTATTCAAAAACAAATTGAAGTTTCAGAACGCATGTTTGAAATGATGCGCCAAGATCACAAAGAACGTATGGAACAAATTGTGATGTGGGCTGACATGAGCGACAGTTTGATGCGCAAACTTGAAGAACGCGATAAAGAAATTGATAGGTTAAACGCGCTTTTGAGGGCGCATGAAACTGCGGAGAAATTGTAATGGCTGAAAAATGGATTCAAAAAGCAATCAAAAAGCCCGGAGCTTTGCGTGCTGAATTAGGCGTCAAGGGTGACAAACCTATCCCCGCTAAAAAACTTGCCGCCGCCGCAAAGAAACCCGGCAAGCTTGGTCAGCGTGCGCGTCTTGCTGAAACCCTTAAAAAAATGAAGTGATATGGCAAATACTTCTGGTGAATCATCGTTTAACCTCCAATTAACAGAATTGGTAGAGGAAGCGTTTGAACGCGCCGGTGGTGAACTGCGTACCGGATATGACTTAAAGACAGCCCGACGCAGTTTAAATATCATGTTTGCTGATTGGGCAAACCGTGGTATCAACCTGTGGACAATTGAGCAAGGCACGATTGATTTAGTTCAAGGACAAAATACCTACCCGTTGCCCAATGACACTATTGATTTGCTGGAACACGTTATCCGCACTGGCGCAAACGTAGCGGCTACACAGGCTGACCTGACTATCACTCGTATTAGTGTTTCTACCTACGCCACCATACCTAACAAAATTACGCAAGCCAGACCCATTCAGGTTTGGATTCAGCGCTATAACGGACAAACTTCCCCAACTGGCTTGACATTAAACGGCGCAATTACTTCAACATCTACGCAAGTTACGTTGAGTTCTGTGGTTGGTTTACCTGCCGCTGGGTTTGTAAAGATTGAAAACGAGATCATAAATTATAGCTATATCTCAGGGAATACCCTATATAACTGTTTCCGTGGTCAACAAAACACAACTGCTGCAAGCCACGCATCAGGAACTGCGGTGTACTGGCAACAAGTACCAGCGATCACCGTTTGGCCTACCCCGGACAATGCACAGCAATACCAATTTGTGTATTGGCGTCTACGTCGAACCCAAGACGCAGGCGGCGGTGTCAATATTATGGACGTACCTTTCCGCTTTATTCCTTGTATGGCGGCTGGCCTGTCGTATTACATCGCCGGAAAAATCCCAAGCGGGATGGAACGTCTACCAGTATTAAAAGCCCAATACGACGAAGCGTGGGAGCTTGCCGCATATGAAGACCATGAGAAAGCTGCTTTAAGACTCGTGCCCCGTCAAACTTACATTGGGAGGTAACGATGGGTAATAGGTTTGCCAGTGGTAAGTATGCGATTGCCCAGTGCGACCGTTGCGACCAACGATTCAAGTTAAAGGTTCTTAAAACAGAGATAATTAAGACCAAAAACTATAACCTTCTGGTTTGCCCAGAATGTTGGGATCCGGATCAACCGCAATTGCAATTGGGGATGTTTCCGGTAGATGATCCACAGGCTTTGAGGAACCCTAGACCTGA
>Ga0213920_1001064_pt1 | contig 16516 bp, 20 predicted proteins | sample McNCre1117MG_FD_161054 | JGI IMG/M metagenome (GOLD analysis project Ga0213920, IMG submission 161054) | Freshwater microbial communities from McNutts Creek, Athens, Georgia, United States - 11-17 MG | ecosystem: Environmental > Aquatic > Freshwater > Creek | place: USA: Georgia | collected...
TGAGGCGAGGTACAACAAAATGGCGCCTGATTCAAAGAGGCTGATGGGCTTGCCATCGGGACCGTGTGGGTCCACCAGCGCAGGAATTTTGTTGTTCGGGCTGATCTGCAAAAACTCAGGTTTGAATTGATCGCCTTGACCAATGTTGACTGGGTGAGCCACCCAGTCGCGGCCCAATCGCAAACCACACTCTTCGAGCATGATGTAAACTTTGTGTCCATTGGGCGTGGGCCATGAGTAAACGTCGATCATCTGTGTTCCTTAGCTGCCGCGGGTGATGGGCATGTCAATGTCTTGTGGTGCAGAGGCGATATGCCGTGCGAGTTCGAGTTTAGCGATGGATTGACGGTGCACCTCATCGGGCCCATCTGCCAAGCGAAGCCAACGTTGTGTGGTGTAGGCGTAGGCCAGCGGGAAGTCGTCAGACACCCCCGCTGCACCGTGGGCTTGAATGGCCCAGTCAATCACTTGGCTGGCCATATTAGGCGCAATCACCTTGATCATGGCAATTTCTGCACGCGCTTCCTTGTTGCCCACGGTGTCCATCATGTAAGCGGCTTTGAGGGTGAGCAAGCGCGCTTGTTCAATCATGATTCGGGCGTTGGCAATGCGCTCATGCCACACGCCTTGCGTTGACAATGGTTTGCCAAATGCGACACGGCTGTTGAGTCGTTGGCACATCAATTCCAACCCGCGTTCGGCGGCGCCAATCGAGCGCATGCAGTGGTGAATGCGGCCAGGGCCTAAGCGGCCTTGTGCAATCTCAAAGCCACGGCCTTCACCGAGCAGCAGGTTTTCAACTGGCACGCGCACGTTGGTGAGGGTGACTTCCATGTGGCCGTGCGGTGCGTCGTCATAGCCAAACACGCTCAAGGGGCGTACCACTTTCACACCTGGGGTGTTGGCAGGCACCACCACCATGCTTTGTTGCGCGTGCTTGGGTGCTGTGGTGTCGGTCTTGCCCATGACGATGTACACCGCGCAACGTGGGTCACCCGCGCCAGAACTCCACCATTTGGTGCCGTTGATGACGTATTCGTTGCCTTCGCGAGCGATGCTGCATTGGATGTTAGTGGCATCTGACGAAGCCACGGCTGGCTCGGTCATCAAAAAGGCTGAGCGAATGTCACCACGCAACAAAGGCTCAAGCCACTGCACCTTCAGCGCTTCGCTGGCATAACGCTCGAAGGTTTCCATGTTGCCTGTGTCGGGGGCGGAGGAGTTGAACACCTCGGCTGCAAACGGCACGCGGCCCATGATTTCGCACAATGGGGCGTATTCCAAATTGCTCAAACCATCGGGCACGCGTGGGCTGTGTGGAATGAATAAATTCCAAAGACCTGCAGCGCGAGCCTTGGGCTTGAGTTCTTCCACCAGTTCAGTCGGAATCCACGCATTGCCCTTGGCGCGGTTGGCGGCAATTTCTTTGAAGAAACGCTGTTCGTTGGGGTAAATGTGCTCGTCCATGAAGGCAAGAAGCCGTGCTTGTAGGCCTTTGACTTTGTCGCTGTAATCGAAGTTCATGGTGTATTCCTTGGCTCTTTTGTTTTATTTAAGCTTGTTGTGCAAATTTCCATGCCAGCTCCGCCATGGGGCGAGCCCCTGCGCCGTTGGCTTTGGCTTGGTCACTAGAAGCTGTCCCAGCTTCCACACGTTTGGCGATGCCTTGCAAGATGGCCGCGATGCGGAACATGTTGTAGGCGAGGTAAAAGTTCCAGTCGGCTTTCAGGTCTGCGGGAGTGGCTAAGCCTGTGCGGTCGCAATAGCGGTGGATGTTTTCGCTTTCGCTGGGAATGCCGAGTGCCGCAATGTCCACACCGCCAATGCCTCTGAAGGTGCCCGGTGGAATATGCCAGCCCATGCACAAGTAGCTGAAGTCGGCCAGTGGATGGCCCAGTGTGGACAGCTCCCAATCGAGCACCGCCAACACGCGTGGCTCGGTGGGGTGAAACATCAAGTTATCCAGCCGATAGTCGCCATGCACGATGCTGACTTTGCTTTCGTCCTTGGCGCTCGCAGGCATGTTGGCAGGTAGCCATGCCATGAGCTTGTCCATCTCGTCGATGGGCTGGGTGATAGATGCTACGTATTGCTTGCTCCAGCGGCCAATCTGGCGCTCAAAGTAATTGCCGGGGCGGCCATAGGTCTCAAGCCCACGCTCTGAAAATTTGACGGTGTGCAATGCAGCGATGACGCGGTTCATTTCGTCATAAATGGCACCGCGTTCGACGTTGCTCATGCTGGGTAAGGTTTGGTCCCACAGCACACGTCCTGGAACAAACTCCATCACATAAAAGGCACGACCGATGATGGACTCGTCTTCGCACAGCACATGCATTTGCGGCACGGGCACATCGGTGCCGTGCAGGCCTTGCATCACTTTGAACTCGCGTTCAATCGCGTGAGCCGAAGGCAGCAACTTGGCCACGGGGCCAGGCTTGGTGCGCATCACATAGCTCTTGGCTGGGGTGATGAGTTGGTAAGTGGGGTTCGATTGCCCGCCCTTGAACATCTCTAGCGAGATGGGGCCTTCAAAACCCGGCAGGTTGGCGCTCAGCCATGCCGCCAGTGCTCTAGTGTCTATGCGGTGTGCCGCTGGCATGGGCTGGGAGGTTGCTGTGTCGTCCCGGCTCATGCGTGGGCTCCTGTCAGTGGTCGGCTTCGCTGATGTTTAGCAAGGCGTCGCGATTGCGAATCACCAAGCCGCCCGGCTCGATGCGAATGGCTTCCTCGCGCTCCATGGCTTTGAGTTCTTGGTTCACACGTTGGCGTGAAGCTCCCAAAAGTTGCGCCAATTCTTCTTGCGCCAGATGCAGACCAATGCGTGTTTCTTGTGCATTTGTCAGACACGGTACGCCATAGCTGCGCGCCAAATGCAGCAGTTGTTTGGCCAAGCGAGAGCGCAGGGGCAGGGTGTTGAGGTCTTCCACCAAACCAAACAGCTGGCGAATGCGACGCGCTTGCAAGCGCAACATGGCTTCGTAAAACTCCACATGTTGGCTGAGAATTTTCTGAAAATCGGCTTTGGCCACGCACAAGATGGAGGTGTCGCCGTGTGCGTACACATCGTGTGTGCGACGGTCTCCGTCCAGAATGGCCACGTCGCCAAACCAAATACCGGGCTCCACATACGTGAAGGTGATTTGCTTGCCCGACAGCGAGGTCGAGCTCACGCGCACCGCGCCCTTGGCACACGCCATCCACTCGTCGGCTGAATCGCCGCGAGCTGCAATCAAGTCGCCGTCTTTGCATCGTTTGACGTAAGCGCATCGAAGAATGTCGTGTCTGAGTGAGGGTGAAAGAGAAGAGAACCAACGACCTGCGTTGATGGCCTCGCGTTCTTCAATGTTAAGAATAGGATCGTCCATAGCCTGTCTTTTGTGTGACCTGAAAGTAAGAATTTGTCACTCAGGAGACCCGCCATGTCTGCGGGTTTCGAGTGAGTGTTGAAGGTGGATTAGCTCTCGATGTGCATCAAGCTCAGCCCCAGTGCCCCGCGGCGACGCAGCCACGGGCTAGGGCGATAGCGCGTGTCGCCGTAAACCGTTTGCACGTTGAACAGCACTTCCAAGATTTCGGTGGGGCCGTATTTGTTGCCCATGGTCAGCGGACCCATGCTATGACCTAGATCGGCTGCGCCTGTGGCTTCGATGTCTTCGGGGCTACACAGACCTTGTTGGCACATGTCACATGCGATGTTGATGAGGTTGGCCACCACGCGTTGCGTGACAAAACCACCACTATCGCGAATCACGGTGACGGCTTTGCCATCGCGCGTAAACAAGGCATGTGCGGCATCACGCATGTCAGCGCGTGTGGCGGGGCTGGTGGCCAGTACGCGGCGCTGTGTGAGCTTGTCGTCAATCAGCATGTCAATGCCGACGGTGCGTGCTGGGTCCAAGCGTTCCACGATGGCCACGGTGGTCACGTCAAAACCCAAAGGGGCGACGATCGACAGCGCTTGCGCAGAGGGCGATGCACCCGTTTCAATCTTGGCACCCAAGTCTTTGAGCAACTGCAGCAGTTCGGGACGGCGCATGGCGCGGGTGGACACCCAGACAGGTGGCATCTCTGACACAGTGGGGGTCGTTGGTTCGGCGGGCATCTGCGCTTCGCCGTTCACATAGGTATAAAAACCTTCGCCTGTTTTTTGGCCCAATTTGCCTTCGCTAATGCGTTGCACCGCAAGGTTGCTGGGGCGATAACGCGGCTCGCTCAAGTACTGTTGGTAAACGGATGTGATGGCGTCATGCGCCACGTCAATGCCAGCGATGTCTAGCAACTGGAATGGGCCAAGCTTGAAACCCGCTTGGTCACGCAAGATGCGGTCAATGGTGGCGAAGTCGGCCACGCCTTCAGATGCGATTTGCAGCGCTTCTGTGGCGCCTCCCAAAATGCCAATGGTTTTGTAGATGGAATGCATGGCGAAGATTATGGCCGAGCCGCTGTGCCAGAATGAAATCAACCTTTACACATCGGAGTGCCTCTATGACCCTCAAGCTTTGCGGTTTCGCTGTCAGCAACTACTACAACAAACTCAAAATTCAGCTGCTGGAAAAAGCCGTGCCTTTTGAAGAAGAGTTGGTGTGGGTCAACCCCATCGAACCAGCCACTTATCACCGCTCGCCCATGGGGAAGGTGCCATTTCTAGAAACGCCGCATGGCTGCATCAGCGAATCGGCGGTGTGTGCTGAGTACATCGAGCAAGCCTATTCGCACCATCCCTTGATGCCTGCTGACCCCTTTGAGGCGGCCAAGGTGCGCGAAATCATCACTTACTTAGAGCTGCATGTGGAGCTGGTGGCGCGTGAGCTGTACCCACAGGCTTTCTTTGGTGGCAAGGTGGACGAAGCCGTGCAAACGCGTGTGCGCAAACGACTTGCCAAAGGCATTGAGGGCTTGAGCCAACTGTTGAAGTTCGCCCCCTACGTGGCAGGCAACACGTTCACGTTGGCCGATTGTTCGGCCATTGTGAATTTGCCTTTGGTATCGATGGCGTCTAAGGCTGTGTACGGCGAAGACATGTTGGCCCACTTACCTGTGAAGGCCTACAACCAGCAAATGGCCGAACGTGCGTCTGTGCAAAAAGTCAACGCAGACCGCAAAGCTTGCATGGCCTTGATGGCTGAACGTGCCGCCAGCAAAACCAACTGAGCGTTGGCTCAGCGGCGTACTTGCAGTGCGCCCGGATTGACGATGTTGGTAGGCGTGCCTTTGATGAAGTTCACCACATTGTCAAAGGCCGTGCCGAAATACAACTCGTAGCTGTCTTGCTCCACATAGCCAATGTGGGGTGTGCAGATGCAGTTTTCCAAGCGAAGCAACGCGTGGCCTTGCATGATGGGCTCGCTCTCAAAGACATCAATCGCGGCCATGCCTGGGCGACCACGGTTGAGACCCGTGATGAGGGCATCTGGCTCAATCAACTCAGCGCGCGAAGTATTGACTAGCAAAGCCGTCGGCTTCATGCGGTTGAAGTCGGCTAACTTCACAATGCCGCGTGTTTCATCCACCAAGCGCAGGTTCAAGGTCAGTACGTCTGATTCTTCGAAAAAGGCTTCGCGTGAGGCCGCGACATTGAGGCCGTCTTTGGCGGCACGTTCACGTGAAGCCTCGCTGCCCCACATCAATACGCGCATGCCGAAGGCTTTTCCGTAGCCCGCCAAAATTTGTCCAATCTTGCCGTAGCCCCAAATGCCCAAGGTTTTGCCTCGTAGCACTTGACCCAGCCCAAAATTGGTAGGCATGGAGCCCGCTTTGAGGCCCGATTGTTGCCATGCGCCGTGCTTCAGATTGCTGATGTATTGGGGTAGGCGTCGCATCGCTGCCATGATCAAGGCCCAAGTTAACTCAGCAGGGGCAATGGGTGAGCCAGAACCTTCGGCAACTGCAATGCCCCGCTCAGTACATGCCGCGATATCCACATGGCTGCCAATCTTGCCAGTTTGAGAAATGAGCTTGAGTTTGGGCAATTTTTCCAACAACTGTCGCGTGAGCTGTGTGCGTTCACGAATCAGCACCAACACTTCAGCGTCTTTGAGTCGGACGGATAGTTGTCCAACACCCTTGATGGTGTTGGTGTAAACCTTGGCTGGGTAGGCTTCTAATTTGGAGGCGCAAGAAAGTTTGCGCACGACATCTTGGTAGTCGTCGAGGATGACAATATTCATGCCCCAATTGTGCCTTGATCAACCCGGCTTTATGGCTTGGGTGAGCCTCAAAAAGTCGAGGCCCTGTCTTCATAGGTCAGTGGCGGTTCTCAAGCTCTGCCAGACGGTCAAGCTCAGCACACACATCGGCCATGCGACCGGAGATGACCATGCGGCCCGCATTTTTTCGATTGTGTTGCGCTTCCATCACGCGTGCAACGCGCAGTGGCAACGGGCGACGTGTGCTTTGCAAGGCTTGTGCGGGCATGAAGCCGCGAACCACGTTTTGCAGAGGATTTAATAGGCGGTAGGCGCCAAAAAGTGCGATGCTCATGGTCGTTGCTTTCTTTACATCATCATGGTGTTACGAATCAGGCCGACGGCCAAACCCTCAATTTCAAAGGGCTCGCCAGGTTCGACCACAATGGTTTTGAAGTCTGGGTTTTCGGCGAGTAGTTCAATGTGGCTGGCGGTTTTTCGAAAGCGCTTGACGGTCACGTCTTCGCCCAAACGGGCCACCACGATTTGGCCGTTCTTGGCGTCGCGGGTGGATTGCACAGCCAGCAAGTCGCCATCCATGATGCCGGCATCTCGCATCGACATGCCGCGCACGCGCAGGAGGTAGTCAGGCTTACGCTGGAACAGGCTGCTTTCCACAAAGTAGGTTTGATCGACGTGCTCTTGCGCCAAGATGGGTGAACCAGCCGCAACACGGCCCACCAACGGCAACGAAAAGCCAGATGGCGATGCGCTGAACGCGTGGCTTTCTTGGTAGCTGCGCTGGTTGTGGCCTTTGAGGCGAATTCCGCGCGAGGTGCCGCTGACCAATTCAATCGCGCCTTTGCGTGCCAGTGCTTGCAAATGCTCTTCGGCCGCATTGGCTGACTTGAAGCCAAGTTCGCTGGCGATTTCTGCACGGGTAGGGGGCGAGCCGGTGTTGGCGATGGCAGACTGGATGAGTTCCAGAATCTGTTGCTGGCGGGCGGTAAGTTTGGGTATCTCAATCATCGGTTCGGCTCCTGCACAATGTGTGTCTGAAGGGATGTGCCTGTTTGGACATCCAGTAACTGTATTTTTAACCAGCTTTTTAAGTTTGGCAAGCCATGAATGTAAAAAAAACTAAAAAAATTGTTGTTTTAGCCACAGGCGGGACCATTGCCGGACTGGCTTCGGATGCCTCACAGCCTCAAAACTACACCGCTGGCCAAGTAGCCGTGGCGGATTTGCTGGGGGGCTTCATCTTCAACGGGTTGGATGTGCACACAGAGCAAGTGGCCCAAATCGACAGCAAAGACATGTCCTTTGGGCTATGGCAAAGCCTGTTAGCTCGCGTCGCCCATTGGGTGTCGCAAGACGATGTACAGGGCGTGGTCATCACGCATGGGACGGACACGCTGGAAGAGACGGCTTATTTTTTGCAAACCGTATTGCAGCCAGCCAAACCCGTGGCCATCACCTGTGCCATGCTTCCCGCCAACGCCCCTGACAGTGACGGTCCTGCCAATTTGAAAGAAGCCTTGGCTTTGACGCAGGCCAGTGACTCACACGGCGTCTTTGTGGTGTGTGCCGGTCAAGTTCATCCAGGGGATGCTGTGCAAAAGAGCCACAGCCACCAACGCAATCCATTCACATCGCAGGCCCCTGTCACACCACCGGCATTTTTGCGTGTGCCTACTGTGGCCCAAGTGTTGGCCTGCAAGCGGTGGCCGCGTGTGGCGCTGGTGTTGAACCATGCCGGGGCAGATGGCCGCATGGTTCGCACCCTGATGGCCCATGATGCCCCCGATGGTTGGGTTGCGGCTGGCACGGGAAATGGTACTTTGCATCAGGACTTAGAAACCGCTTTGCTAGAGGCGCAAAACCAAGGCTCGCTGGTCCTGCGTGCGTCACGTTGCGCTTGGGGTGGGGTTCAGTCGCGTGATGCAGATGTGTTGCCTCATGCGGGCTTATTGACAGCGGTGCAGGCCCGTGTGGCGCTGTGGTTGCATTTGGTGAGTCTGCAGGCCTCTTAAAAAGCGACAAGCCACAACAAAAAAGCCGCTCATGAGCGGCTTTTTTGTGGGATGACCGTTTCCGATCAGGCCTCGAGGGCTTTGAAGGCGCGGTCTTTAATTTCTTCCACAGAGCCTGTGCCGTTGATGGCACGGTACTTGGGGGCTGCCGCAGCGTCGGCTTTCGCCCAGCCTGAGTAATAGTCAACCAAAGGACGGGTTTGAGCGCTGTAAACATCCAAACGCTTTTTGACAGTTTCTTCCTTGTCATCGTCACGTTGAATCAGGGCTTCGCCTGTCACGTCGTCTTTGCCTTCAACTTTAGGTGGGTTGAACTTGACGTGGTACGTGCGACCGCTGGCCACATGGGCGCGACGGCCGCTCATGCGTTCGATGATGGCGTCAAATGGCACGTCAATTTCGAGCACATAGTCGAGCTTCACGCCTGCCGCCTTCATGGCGTCGGCCTGAGGAATCGTGCGTGGGAAGCCGTCAAACAAGAAACCTTTGGCGCAATCGTCTTGGGCGATGCGTTCTTTGACAAGGTTGATGATGAGGTCGTCGCTAACCAAGCCACCCGCATCCATCACTTTTTTGGCTTCAACGCCCAAAGGCGTGCCCGCTTTCACCGCGGCGCGCAACATGTCGCCAGTGGAAATTTGAGGAATGCCATATTTTTGGCAAATGAAGGTGGCCTGTGTGCCTTTACCGGCACCGGGGGCGCCCAACAAAATCAGTCTCATGCTTGGTCCTAATGAACGATACGTTTTAATACTTACTTGAGGATATCACGCGCTTCCCTTCGAAAGCCTTACGCGGCGGCGCGTAGCAGTGCTCTGACCCGCGCCAAGTCTTCAGGCGTGTCCACCCCAGGTCCTGGGGTGTGCGCGGTGACATGCACAGCAATGCGGTGGCCGTGCCACATGGCACGCAACTGTTCCAGCGACTCCGTCACCTCAATCGGCGCTTGCGCCAGTTTTGGAAACTCACGCAAAAAACCGACGCGGTAGCCATACAAGCCCACATGGCGCAAGGGCGCAGGGTTGGGCAGGGTGGTGATGCCTTGGGCAAACCCATCACGCCACCAAGCAATGGGGGCGCGGCTGAAGTACAGCGCGGTGTTGCTGGCGTCTAGCACCACTTTCACCACATTGGGGTTGGCAAAGTCTTCCACGTTGTCAATGGCGTGGGCCAGTGTGCTCATGCTGCAATCGCTTCGTGTTTGTAGCAGCTGAGCCGCCGCATCTATCGAGGCGGGGTCAATCAGGGGCTCGTCGCCTTGCACATTCACCACCACATCGCCGTCTTGCAGCTTGAGCAAATCGCAGGCCTCGGCTAAGCGGTCACTGCCAGACGCATGGTCCGTACGGGTAAGAACAGCGTCAATGTGATGCACTTGGCAAGCGGCCACGATGCTGGCGTCGTCTGCCGCCACCACCACACGCGATGCGCCTGAAAGCTTGGCGCGTTGGGCCACATGCACCACCATGGGTAAGCCAGCGATATCGGCCAATGGTTTGTTAGGCAATCGCGACGATGCCAGGCGTGCAGGAATCAAAACGCAGAAAGACATTTAGGCCTTCAGTTCAGCGTCGGTCAGTGTGCGTGCTTCGTTTTCCAGCAACACAGGAATGCCATCGCGAATCGGATAAGCCAAGCGGGCACTGCGCGAGATGAGCTCTTGCGTGTCGCGTTTGTATTCAAGAGGGCCTTTGGTCACAGGGCAGACCAAGATTTCAAGCAGTTTTGTGTCCATGGGGTGATGATAACTTTGCACGTTGTGCCTCCGCCAAATGTCCATCGATGGCTGCGAGTAGCGCCGTGGACAAGGTGATTTGCAAGGGGACGGCCCAGGCTTGTGGGGTGTGCGACCAGAGTTTGACTGAATCTTTTTCGGTGCACAGCACATCGCCTTGTGAGAGGTCAACGCGCAGTTGCTCAAAATCCGCATGATCGGGCAGGGCTTGTGTGTGTGCCAGCGTCAACCCTTGGGCGCGAAGCATGGCAAAAAATACGTCGGGTTTGGCGATGCCGGCGATGGCTTGCACAGGGGTGTTACCCCAGCTTTTGAGTGAGCGCTGTGTGCCATCGGCTTGCACGGCGAAATCGCCTAAGCGGCGCTGCACGGCGAATTCATTTTGGCCAGTCTCGCCTGAGGTTTTAACGACCAAACAAGGCACAGCCTCTTTTTCCTGGGGGTTACGCCACGCCTTGCGCGGCCACACCTCACGTAGGGGGCCAGCGGGCAGCAAGTGCCCATTGCCCACACCGCGTTCATCAAAGACGCACAGTTCTAAGTCGCGGGCTAGCTGCCAGTGCTGCAATCCATCGTCACATACCAAGACTTGCACCTCGGGGTGCTGTGCCAGCAACGCACGCCCGGCGTTGGCGCGGCTTGCGCCCACGTAAACAGGCACGCCACAGCTGCGGGCCATCAGCAAAGGCTCATCCCCCACCTCATCTGCTGTGCTGGTAGTGGTGACGGCTTGGATGCCCAAGCTTTTACGGCCGTAGCCGCGTGACAGCACGCCCACACGCAAGCCTTGTGAGCTTAAATGTTGAACCAAGGCCATCGTGATGGGCGTTTTACCCACGCCACCCACCATCACATTACCCACCACAACCACAAGGACGGGCAATTGCTGCTGTTGCAAAACACCCATTTGATACAGGCCGCGGCGAATGGTGACCAATAGACCAAAACCCCAACTCACGGGCAGCAAGACGATGGCAAGCGCTTGGCCCCAGCCGCCTTGGCCATTCCAAGCTTGCGTCAAGGCTTGGGCCAAGCGACGCATGCTGCATGTGCCCATCATGGCGCTCAGTCGGCTTTGCCGCCAGAAGACTGGGCTGCGAAGGTGAGTTGATTCAGGCCATTGCGGCGTGCCGCCTCCATCACCATCATCACCGATTGGTGGCTGGCATGGGCATCCGCACTGATGATGATCATGGGGCTATCGATGCTTTGCGTGGCTTGTGCCAGTGCTTGGCTCAGGCCTTGTACATCCCGGGAGTTGACGGCGTTTTTGTTGACACTGAACTGGCCTTCGCTGCTGATCGATACGACCACCTCATGTGGGCGCTCTTGCAAGACCGAGGCGTCGGCCACAGGCAAGTTCAGTTGCATTTCTGTGAACTTGCTGTAGGTGGTCGAGAGCATCAAAAAGATCACAACCACCAACAAAATGTCAATGAATGGGATCAGGTTGATCTCAGGTTCTGGGCTCTTTTCACGATGAAATTTCATGCTCATGGTGTTGCGATGCGCCTTACTTCAAGCGTGCGCGCATAGCCAAAAGATGGCGGACAAAACGCTCTGCATCTAGCTCAAAACCCAGCACGTAGGCATCCACGCGTGCGCGCAAGTAGCGCCAGAACATCAATGCGGGGATGGCTACCATCAAGCCAAAGGCCGTGTTGTACAACGCCATTGAAATACCTTGGGCCAACTGCACAGGATTGCTGGTGCCTGGCGCTTGAGAGCCAAAGATGTCAATCATGCCAATCACCGTCCCCAATAAACCCAAAAGCGGTGCCGCAGAGGCAATGGTGGCCAGCGCCACCAAGTGTTTGTCTAGCTCGTGGGCGGCTTGACGGCCAACGGCCTCCATGCTGGAGCGTAAATCGTCTGCCGTGATCAGTGGCTCCGTTTGCAGCGCATGCCATCCGCTTGCCAAAATACGGCCCAATACGGAATGGTCATGAAGCTGAGTGATGACTTCTTGTGAAGGCAAATTGTCATGTGACGCTTGGAGTGCTTGCTCCAGCAAACCTTCGGGTGCAACCAACTGGGGGCGCAGGCTCATCATGCGCTCAATGATCAGCGCCAAGGCCACGACAGAGCATGCCAACAAAGGCCAAATGGGCCAACCCGCCGCTTGTATGATGGATAACAAAGCCAACACTCCAAAGAATTTATTTGAAGCAATTATGGCTCACCCATCCATTCACATGATCTGTGGATAACTTTGTTGATAAGCTTATGAAGATGGCTCGTCAACCCGCATAAATGCGATGGTTTAACAAAATGACCGAAAATTGAGCAGCTAAATTCTTAATAAAATCAATGACTTACTACGTGTGACGGTGATTTTCTTGGCTGCCGCTTTAAAACTATCTGTTCTCTAATTTTGTGGATGAATCGTCTATGTTGCCCTCCGAACCCGTAGCTTTGGCGCCGCGAATTTGGGCTGTTGGCGCGTTGTGCCGCGCCGTGGCTGATGCTTTGGAAGCGCGTTTCAATCCCATTGCCGTGCGCGGCGAGATTTCGGGCTTCACGCGCGCAGCCAGCGGGCATTGTTACTTCACATTGAAGGACGCAGGCGGGCAAATGCGCTGTGCCATGTTCAAACGCGCAGCGCAAATGTTGGACTTTCGCCCCGTGGACGGCGAGTTGGTCGAATTGCGTGGTCGTTTGGGCGTTTATGAACCCCGCGGCGAACTACAGCTTGTGGTGGAACACATGCGGCGAGCGGGGCAGGGCGCATGGTTTGAGCAGTTTTTGCAACTCAAAGCCAAGCTCGAAGCCGAAGGCCTGTTTGATGCCGAGCGCAAACGCCCCCTCAAAACCATGCCGCGTGGCATTGGTGTGGTCACCTCGCTGGGCGCCGCCGCCTTGCATGATGTCGCCACCGCCTTGCAGCGCCGCGTGCCGCACATTCCCGTGGTGTTGGCCCCTTCTTTGGTGCAAGGCCCAGACGCGGCGCCCAGCTTGACCCAAGCTTTGCAGCAACTCAGCCAACAACCCAACATCGAGGTCATTTTGCTGGTGCGTGGCGGTGGCTCCATGGAAGACCTTTGGGCTTTCAACGACGAAAACCTCGCCCGTGCCATCGTGAACAGCCCCGTGCCCATCATCAGCGGTGTGGGCCATGAGACCGACTTCACCATCGCCGACTTTTGCGCCGATTTGCGTGCTCCCACCCCCACGGCCGCAGCCGAAATGTGTGCGATTCCGCAGGCCGAGTTGTTGTCCAACCTGCAACTGTGGGGCAATGCGCTGCAAACGGTGGTTCACCGCCACCTCGACAACCAAGAGCAGCGCCTAGATCGCGCCCAAGCGCGCTTGGGTCGCCCGTCTGAAGGCCTGAGCACCGAAAAAATGCAGCTGCTGCGCCAACAGCAGCGCCTCACCCAAGCGGTGCAAACCCGCACCCAACGCTGCCACAACGAGTTGGCCACACTCGCCAGCAGCCTCGCTCGAGGCGTGCAGCAAACGCCGGCCGCTGCCCGTGAACGCTTGCACCGTGCCGCCTTACGCCTAGAGCTGCTCGACCCCAAACTGGTGCTGCAGCGCGGTTTTGCATGGTTGAGCGATGTCGATGGCCGCGCCATCACGTCTGTGACGCAAACCACAGAAGGCCAAGCCTTAGAAGCAACCCTTGCCGATGGCGTGGTTGAATTGAGGGTCGTGGCACCCACGCGCATTTAGTTTTTACAATTCACGTTTTTACAAAAGAGGACCTCATGGAACACACGCTCCCCGCATTGCCTTACGCCATCGACGCATTGGCCCCTCACTACTCCAAGGAAACTTTGGAGTTCCACCACGGCAAGCACCACAACGCTTACGTTGTGAACCTGAACAACCTGCAAAAAGGCACTGAGTTCGAGAGTCTGCCCCTGGAAGAAATCGTTAAGAAGTCCAGCGGTGGCATCTACAACAACTCAGCCCAAATCTGGAACCACACCTTCTTCTGGAATTGCATGAAGCCACAAGGTGGTGGTGAGCCCACTGGCGCTTTGGCTGCGGCCATCAACGCCAAATTCGGCAGCTACGCCGCGTTCAAAGAAGCTTTCGTCAAAAGCGCCGTGGGCAACTTTGGCTCTGGCTGGACTTGGTTGGTCAAAAAAGCGGACGGCTCTGTGGACATCGTCAACATGGGCGCCGCCGGCACACCTTTGACCACCGGCGACAAAGCCTTGTTGACTGTGGACGTGTGGGAGCACGCCTACTACATCGACTACCGCAACATGCGTCCTAAGTTTGTGGAGACGTTCCTCGACCAATTGGTGAACTGGTCTTTTGCTGAAAGCAACTTCGCTTAATTCAGCGTGTTTTAGTGGGCGTTAAGCCTGCTGAGACGTAAAAAAGCCGCCTTGGTAGGCGGCTTTTTTGTGGGTGGGCGCAAGCGTTACAGCTGGAGTTTGGTTTGCTCGCTGAGTGTTTTGCGCAACCGTTTACGGCTTAAACGCCACGCCGCTCAAGCGACTACCTGCTTTGAGCCCCTTCTTGGCAAACCAGCCTTGGTGCATTTCCAACACAAAGCGTACAGGCTTGGTTGAACAATGTGAGTCGGTGGTTTGGGGCTTCATGTCGGCCAAATTCACAATGGTGCCGTCGTCAGCCACAAAGGCAGCGGTCAGCGGCAGCAGGGTGTTTTTCATCCAAAAGCACTGGACGGAGGGCTGTTCAAACACAAACAGCATGCCCTCATGTTGCGGCATGTCGCTGCGATACATGAGGCCGATGCTGCGTTGGTCCGGTGTTTGTGCCACTTGCGTGTCGATTTGAAACATGCCAGCTTGCAACTTGATGCGGGACAGGTTGGTTTGTGGCGTGTCTTGACCAAAGGCAGCCATCGCCAAAGCAGAAAAGAGGAGGGTGAAGAGTGCGCGTTTCATGTCTGCGACTGTATCGCAGGCCAGATAAGGCTTTTGGCAGGCTTGCGGCCCTCCCTGCTGGCTAGAATCTAAAGAGAAACTTTCACCCTTTAGGAAACGCCGCTCATGTCTTACCAGCACATCCAAGTGCCTGCCGCCGGTCAAAAAATCACGGTCAATGCCGACACCTCACTGAATGTGCCAGACCAACCCATCATCCCCTTCATCATGGGCGATGGCGTGGGCCAAGACGTGACGCCCGTGATGCGCAAAGTGGTTGACGCAGCCGTGGCCACGACTTATGGCGGCAAGCGCCAAATTCAGTGGATGGAGCTGTTTGCCGGCGACAAAGCTACCCAGGTTTACGGCCCCGAAGTGTGGCTGCCTGAAGAAACGGCACAGGCCATGCGTGAGTACAAGGTGTCCATCAAAGGCCCACTCAACACCCCAGTTGGCGGTGGCATCCGTTCGCTCAACGTGGCGCTGCGTCAAGCCCTCGATTTGTTTGTGTGCTTACGCCCTGTGCAGTACTTCAAAGGCGTGCCTTCGCCCTTGAAAGAGCCAGAAAAAACCAACATGGTCATCTTCCGTGAAAATTCGGAAGACATTTATGCGGGCATCGAATACGCCGCTGAAAGTGCTGAAGCTAAAAAGCTCATCCAGTTTTTGAAAAACGAAATGGGCGCCACGACCATTCGCTTCCCCGACACGTCGGCCATTGGCGTCAAGCCCGTATCTATTGAGGGAACCGAGCGTTTCATCCGTAAAGCCATTCAATACGCCATTGACCACGACAAACCCAGTGTCACCATCGTGCACAAGGGCAACATCATGAAGTACACCGAAGGTGGCTTCCGCGATTGGGCCTTGGCCCTAGCGCAAAAAGAGTTTGGCGCCACCCTCATTGACGGCGGTCCTTGGTGTCGCCTGAAGAACCCAAAAACTGGCAAGAGCATCATCATCAAAGACGTCATTGCTGACGCTTTTCTGCAGCAAATCTTGATGCGCCCCGCTGAATACTCGGTGGTGGCCACCCTGAACCTTAACGGTGACTATATTTCGGACGCCGTGGCCGCACAAGTCGGTGGTATTGGTATTGCCCCTGGCGCCAACATGTCCGACACCGTGGCCTGCTTTGAAGCCACCCACGGCACGGCGCCCAAGTACGCTGGCAAAAACTACGTCAACCCCGGCTCCATCATCTTGTCGGCTGAAATGATGCTGCGTCACATGGGCTGGACCGAAGCTGCCGACACCATCATCCAGGCCATGGAGGCCGCGATTGCCACCAAACGTGTGACTTACGACTTTGCGCGCCTGATGGACGGTGCGACGCAGGTCAGCTGCTCGGCCTTTGGCGATGTGATGATTGAACAAATGTCAGAAACCCATGCCAACTAAAAAACCAACGCCCAAAGTTCACTTGCCCGACCGTGACGATGGCGGATCAGTCGTTTTAGAGCGTTTGACCCAGCGCACCAAACCCCCACAGATGTTTCAGGTGTTGATGCTCAATGATGACTTCACGCCGATGGAGTTTGTGGTGAAGGTGCTGCAAGAGTTTTTCAGCAAAGACCGCGAGGCCGCCACACAAATCATGTTGCAAATCCACTTGGACGGCAAAGGCGTGTGCGGGGTATATAGCAAAGACATTGCTGCGACCAAAGTCGACCAAGTGCTGGATGCCGCACGCAAAGCCGGACACCCCTTGCAATGTGTGGCCGAGCCCATTGAATGAGGCATGCACCACAAACGATACCTATCGTTTGCACG
>Ga0213920_1001067_pt1 | contig 16497 bp, 20 predicted proteins | sample McNCre1117MG_FD_161054 | JGI IMG/M metagenome (GOLD analysis project Ga0213920, IMG submission 161054) | Freshwater microbial communities from McNutts Creek, Athens, Georgia, United States - 11-17 MG | ecosystem: Environmental > Aquatic > Freshwater > Creek | place: USA: Georgia | collected...
GCAAACACTTTTGCTCGTCAATGGTGTAATTTTGCCCTTGAAAAAACCCACACTGCATTTCCATGCAGATGTACAAGAGTGGGATAAAAAAAGTCACTTCAGTGGGGTGGATTGATGCAGTAGCTCATCTTTTTTCTGGCTACCAGCAGACGAACCAAAGTAAAAGGCAATGATGCCTGTCCATGCAGTGCCAAGTGACCCTAACATCAACATCAAGGCATCGCTGGTTCTAAAGTGCTCTGTCATCAAGCCAATCAGGATGCCGAAGAATCCGATGGTGACGGCAATCGCCATGATGCCGGGGATCCAAGACTGCGTAGTCGACTGCATCTGTCTAGCTGACTTGCGGTCATCCACAGCAATCTTTTCAAAGTCCAACCCCATCTCTTGCGCCCTTGCCGCCATCGCCAATTCAGCAGTCTTGATCTGCGCGATCTGGTCAGCAGTTAACTTGCCCTCGGCAATGGTTTTATTAACGTCTTTGGGGTCAATGCCAACAGCTTTAGAGATTGCATCAACCGCCAAGCCTGCCAGTGGGCCGCCTAACGCAGTCGCAATGGTAGGTGCAATTTGTTTTAGCCAGTCCATCACTTCTCCTTTTTTTCGTTGATTAACTTTTGAATCTGTTGTTGTTGATGCTCAGTCTCATGCTTTGCTTGCAAAATGTCAAGGTACATCATCGCCATCATCGGCAAAAGAATGATGAACACAAAACACATGACAACCAACCCAATCAAAAACCCCAACGGATTTTCCTGTCTAGAATCAGGAGGTAAGCCATTAGATACAGGTAGAGGATAACTATTATTGTTGCGACCAGTAGCAGTGCCTTGTCTTGTAATGCGCTTATCATTTGTTTTCGTTGCCATGATTTAAGTCTTTCACGATGCATCTGCTCTAGTTCTGTTTGTTCCTGTTCTGCCTGTATGACCTTTCTCATTTCAATGAAATCTGTGTATATCGCACCCAATTCTGGCGGGCTTTGATATATCAACGTTTCTCTTAACTCTACCTCCATCTGCGCCATTCTTCTCTGAGCCAATACCCTGTCAAGGGCTTGCTGATTTAATGACGCAGTTTTGGGTTTCTTTTCTTCTTCTTTGACAACCTTGGTTAAGGTTTCCTGTGCAGTAAAGAATTTGCCCAAGTGACTACTGATGTCTTGCACGACATCAACCACTTCTGCGCCTGTTGCTTTGTATTCTTTATAAAGAGCACAACCTTGCTTAATGTAGCCAACAGCCGTGCTTGCCATTGCAATAAGAGTGATTGGATCAATTTGTTACCCCTTATGAAACCAGTTAGTTAAATACCCAGCAACGCTAGATATGGCAGACACAACCGCCATGCCCATCCAAAACCCACCCTTGGACTGGTTGGCCAATTCCAAGAGCTTATCCATGCTTGACTCAAGTTTATCTATCTTGGCTTCCAAAGATTCGACTTTTTGCCAGAGCACTCCATATTTCACCAAATCAATTTTTTCATCCATGATTAACTTTTCATAACGTAGGCCAATGCGTAATAGGGAGGAAGATTTGCATTTGTACCAGAAACGCCCTCAGTGGTGTTTGAGGTGGCCACAGTGATGCCTGTGGTTTTTGTAGTGGTAGCAACTGAAGCTGTATTGGTATATGAAGATGTGCCACCTCCTGCGCCACCTGATGTGCTGACAACTGAGTAATTGTGAAAGTGACCCGGGTCAGTGACCGTGGAAGTCGCTGTGTGCGTGTGGCTTACCAATATTGCATCCTTTGATCCACCAGTTGCCGCCACAGAATAAGTCGTTCCTGCGCCCACAATGAATCTATCTCGCAAATCAGGTGTGCCATTAGTACCATCACACAAATACCACCCACTTGGAATGCTACCAATCGACCCGTACCACAGCGAAATCATGCCTGCTGGAATCGTAGTCCCCACAGCAGTTTGCACACCCACAATGCCATAAATATTGTCGTATGTGCCAATGGTTGTACCCGCAGATGTTTTTAACACAAATTTATAGTTAAACCCATAGGTCAACCAAATTTCACTTGATGATCTGCCAGCAGAATCAAGCACAACAGGATTTGCATTAGCAATTGTCCCGTTAATGTCTGTGTAAGTAGTCAGCGCTGTGGTTGAACCAGCTTGGTATGTATACAGCAACCCACCATTAAGTGGAACGCCATTGTTGTCAAAAAATTGTTGACCGTTGCCAATAGGTGAAAGATTGACTGCCATTATTTTTCCTTACTTGTATTGTGGGGCCATGCCGCGCAACTCAAATTTCTGCGGTTCTTCTTCAGCATTTTGACTCTTTTGCGTGGCAGAAACAATATTAGACAATGCTGTTCCTGTGGGTACAGTTAAGCCTAAATTTTTTGCTTGTCTAGCCACTTTACCCAAAGCATATGCGCTTTCGCCAACCAATCTAGGTGTTTGCAAAGGCAACGCAAACAAGAACGCAGGGTTTGTAAAACTGGCTATTCCTGTTGCAGTCTCCACACCTCCAGCTAATCCTCGTGCTGTTGGTGAACTCAATGCCTGACCAGACAATGCATTCAAAAATGGCTTGCCACCCTCTGCTTCCAATTGTTGAGCCAATGACAAACGGTTACCATAATTGGTGTTTACATTGTTGCGTGTCAGACTTTGAAGTTTTCTAATAGCTGTATCAGCAGATGCTCGATTGTTCAGCGACAAAGCCTTTTCAATTTCTTTCAATGTCTCAGACGCTTCTGTATAGTCAGACATCACATTTGCATAAGTAGGCGCTTGGTCTGCAATTGTGCCTTTGACAGAATTGTAAATTTTTCCGCCTACCCTGCTTGCATTTTCTTGGGTGTAGGGTATTTGTTCATTTAAAGCGCCAATTTGCTGTTTTAAAGCATCTAAACCTTCTGGCGTGTGATAGTCAGCAGGATTTAATTTTTTCCAATCATTGACAGTTTTTTCTATGTTTTCAATGTGCTTATAGGCTTCAGGATTTTTAATTTGACCTTTAAAAGTTGTTTCTGCTTTAGCATCAGCAAGTGCTTGGTCAATTGCTTTGAAATCTAAAACAGTTTGGTCATTGCTTACATCTACCATTCCAGACTTATAAGCCTGTGAACGGTTTTGACGCATTACATTCAAATTATGTTTTGCGTTATCTAAAACATTAGATATGGGAACTTCACCACGCAAATTTTGAGCAAAACTTTGATCGCCCTCATAACCAGCTTTTGCCGCACGTTTAATGTTCTCTGACCCTGTGCCTGTGGTGCTTCCAAGAATAGGCGGGATTACCTTTTCGCCAGCTTTGAGTGTCAAACCTATGGGGCTTGTATATTCTGAGGCAGTCCTTAGACCCGTGGCTATACTTGGCATACCAGCTTTGCCAGCCAAGCCAGCACCGCCAGAAAACACTGTTGACAAGTCACTAGCAACACCAACAGGGTCATATGCTAGAGCTTCTTTAAATCCTTGTGAACTTCCATAACGTTCTTTGTAAAACTGACCCACTGCATTTGCAGTCTTTACTGCTCTGTCAATTGCTTCTGGATGTGCATCTAAGGCATCAATGTAATTTGCAATGTGTTTTGGGGTGATGTTATGCAAACCACCAGCCATCAAATCCATGACACTGGTTGCTGTCTCCAATGGATTGGTGACTGCCTGATACATACCTTTGCCCAAATTAATGGCGCTTTGTGGAACATTTTTTAATGCTGTTAAAGGTACATCTTGCCAAGAAATGCCTTCTCCCTCTGCATCGCCTGACATACCTTGCATCAAATTTTGGGCGGCTTGCAAATCAATTGGCCTTGATCCCCCCTGATCTTCAACCAAATGCTTTATATCTTCATATGTAATTGGTTTTTCAGGTGTCATTGCTCACCCTTTGAAAGTTTTTCAACGGCTTCCTTTTGCTTAAAAAGATTTTCTAAATCTTTGCCTTTGAAATATCGTTTGAATTGCTTTTTATCTGATTCTGACAATTGACTCATTGATTTATTGCCAAACAAACCAATCAGATGCATGACATCAGGGTCTTTGGTTAGATTGCTGAATTTCGCTTCAAAGTCTGCAATAGCGGCAAGGTTAGGTTTGCTTGGGTTTCCTCTGGCATTCAAAACGCCTTGGTTATACAAAGACTCAGCAGACAAAATACCTTTATCGTTATAAATGATGTTTCTTAATGTGTCTTTGTCATTGCCAAAATTACCATATGCCGCACGAACAGACTCTTGGTCTTGGTTTGACCTTGTTGAAACTTGTCTTGCGCGTTGTTCCAGATATTTTTGAATAGTCTGTTCTTTAGGATTCAATGTGATGCCTGCTGTTTTACCAGCAATAAAATTGGAAACTTTACCAACATTGACATCTTTATCATCAAGCAATTTAAGAATCTTGTCGTTAGTGCTCAACACATTAGGCACTGACTCAGGATTACCCAAACTCATTGCGTTGGAGGCAAAAGTTGGCAATTTACTCAATCTGCCCACACGTTCTTTGTATGCATCAAAAGTTTCGTCTGGTGCTCGTTGAATGCCACCTTGTTTTTCAAACTGTTTGACGACATCAGTAGGTGCAGGCTTGACCACAGGTTTTGCCGCAGGTTGTGTGGCGGGTTGTGCGGGTGGTTGTGCAGGGGCTGTTTGACCACCAGCGGCAGGCGCACCGGGGTACACCATGAACTTAGTCGCCCCAGTTTCTGTTGGCGCAGTAGTCACCATTGGCGCAGGCGCTTTTCTAATAGTTCCCAATGGCTGTATTTTGGGTGCTTCTCCGCCAATTGATGGCGTAATGGCTTGTTGAACTATCTCAGGGCCTGTGTCAACATTTGCGACTTTTGTTCCAAATGCGGCTTCTTGTTGTTCTGGCGACAACAAAGATTGTGCTTCTCTGATAGCGCCTTGAGCAACATAATCGCCTGCTGGAATGTTGTCAAACAATGATGTGTAATGCGAAATTAACTCATGCAATTCAGGATTGTCAGGATTAACTTTTTGCAGAATTTGCAATTCGCGCTTATAGCTTTCAGGGTCTTGAATGCCTAATCTACCCAAAACAGCCATTCGATCAGAAATTATTTCACGTTGTTTCTGTGTTAATTTTTGTTTTGATTCTTGTACACCAGTTTGTGCATTAGCCAAAGAAGTCAATTTATCTAAAACAGCACCCCCAGTTAAAGGGGCAATTCTTGGAATTGCGTTGTATGCTTTTTTCAGATCAATTCTGCCATTGCTCATGTAATTATCAGGATTTGAATTAAATTCCTGTAATGCCAAACGCTCTTGGTTTTCTTGTTCTGTTTTGCCTAAACCAATTTCTCCTGATCTGGCTTCTTGACCAGCAGTTTGTGTCAGATACTTCTGTTTTTCAAGTTCCAAAGGATTGGTAGCGGCTCTTTGCTGGTATTGCTGAACAGCATTGGCCATGTTGACCATTTCACCCAAAGACATTCCTTGTGGTGGTCTTATTTGTGCGGCGACTGGTTCTGCCATGATTTATTCCTTATGGTTGACCGTAGTAACCAGAATAGGTTGATGGGCTGATGTTATAACCAGCCGCACCAGAAGGCGCATTTCCGATTGCATTGTAGGAATTCATAAAATTACTGCCACTTGTTGGGGATGCCAATGGGTTTCTTTGCCCTAACAAGTTAGACAAATATTGTTGATTGCCAAGTGTTTGTGCGCCGCCAGCCAAAGCATTAGCCACACCCACTTGACCAGCACCAAGGGCTGTTCCTGCGCCTGCGATTGCGTTTCCTACGCCTTGGGCAGTTTGTGCCGATTGTTGACCTGTTTGGCCAAGTGATGTCTGTCCAAGTCCAGCAATTGAAGCTAATGAGTTGTAGATGTTGCCGCGCTGTGTTTGGAATCGATTAAACGCATTTTGATATTCTTGGCTGGCTTGGCCTTGGGTGTAGTCTTGCATTGCCGCTAATGCGTTGCCACCAATCAAGCCACCAGCTTGGTTTTGTTGAGCTTGCAGGGCGCGTTGGCCTTGGGCGAGTCGGAATGCGTAGCCGGGGTCAATGTCCGTCTGGAACTGCTCTGGCGTGTACTTTTGCGTCAAATAAGGTTTCATCGCCCCAATGTCTGACAACGCAGAATAACCAGCTTCCCTGTATGGCGCTTGTTGTGCATTCTGAACATCAAACATCTGTTTTTGTAACTGCGCCGCTTCACGAGCCGCCGCCGCTTGTGTTTGTGCGCCTTTATTAGCGCCATAAGCACTAATTAAAGACCCACCTAGTACTGCACCAGCTATCCAAGGCATATCAATCCCCTTTAATCAAAACTTGATCCACTTTTGACACATCTTTTTCGTCAGTAGAGTGAATGCAATACCAAACAACATCGGTCAAGGCTTTAACGCCATGATTTAAACCCGCTTTAATCTCAATGCAGGCTGGCGCTTCAATGATTTGATTTTCGCCAGCATTGGCCACAATAACGCTACCCTTTGCCAAAACAGACAAATGACTGTAATTGTGCTGATGTTGCACCAAAGTTTGCCCAGCAGGAATGTGCGTTTCCTTGGCATACAAGTTATCAGCAAAATGGTGAATTATTGTGGGTTCCATGTCATTGATTGTAATAAGGAACTTTAAAATTCTGACCATTTACCGTGACATTTATAAACCCCACAGGGTTGGCTGGCAAGGTCGCTGACCCCGCTGTGGCCGTAGACGCACTCGAAAAGTTAAGCAGATTCAAAAAGAACTGTTGCCATGCCCTTGTGGGGCGCTTGGTCTGCCCATCCAAGAACTCAGCTTGCGGGTAAGGGTTGGTCTGGCTTGCGCCATAAAGTCCTGTTGCCATCAGTTATCTCCTGTGCTTCCCTTGAGGTTGGCAGACACAATAACCGCGTTAATTGGGTCAGACACAGAAACCTCAAAGATTCTGTCTCGCGCCATGCCCAATCTGCGCCAAATAGCGCGGTTCTTATATCTTCCTTGCTTTCCAATAGAAGTCCAATACTCATTCGACCATGTAGAACCGCCATCGTTTGACCATCTCAGCATGGCTTGTGGGTTGTCGATGGTGTCCGTCCCGACACCGGGCTGGAACTGCACCTGCAATTCATCAAAATACTGCCTCTGCAAATCCGCTGTCAGGTGCGGTGCTCTGCGTAGCCTGCGGACATTTTGGCCAGAATCCGTGTAGTTGGTTTTGTCCAACTGATACAAAGTGCCGTTAGAGTAATCCCCTACCATCACCATGCCTTGGAAAACCGCACTGCAATTCCCACGGTGGCGTTCATACAGTCCCAAATTATTCGTATAAAGCCACTTGTGCCACATGGTGGTGGCTATGTCATAAGCCCATGTCAGGTTAATTGTGGGGAATGAAATAACATAAACCTCATGCCCCTCTAGCTGATAAGTCCATGAAATAGCGTCATCAATGTATTGATTGACAAGGGTATTTTCGACAGCGTGGTTGGAGATGCGTTGGGGTATGTACCCGTTCATCATCATGATAACGCCTTGGCCACGGTTGTTTCTGGACAGATAAGCAAAAGAGTTGCCTAGTCTGGCAACAGAAAAAGTCGCCGCAATGCCGTGCTGGGTCGATGTGCCGGGGATCCGCTGGAACGGGAACTGCGCCGCCCCCACATCCACCCACACCTCAGATGATGTTTCTCCCAACAAATACACCTCGCGGTGGTCAACAATCAGCGCCACCAAGTTATCAGGCGACCCATCTTTCGAGCCAAACGAAGTTCCCAATGAAATCGGTGACAAAGCGTTGGATGCCCCCCACTGCTGACTGCTTTGGCGGCTGTACACAAAATAATTGTCCACAATGTCAACTGTCGTGCCACCCGTGAACGCCCCATCTGAGCTTGGCAAATAGGCAAAATTCAGCCCATACAGCGTTCTAGATGTGACTGTTTGTGAAGTGCTGACGGTGTATGTTCCAGCGCCTCCTGTGCCTGTTCCAAGGGCTGTAATCATGGTGTTTGCCGTGACTGTTGACCCTTGGATAGTCTGCCCCACATACAAAGTGCCAGATGTGACCGCAGTCACAGTCAAGGTTGTGCCTGCAATTGATCCAGTAACCACCGCACCAACATTGACTGAATTCATCAGTTCGCTAGAAACAGCCTGAGTCAAGTTAATGGTGTAAGTTCCCACTCCACCAGAGCCAGTACCCAAAGCAGTTATTACGGTTTCTGGCAATATGCCAATACCAAACAATGCCTGATTGATGCCAATCGTGCCGTTGGTGACCGCTGTAACCGTCAGGGTTGTGCCGCTGATTGAGCCTGTAAAAACTGCGCTAGATGGGCTTGAAATGCGCCATGTGTAGCGATTTGTGCCGTCAACGATGTAGACATTAATCCCGTTATCAGTGATGCCTACACGCCCTGTGGTGGTGTTTAATTGGCCAACCAAGGTAGGGGTCAAGGTGGAGGTTAAGGCATAGACATATTGCCCAACTACGCAAATTAACTGACCGCCGCCAGAAACAGTGCGTAAGCCCCTGACCTCTTGGGAGTTTTGAAAGACGATCTTGGGCGTGAGACCGGGCGTTGGGTACAGCGCCACCACCCCACGGTCGCCGGGTTGCTTCAGCGGGTCAATCTCAGGATAAAAGTTAATGCACTCTTGTGCGTCCTGATAAATCGACTGCGCGGTGTAGCTTGGGCCAACTAATCCAAAATCTGGCATATCTACCCCTTATCGGAAGAAGCCGCCTGATAAAATCCAGCCAGCATCTTTAGCCCTGCCCACCAACAGCGAGTCAGGGTATCTAGATGTCTGCACAGGGCGCATATTGGTTCGCTTGATTGTGGCTTTGGCTTGTGCCGCATAGCCCTGAATCATCGCAATTTGAACCTGACTGTTTTTGCCGTACATAGGCATCAGGCGTTCAGCCAAACACCACCGCAACGCCATTGAGTAGGCTTGGGGCAACACAATCGTGTCATTGATTGATTCGTATCTGCGGAAAACCGTGTCCGCAAACAAGTGCATTTCGCCCTGACTAGGGTTTGGCCACACAAAAATGTTGCCCAAAGTCTCAGTGGGTTGGTAATACAGCGCTTTTGGCCACGGGCCAGACAGAGTTTTCAACCCAATCATCTCGTAATCTTCCAATGCCAAAATCGCAACAGGGTAATCTAAACCCCCGTTAACAATGGGCTGTCCATTAGAATTAGTGTTAATGCGGACAAAAGCAGAATTAATAACAAGCGGTCGTTGGTAATACGCATTGATTGTTGTAGACGCAACGGTTTGGGATATGTTGACCGTATATGTACCCGCTTCATTGACATTACCCCCTGCGCCTGTGGTAAATCCTGTGATGGTTGTGCCAGAAGTAATGCCTGTGCCACTGAGTGTCTGCCCAAGGGCAATAGCGCCTGAGTTAATGGAAGTCACGGTTAAAACATTGCCAGCGATGCTTCCGACAAAGTTTGCGCCGATCTGACCGCCCGGTCCAATTGTGTACTGCGTCTGACCTGAAACAATAGGAAAAACTATTTCAGTTTTATAGAACACCATCATATCTTCGTTTGACCATTGATCGAGCAAATCGTTCAACATATCAAACGCATCTTGCGTAGCATCCGCAGTCGGAGTCTCACCAGCTTCTAAAGCGCCGATGTCTTTCAATGCCCTGCTGATGATGTCGATTGGTTGTGCCATTTTTGTTCCTAAATATTCGGTGTGAAGATTTGGGGTAACCAAGGCGCAACAACAACTCTATTCCCTTGCAGGGACGCTAATTGTTCCTCTAAACGGGATTTTATAAGGTTTACGCCGTTTTGGGTAGTCTCATTTTGTATCCACAAAATCACATCTGCCTCAGTGACTTCATTGAATGGCTTGTTAAGGACTTTGTCGCTAAACCACCAGTTACCCTCAGTTTCCACTTTTTCGCCTGTATCAGCTTCTGCGGTCACAAAATATTTGGCGTGGGTGACCAATTCGCCATCAGCGGAGATTTCAAGAATTTTCCAATCAAATGTTGTCATGTTGTTATTTCAATCCAATTTGTTGTGGCTTCATCCCAATAATATCCTTTGCCATCATTTGGATAAGCCACAGGTGCATCCCAAAGACACGTTTCTTCTACCAATACCCAGCTTAAAAATGGCTTGGGTGGTATAAATGCGTCCCTGTTTGGGTCGTATGTGTAACCTTTACCTGCATAGTTCTTGCGAATGTTTCCATGATAAGAAGTGCGTTTACACACTTGACCTCGAAATTCTCCATAAAACTGCTCCCAATCATGGGTGGTGTCAGTTTCATCTTTTCCAACAATCACTTCTGTGACAATGTTGTTTTCATCTAAAAAAGCATAATGTGCCATTAAAGAGTCACCGTTCCTGTTCCGGCGGTAAATACATAGATTTTGTAACCGCCTGATGTTGTTGGGCCTGTGTATGTTAAACCGCCACCAATACTGGTTATGTTTCCAAGTGCGCTTGAATATCGAAGAATAACAACGCCTGAGCCGCCAGCACCGCCTGTTTGTTGACCAGCGGCATTATTACGAGCCGCACCGCCACCACCGCCACCTCTGTTAGCAGTACCAGCCCCTCCATCTCCGTTATATGCTGAACCATTGCCGCCACCACCAGCACCACCAGCACCACCAGAAGAAGCCCCTGCACCACCACCGCCACCAGCGTAAGTTACAGAAGACCCGCTATAAGAGGATGCAGTACCAGCACCGCCAGCACCACCCGCGTTTGTAGCTCCATTGCCACCAGCGGCACTTGCGCCACCGCCACCGCCACCGCCTTTACCAGCAAAGTTTGTACCTGTACCACCACTATTGCCCTGCCCTGATGTTCCTGCCGCACCAGTTGGAGAAGTTCCAGCACCACCACCACCACCACTACCACCAGTGCTAGGTAGTGTGGTAAATGAAGCACCCCCGCCACCACCTGTAGCGGTAAAACTGCTAAACACTGAATTACTACCATTACCAGCAGAACCATTTTGCAAATAGGTCAAGCCCGGCCCGCCTGCGCCAACAGTTATAGTAAAACTATCCCCCAAATTGAAAGATTGTCCAGTACCTGTAAGAAATCCACCAGCACCGCCGCCACCAGCAATTGTGTAATCGTTTACTGCACCATTACCGCCGCCGCCACCAGCAACAACTACATAATCAATAGAAAATTGCAAATATGTTAATGGTGCATAAGCCCAACCTAATGATGTATATACCTCATAAACACCAATCGTGGTGTTATATCGAATCATTCCAGCAGTAGGACTAGCGGGTCTTTGTGCAGTTGTTCCTACATTTAATGTTAATGCGCCTGTGGCATTTAAAGTTATATTCTGATCTGTCCCAACAGTTGCCGCAGTTGTTCCATTAGTCTGAAGTGCAAGTACGCCTGTTCCATCAGAGGAACTTTTTAGCCCTGCGCTACCTGAGACTGCGCCGTTGTCGCCATTGATGATGTTAGGCATTGCTAATCCATTCAAAAATAATTTTCATGGGTTTCCTTTATTAACGAAATGCGGCAGAACCATCAATATCAGACAGCCCATCAGTTCCTGAAAGGATTAGAGTCATGCTAATTGTTCCTCAGTAGGGCGTGGCAATGTTGGGTGTTCCCATTTGGCAATAAACGCACCTTTACCATCGCTGTTATCTTGCAAAGCAATTGTGCCTGTACCCGCCAAGAAATCTTCAACGTTAAGTTCGGGATATAAAGAAATTAATTTTTCGTATAACATTATGCGGCCCTTACTAATACAGCTTGAAAATAGTTGTATTGCTGTGTATTGAGTAACGTTTGTGTTATTCCGGTTGTATGCGCCCCATACAATTCAATATAGTCTGTGCTTCCATTTAAATAAATTACCGCAGCCACATTAGCCCAATTCCCTGTTGATGGGTTATTACCCATTTTAAATTGACTGCCGTTTTTATAAATACCTAATTGCGGCGCAGTAACAGCCCCTGTAAACGCAACATTACCGTTTACTTGATAATAACCAGCCACATTAGGTGTAAATCGGTAGTTAGTTGTAGGGTCATAACAATTTGCAGTATCAAATTCTTCCGTATTTATCTGCATTTTCACATAGGTATTAGTAACAATAGTTTGCGAATTGTTGCTGTAAGCGCTAAATGCTGGAGTTCCCCCAACACCTTTAGGAATTGATACATTTTGACTTGCATCAATAGTCACCGCAGTTGTAGGTGTAGCACCTGTTTGAAGAACAAGTGTTCCTGTTGTATCCGCAGTAACTTTGTATGCGGTAGTGCTTGTGGTTGATGCGCTGATCGTACTCATATCACTAAGTGCCTTTGTCCAGATGCCACAGTTAAAACAACACCGCTGTTAATTGTCAATGGGCCAACAGTAAAACCGTTTGTGCCTGTTGCAATTGTGTAACTTGCTGACATGGTTGTGGAATTAATCACAATACCGTTGCTGCTGATTTGTGCTGGCGATGACAATTCGCCTTTGCTTGGGTTGTATTGCAGTTTGGTGGAAGACACATATTCTGTGCTGACCGTGCCTGATGTGGCATTGGCAAACAATGGATAACGTGTGGCATTGGTGGTCGTGTCGTCCGATATGGTGACCGCTGTGCCTGCTGTTGCCCATGTAAATGCTGATCCACTCCATGTTAATGCCGTGCTTGCTGTGGTTGGCGCGATGATAAATGAAGTCGCGCCAGCGCCTGTTTGATAAGGAATTTGATTTGCCACACCGCCAGCAATATTGGTTGCTGTGGTGGCAGAAGTCGCTGATGTAGCCGTAACCGCATTACCGCCAATTGACAACCCAGACGCTGTTCCTGTCAAGCCTGTACCCGCACCGCTGAACGATGTGGATGTGAAAACGCCCGTAGAGGGGTTGTATTGGAGTTTTGTTGAACTGACGTACTCAGTGGTCAGGTTGCCCGTGGTCTGGTTGGCAAACAGCGGATAACGGGTCGCTGCGGTGGTTGTGTCATCAGTGACCGTGGCGTAGCTGGTGGGCGTTGACCATGTGGGCGCTGAAGTCCCGTTAGAAGTCAAAACCTGACCAGTTGTGCCTGTGGAAGTGAACGCATAAGCTGTTCCTGTGCCGTAAGCCACCGCGCCAGATGTGGGCGTTGCTGTACCGTTTGTGCCGCCTTGGGCAATAGCAATCTGACCAATAATGTAACCAGTGTCAATTGATTGATTCATCGGGTTGATGTACAGCTTGCCGTTGCTTGGATTAGAGTACAAGCAAACACCCAAATGCACCGCGTAATTAGGCGTTGTGGGTTCAGTTTGCGTAATAGCGCCAGCAGTGGTCGCAGACAAGTAAATCGGACTACCAGCAGTCAACAGGCTGGTGTCCAACCCTGTCACTGTGCCTTGCGTGACGATATAGCCGTTTGTGTTGTTAGGAATGTCTTGATTTGCAATGCCAATAACCTGAGATGTGCTGTAAGCATTGGCTTGGGCAAGAATGACATTACCTACTTGACCAGTTGAACCAGAGATGTAAACCACTTTTCCTTTAAGGATGGTCGAACCTGTGGAATTTCTTACCTCTTGCTGGATTTCCTGACCAATGTGAATAATGTTATTGGTCGTGTTGTTGTAATAAGCTAATGATGCTGAATTGGTGTCGTACCACAACCGTCCAGCAGTGTAAGTTGGCGGGGTGTTGGTTGTGAAAGTCGCGTAATCGCTGATGGTTGGGTTATTCAGCGTGGCGGCAGTCGCCAAAGTCACCACCGTTCCTGTTCCTGTGGTGCTGTAACTTGTATTCCAACCTGTGCCAGTTGAACTTGGAATTCCTGATGGTGGGTAAACCATAGGGCTTGTGTTTGTAATCGTTACTGCGGCAGAACCGTTGTAAGAAGTACCTGAAAGCCCTGATCCAATCGTCAAACTGAACAGATTTGACCCTAGCGACACGCCAGAAATCGTGCTGTTTGCCAGTTGAGCATTAGTAATCGTGCCACTCAAATCAGTCGTTGGGATGGTCGATGACGCTGTGAATGCGCTTGTGCCACTTCCCTTGACATAACCCGTCAGTGTGGTCGCCCCTGTGCCACCATAAGCCACGCCAATCGTGCTTGCGTTCCATGTGCCTGCGGTCAGCGTGCCAACGCCTGTAATGCCTGTGTAAGACCCTGAAATCAGGCTAGATGCAATCGTGCCAGAAGTGATCTGAGATGCGTTTATAGCGATGCTTTGGGCGCTTAAAGAGGTCAATTGACCTTGGGCATTGACTTGGGCGCTTAAGGTCTGAGAGGCTGACCCATAACTGCCTGCGATCACGCCTGTGTTTGTGATGCTGAATGTGTTGGAGGCAAGGGTTAAGCCTGTGCCAGCAAAATAAGTCCCTGTGCCTGAGAACTGAACCCAAGGCATGGCAGTGACATTAATCGTGCCAGTGTCTGCCGCCGTTGAAACCCAACCCGTATTGGCGTTGTTTGTGCCATTCAAAATGACTGTGTAAGCGCCCGGCACTTCTGACCACACATCCATGTCAGTTGAGCGTGTCCATGCGCTTGCAGAGGCAATATAAATGCCATTTTCAGCAGAATTTGTTTGGTTTTTGACCAAAACGCGGTCACCCGCCAAGGTCGTATACCCATCAATTGTTTGCAGTCCAGACAGCGTGATGTTTGCTGTTGTGCCGCATTTAACCGCCTGCTTAGGGCTTAACCCTTGAGCGATCTGGTCAACATAGTATTTATTTGCAATATCTGTGTTTGCGCTAGGGGTCGTGGTGACTTGCCCTGTGGTTGTCAGGATATTGGTAAAAACCCCTGTGGACGGGGTTGTAGCGCCAATTGTTGTGCTGTCAATCGTGCTGTTTGTAATGAATAAACCAGACTGATAGGGGTTGACAGTGGCGTAAAAGGGCTGACCCTGACCGATAAAGGTTTGAAATGTTCCATCGACCGCAAAATAAGCCTGAACAGGCAGTAGGTTTTGGTCTATGACTTTTGCAGGGTCAGCCATGAGCTTACGATTGGTCAGCGGCTGGAGTTACATACAAAATGCCAGCAGTAGCGGAATTGCTCTTTGCTGTCAGATAGTATGGTGTTGTTGGAGTCGCCACAATCAGCGGAGTTGTCATGCTTGCAGGCAGAACAAAGTCGCCATTAGTGCCATCAACGGGGAAAGTGGGCGCACCGGGGTCAACCGTCCCCCACCTCACCGCCATTGGCGCACCGCCCGTATTCAAGAACGATGTGTAGTTGATCTGGTCATTCGTATTGTCATCAATCAACACAGCAGAATGCGCTGTATTTGTGACTGATAACGCTACTGTTTGACCAGCATTGCGTTGGACTGTTGATGCCGCCATAGTTACACCACGCTGTTAGGAATTGGGCTATCTTCGCATGATTTTACACTGACTAACATCACTGCCGCGGCTTGAGTTACAGAAGCACCAGTTAAATTCATCAAACGCACAGTGATTTGGTTATCAGCGCTTGTGTAAGCATTGCCAATACCCACGCCAGTGGTCATTGCGGCATCGATTTGAACTTGGATTTTGTCTGTTGATTTAACGCCCGGCACACTGATATTCACCTCTGTCGTAGTGGTGGAAAAGGTTGTGCTTGGGAAAGTTACCTGAACGATGGTGTGCGCCAAAACATTTCCGCGCGAAATGGTTGTTTTTGCCATGATTTTTCCTTGAAAATTTATAAAAAAAGCCACCCCTTTTGAGAGTGGCTTTCTCCTTGGTTACATGAAATCAGCTATATGTGCTGAAGTCATAGCCATAGACATAAATGTCCATCGTAGCCGCCGCACCTTGGGCTGTGCCAATGTTCAGATACAAGTTCTGAGCAGATTGGATAGCGGTAGATGCCACGGTGCGCTGAGACACCACGGTTGAGCTTGTCAATGCAGACAAAGCGGCGTTTGCCACGATAGCTGTGCCACCAGCGCTAGGCGCAGTGAACAAGCCAGCGGCGGCAGTGGTCAGGCTGGTTGATGCGTTTGTGAAAACAACGTTGCTAACAGAGTAGTTAGTTGTGTTCAAAACTTGCAAAACAGCTTGGTCGCCAGTTGCGTTGACATTCACGCCAGTTGCGACAGCCAACAAGCGGATGGCTTGGTTGGAGGCGACATTCTGTGGGTGAATAGTGGTTGTGGTTGCTGGTCCGGGATTTGCCATTTGATTTTTCTCCTAAAAAGTTAATTAAGCGGCAACGCGGCAAGCGAGTTCGGGGTACAAGGGCGCCCAGCCATACAGCACATCCAAACGAGTCGGGATTGAATCGTTGTTGATGGTGTACTGCCGGACCACACGCATGGACAGACCGATTTCCTTGTCTGATGCACGACCAGCAAAGTGGACACCCTCCGGCAACTCGAGATCAGCCACGGCGAGCGTAAAGGCGTTCCGGTGCATGATGATGTTTTGCGGAGAAACTGTACCTGTGCTGTTGAACTGAGTCACAGCGGCAGTGCTTGAGGTTGTAGGAATCGACACGTTCTGGAATTGACCAGCAGTGATAACAGCAGGGCTGACCACCACGCTACCAGACGAACCAGAGGCGATTGCAACAGTTGACTTAACAAC
>Ga0213920_1001069_pt1 | contig 16493 bp, 15 predicted proteins | sample McNCre1117MG_FD_161054 | JGI IMG/M metagenome (GOLD analysis project Ga0213920, IMG submission 161054) | Freshwater microbial communities from McNutts Creek, Athens, Georgia, United States - 11-17 MG | ecosystem: Environmental > Aquatic > Freshwater > Creek | place: USA: Georgia | collected...
CGCATGCACGCCAAAGACGGCGAATAACGACGCAACAGTCATACAGACCTTAGATAGCGTTCGAACGGCTTTCATACTGACGTCTCCTATTTGTTTTGATGAAGTGGCAATCACTTCCAAACACATTAGAGAAGAAAATATCAAAAACAACGGTCACCTAAAGCAATCGCATATTTGGATGCGACAAAAGAAAAAGGGTTTACATCTGAAGATGTAAACCCTTGTTCAATTTGGTGCGGCTGGCAGGAATCGAACCCACGACCCCTTGGTTCGTAGCCAAGTACTCTATCCAGCTGAGCTACAGCCGCTCTGGAAAACCGAAAGTATATCACAGTTTTTTGGTAGGACGTCACGGACTTGAACCGTGGACCAAAGGATTATGAGTCCTCTGCTCTAACCAACTGAGCTAACGTCCCAACCGAAGGCGTCATTGTAGATTGATCGTGCATGGGGAAATTTAAGACCTTCCACAAGCGTACGTCTTGCGTGGCGCTCACCGTGCCCACAACCTGCGAACCCGTTGCCCACCGGGCGTTACAGCACAGAAGATGTGCAGAAATTTCAGGTTGTCCGCTGACTTTTTTGAAACTACGCTTGCGTTTTTGGAGGGCAGGCGTGGACCAAACGCAGATGTGTTTTTTTACGGCGAGCTGCAGCCAACGATCCCATCTGTCCTCCCCTTTCCCCGCAAACCTCATTTCTTCGCAAGCTCAAAGTGTTACGGATCAGCAATTACTCAATGTGATCGCTACTGGTAATGGATCGGCACGTGACATCTTGGACGCCATTGTGAATTTGATCTTACGGGTCAAACGTTCATTGCAAACGTGAGCACAAGTTGTCTTGTAACACGACATAGTGCTCGGCTAAACCAAAGTAGCGTCCCAATTACGGGACGCTTCTATATATCTAATACCTATAGTCTCTTAAGATAGTCGTTCCAAATCGATTTCTGGATACAAATTGAATCATATTGAACGCATTTGTTTGATCCAATAACCCTCTTGGTTCTGGCCATCCACCTGAAGTAGTGAGGCTGCTTGAAATCACATCCCCCGCTACGTAATTTGGACTGATTGGAAGGAAAACAGACTCAATTTTCAACGTGGATGCAGTTGTCGGTTGTGTCGAGTAATAGACCTTAAACGGAGGCGCTGCGTTGGGTGTACGCACATATGCAACGGTAAATGCACTGAGTGGCGTTGTGTATGAAATGCTTGAACTTGGAGTCATTGCATCAATTGACGACTGCTGCAACCCTTCTTGCCATTTCACAGTATCGATTTCACCTGACAGCGTCGCAGATGATCCCATTGTGTATGGACGGCTCCTTAAACGCTGATAGTACGTAGCGGTGGTGTTATCTTCTAAAAATACTTCTACCTTGTAAGCTGCATTTGACTGAACAGCCAATATGTCCGCATCACTAATTTTTGCTGGCGCAAAATTTGGACTGCCAGCGTTACCGAATTTCGATGCCCAGTTGTCGGTGTCAGATGCGCTTGCTTCACGTGAACTAAGTTGATAAACAGCCGAGCAAGTTGATGCCGCATTGGTAGGGTGTGTGAATATACTGAAGTATGAAGTGCAGCCAGCAACACTTTTACGAAGATAAATCCCGCCGACAGGAAGCAAGGGGCCAGTAATCTTTACGTACTTAATCAACGTATGCGCATTGCCAACGTTGTAGTCCAAATATATATTTAACCCTGTTGCGTAAAATGTCGATCTCGCTTGTGGACTGTTCAGTCGCGCTGCTAATAGGCTTCGCTTTTGGACTACACCACTAATATCTAAATAGTAGGGACGCTGATTTCCACGAAGTTTCAATACGCCACCAGTAGTGGTTGAGTTTTCTACTACGGTTACGATTTGCTCTGTAATGCCATCAGTGCGAGTTAAAGAAAGACTCACCAGTGCTCGCGTATCAGTTGGGCTGGCGCTTAAAAATCTAATGATTTCAGGCTTGCCAAATTTGGCGTTGTCATACAGTTGGCCTTGCAATCTGTAATTGAATTCACTAGCTGCATTTCTTCCGTCATTCAAATAATCCGACGCAAACTGCAATACCGAACAAGTAGCACCTAAGCTGCTAACTGTGCCCCTTGCACTCGAAGCTGAACCAAAGCAATTGTTGAGCTGAGTTTGGAAAATATCAGCAATGCTTGTGTCTTGAATTTGAGCAGGGATCGTACTTAGAGCAGAAGCAAAGTTTGTTGTCCTATCAATGCGGATGCCGCTGCTTGAAAAGTCCGCTGCTGGAGCGGTTGTGAGACTGCCCATATCATCCTGCACACTTGCACCAACGTTGCTAATTTCAACTCCACCGGCTTTTACGTCTACCTTTAAGTTGTCAAGCACCTTGTCAAAGCCCGAGCTATTAGCTGTAAACGAGCCTGACAGAAGATCAAAGTTTGCTGGCAAACCTGCAGAAGTAAGCAAACCCGACAGTGCGCCCTGTAGTGCGGTTGCTCTTTGAAAGACTGAGATAGATGTGATGCCTGATTTTTCCGTTGCAATACTGTCAACAAGTTTCAAAGGATCACCATTGCTGGCTAAGGTTGCAGCAATCGCATGAGTAACAGGGGTGATATTCAGATTCTGCGAACCACTAATCGTTGTAGGCAGTACAGACACGAGCGTATCTTGTGTGTCGCCCACTTGTCCTGTAGCGCTCAACACGTAAGGAGCTTGGCAACTTGCAATGTCAGTGGCTGTGAATGAGTACGCACCGTTGCTGTCTGCCGTAGTCGTTTTCACAGTGCCATCAGCACAGGTCAATTTGATAGCGGCGCTAGCCATTGGTGCGCCAACGGCAGCAACGCCACTCAAAGTGTTAGAAGTTGCACCACCAACACTAGCGCTTCCGCCCCCACCACCTCCGCAAGCGGCAAGAAGCACCACCAATACAAAACAACCAACATTTTTTGCTTGCATAGCCAATCCCCGAATAATTACTCATCTTTTTGACGACCAATAATTATTGCCTTATTGACAACCAATTTCCGATTAGTGATTACGCTTAGATTTCAACCTTTACAAAGTTTTCAGTCTAGCTTGAGTGTGTTTGGTAGCAAGCGGATTAGCTGAGCAGCAATGACCAGCACGATCCAAGTTCCCGTCACATCACCAGCGAACATGGAAATGGCAGGCTCGTAAAACTCACTAATTTTGTGAAGCTCAAAGAAGAGTGCTGCGTGCGGGATGACGTTGAGTGCCCCGCCAATTAAGGAGAACACAGCCAAGTGCTTGGCATTTAGTCCGCGTAAATCACTTGGCAGGTGAAGAACTTTGATGCAAAAAATCACTGCCAATACCGGGCCCACTGCTGAGAGAGTGGCAATCTCAAGTGACTCAATGGCATTAACGCCAAATACGGGATTACAGGTAATAAAGGTTCCCAACAACAAACCCAGTGCCGCAGGTAGCCCCATAACTAAGACTGTGAGCAGTCGCGCAGCAGCAGGCAAGAAAATCCAACAAACGTACTCGTTTACTTGAAATGATGAGAACACCCAAGTGTTCAGGTGGTAAAGGCTCACCCATAACAATGCAGCAATAGATGCATAGACAACCGAAGTTTTAAAGTCGGTGTCGTGCAGTCCAAGCATGTCTAGCTTTTTTGTGCAGCAACCTCTAAGCACTTGCCTAGCTGATCGAAGTAATCAGTTGCCAATTTGGTTGGTGTTATGTACTTGACACGGCTGTCATCAGTATCAGTGATCAACTCAACAATGCCCTTTTGTTTGAGTGTTTTGAGTCGTCGATGCACAGTTGTCGATGATGCATCTGGTGACATCGCCATTGCCTCTAAGACGCTGACTTTTTTACCTAAATGCCATGCCGCTGCAAGTTGGTTCAGCAATCGCTCCTCAATTGGGTCGATTGATGGGAATGCAGGCATCTCCCTCAGTGCTTGAACTAAATTCAAGAACCTAAGGTACGCAATTGATTTTTTGATCTGCTTAGTCACACGCAAAGTTTACAACTTTCAACCGACACATCAGTTTTGCAACAAAGCAGCAACCAAGCGTCCCGTAACGGGACGCTCATCAACTGTCGTGTTACACGACACCAAGCCCAATGCCCCGCCAAATTGAACGGACTCTGGTCGTCCAAATGCCAGCTTGAACACAAAATTACCTGTGCTTTATCAACAACTGAAAGGAAAAGCACATGTCCGCATTAGCAACCCTCAAGCTCTCAGCTGCAAAGAAATCACAAAGCACTAATCCTGCTTCAGTGCGTCGCAACAAACTCAGCAAGAAGATATGGGAACAGATTGAACTTGCCAAAGCCCAAGCATCAGGCAGCACTTTCACAACCACTCGCTTTCGCACTGTGACAGATGATGACGATGGTCGCCGAAGTGTTCAAGTTTCAAAATTAGTCCGTGCTTGGTGGTGGACTGCTGAAAACGGCAAGCTGGCGCTGAACCTGCGTTACGGCGCACGAGTGATTGAGATTGCAAAAGGCAAATCTGCCGTTGAAGTTGGTAGCGCCAGCGAACTTGTACCTACGCTTGAGCTGCTGAAGAAAGCGGTGGAAGGCGGAGAGCTTGATCTGCAAATTGAAAGCGTCGGCATCAAGCTGCGTGAGGCATTTGGCCGCTGAATTTAAGACTGGGCAGCACAGCTAGGCTGGTGCCTACGCGAGGGAAAAATAATACCTTTTCATCAGCGTTTAGCACAGTGTGAAGGGCACCGTTTTTCAAAACCTGCTGCAACTCGCATAAACACTGGGGTTGCTGTAGATCTAGGATTTTTATGAGTCCTCTGCTCTAACCAACTGAGCTAACGTCCCAACCGAAGGCGTCATTGTAGATTGAGCTGAACGGGGCTATTCAAGTATTCAGCCGTGAAGTCGAAACATCTGTGTACGGTGCTAATTCCAGCACCGCAGACTGTTTTGACGCCATCCCATGACCTTCGAGATTTTCAGCGCCATCAAAAGCCACATCATTCGCTGGCTACGCCATCTGCTGATGGCTGGTGGCATTTGCTTGCTCGTTGCCTGTGGCGGCGGAGGCGGAGGCGGAGGCGGGTCGCCAATAACAGCGGCTGAGCCCACACCTACATTAGAAAATGCGTCACTTGATTTAGCACCGTTTTATGCAGGCAAAGCTATTTTTCTAAAGCCCACATACAGCACGGGCACAGGAAAGATCACATGGGTCAATGCCTCTAATACAACTGGAGAACTCAACATCAGCGGATCAGGAACCTTAATTCAAGACAATCCGACGAGCACGACTACTTACACATTGACAGTAACTTACCAAGATCCGACCAAAGTCACACCCAGTCTTATAAGCAAATCATCGCCGCTTCTGACGGTGACTATCACGCCGGTAACAGTTGCGCCAGTAACCTTAGATCAAAGTCAAAACACATTAACTACAGGTCGCAGCGACCACACCAGCGTGAGGCTGCCGGATGGTCGTGTCTTGGTATCTGGCGGCACTGATGGCACAACAGTATTGAAATCGGCCGAAGTTTTTGACCCTTCGACAGAAAAATGGAGTCCGGCCACCGACATGAAAACTGCTCGGCGCGGCCACACCATGACACTTTTACAAGACAACAAAGTGCTTGTGACTGGTGGTTTTGATGGCAAAGCCGCACTAGCAACAGCTGAAATATACGACCCTTCATCCAATACGTGGACTGCAACTTTAGGCCCGATGGCACTAAGCCACCGCTTCCACTCTGCCACCCTATTACCTGATGGAAAAGTGCTAATTGCGGGCGGTGTTGCAGGGCCATTGCTCACAGCCGATCCTAAAGTTACCGAGATATACACGCCATCAACTGGCTTATTCACAGCGGGGCCATCGTTGCAAGAAGCTCGTCAAGGACACACAGCAACGATGTTGAAAGACAGCAAAGTTTTATTTATTGGCAATAGTGGCGACAACTCTTCTGCAGGGAAAATACTGACTTACAACAGCGCAACGCCTGCATCTTCGACATGGACAAGCACATCCACAGCAATCAATTCGCGCTACAACCATACGGCAACAGTTCTCGACGTTGCACAAAGTAAAGTTCTTGTTGTAGGTGGCGGTGTCGCGCCGACCTCTGTTGAAATTTACAACCTTGATACAGACACTTGGTCTACCGTATCCCCCATGTCAACAGCACGATCACTGCACACCAGTACAAAACTTTTGGACGGTCGTGTTTTGGTTGTAGGCGGCTACGATGGCAAGCAATCTCTGACAAGCATAGAAATTTATGATCCAGTTCTCAATTCTTGGACGATCAATTCAAAAGTGCTGAACTCTGCGCGCGCCATGCACACCAGCACACTGCTAATGAACAACGGTAATGTCTTAATCGTAGGCAGTTACTTTCAAACTTCTGGCACGATCTTAAAAACCACAGAACTATGGCGTCCTTGATTTAGCGTCAAGAAAACGAGTCGATATTTCAATCAACAATTTTTAGACAGGAAATGATTTATGAAAAAAGTTTTCACATTGGCAGCTTTCGTGATTGCATCTCAAAGTAGCTTTGCTCAACCTGCAAAACCCAATTACAGCTACTTTGAAGGCTTTAACCTCAGCATGGGTGCTGCTCAAAATAAAACCGAAAAAACCGATGTATCGGCAGCAACAACAACCAGTACAAACACAACCGTTGGCGTCGCCAAATTGAATTACACCTTCGCACTGGCCTACCCAGCCAAACTAGGTGTTTCAGGCACATTTGATTTGAAAAATTCAAAAATTGCGGACACTGAAAATCTAGCGACAAACGGCATCACTGAGGTTTCTATCGAACCAGGTATTTTGCTTTTAAGTAACTCTTTGCTTTACGCCAAATTGGGAAGCTATTCCAGTCGTTACGAGGCAGGTGCAAGCGCCGCACGCAACCTAAGCGGCACAAGCTACGGCATCGGTATCAAGCATTACATCTATGGCCAAAACTTCATTCAAGCTGAATGGACACAACGCAAGGCCGATGACAACGGCGCAGGTTTGGCTGGCATCAAGTTCAAACAAAGCTCAGCCGCACTGTTGGTCGGCTTCAACTTCTAAACCTCCTCAGGTTTAAAACCGCGAGGGATTTATCATCCCTCGCATGAAACTCTCTCCCAGAGCCCTTGGGCTCGCTGCAGCGGTTGTCACGGTGATCATTTGGTCATCGTTCATTGTGGTGGCGCGTGCTTCAGCTGCACACAGCTTGCTGCCTCTGGATATTGGTTTTCTGCGCATCATCGGCGCAGGCTGCATCTTGCTGCCTTGGGGTTTCTGGCTGATGCGCAAGCAACGTCAATCTGGCGAACGTGTGGGCTCGTTCCTCGGCTTGTCCCCTCTGCCTTTGGGTATCACCGCTTTAGCGGGGTTGTTCGGCAGCATGCTCTACGCCATGCTGGCCTATTCTGGCTTTTTCTTTGCACCTGCGGCACACGCATCTGTGTTGATGCCTGGCAGCTTGCCGCTTTGGACCTCGCTCTTAGCCATCGTGGTGCTACACGACCACATCACCCGCGCCCGTGCCATAGGCCTCGCTTGCATTGTGATGGGCGACCTGTTGGTGGGCGGCGCCAGCTTGCTCAAAGCCTTTGATGGCGGCGAAGTGTGGAAAGGCGATTTGATGTTCATGTGCGCGGCGTTTTGCTGGGCCTGCTACAGCGTGTTGGTGCGCCGCCATTCACTAGCACCCGTGCGAGCAACCATTGCGATCACCGCATTTTCTTGCGTCACCTTCGTACCTATCTATGGTTTGGCTGCATTCGCTGGTGTTCTTCCAAGCCATTTGGGCACAGCGCCTGTTACAGAAATGCTGTTTCAAGCCATTTACCAAGGCGTGGGTTCGGTGGTGATTTCTGGCATCACCTTCAATGTGATGATTCGCCACTTTGGTCCTGTGCGCTCAACCATGATCACAGCTCTCGTACCCGGCTTATCGGCTTTGGGGGCTGTGGTGTTTTTGAATGAACCTATGAGCATCCACCTACTGGCAGGCTTGGCATTGGTGACTTGCGGTATTTTGTTTGGCGTAAGACTGCCAAAAACCTGAATGTGCTTATTTGTGGCTCAGCGCATTGCTGACCAACTTAGACGTGATATCCACAATCTGAATCATGCGGTCGTAGGCCATGCGCGTAGGGCCAATCACACCCAACGTGCCCACCACTTGGCCGTCCACTTCGTAAGGCGCGCTGACGACCGAGAGATCGTCAAGTGGCACGACATGGCTCTCACCACCGATATAAATACGCACACCTTCCGCCTGCGCAGAAATGTCCAACAAACGCACCAACTGCGCCTTTTGCTCAAACAAGTCGAAGGCACGGCGCAGGTTGCCCATGTCGCTAGAGAAATCACTCACCGACAGCAAATTGCGCTCACCACTGATGACAACATCGTCTTGTGCTTGGGTCAGAGCCTCGGTGCTGACCTGCACAGCCGCTTGCATCAAGGTGGCGATTTCACCGCGCAAAGACTCCACCTCGGCCAGTAATTTTTCGCGCACCTGCTCAATTGCCATACCTGCGAAATGGTGGTTCAAATAATTGGACGCTTCCACCAGCTGGGAAGCGGTGTAGTCGATCTCGGTAAAGAGCACTCGGTTTTGCACATCGCCTTCGGGTGACACGATGATCACCAACAGACGTCGGTCCGATAGGCGTAAAAATTCAATATGGCGAAACACCGAGCTGCGACGCGGCGCAATGACCACGCCCACGAAGTGCGACAAGTTCGACAGCAAATGCGCGGCATTGGCAATGACCTTTTGCGGCTGATCAGGTGCCAAGCTGGGCGTTTGCATTTGGCTGCGCTCAGCGGTCAGCATGGTGTCCACAAACAAGCGGTAGCCGCGTGCGGTGGGAATGCGCCCGGCCGAGGTGTGCGGGCTGACAATCAGGCCCAAGCCCTCTAAATCGGACATCACGTTGCGAATCGTCGCAGGCGACAACTCAATGCCGGTGGCACGAGAAAGCGTGCGCGAGCCGACGGGCTGCCCGTCGGCGATGTAGCGCTCTACCAGCGCTTTGAGCAACAACTTGGCGCGATCGTCTAGCATGGTGAATCTTTGCCGAATTTTAGTGATGTAATTTGCCTATGAAATCGAAGTTTCGTCACATTGCCTTGCTTGGAAAATACCACCTGAACTTAGGTTCAGGCGCTAAGCCCTCTTCACGTCAAACACTCGAGAGCATTGCACAGTTTTTGCACACGCAAGGCTGTGAGGTCATCTTGGAGCACGACACTGCAGCCAACTCGGGCCTGACAGGCTACCCTGTGATGAACATCGAGGAGATCGGCAAGACCTGTGATCTCGCCGTCGTGGTTGGCGGCGATGGCACGATGTTGGGCTACGCCCGCCAACTCGCACCTCACAACGTGCCGCTGATTGGCATTAACCAAGGCCGCTTAGGCTTCATCACCGACATTGCCCTCAACGAAGTTGAGCGCACGCTTGAAGCCATGCTGGGCGGCGCGTACGAAGAAGACCGACGTGCCCTGATGCGCGCCAAGGTTTGGCGCGATGGGCATTGCGTGTTCAACGCTTTGGCTTTGAACGATGTGGTGGTCAACCGTGGCGCCACATCCGGCATGCTGGAGGTTCGTGTCGCCGTCGATGGCCGCCATGTGGCGAACCAACGGGCTGACGGTTTGATCATTGCAACCCCAACAGGATCCACGGCTTACTCGTTGTCAGTGGGCGGGCCCTTGCTGCACCCCTCTTTGCCCGCCTGGGTGTTGACCCCGATTGCACCGCACACCTTGTCAAACCGCCCTATTGTGTTGGCCGACACTGGAGAGGTCACGATTGACTTGGTGGCGGGACGCGACGCCAGCGCCAACTTTGACATGCAGTCGCTTGCCTCTCTTTTGCTGGGTGACCGCATCACGGTCAAGCGCTCCAACTACCAAGCCACCTTTTTGCACCCTCGTGGTTGGAGTTATTACGATACCCTGCGTCAAAAACTGCACTGGAACGAGGGCGTGGCATGAGTTTGCAGCACATCGTTTTGCGCGATTTTGTAATCGTGCGCGAACTAGACCTCGATTTGTCGAGTGGCTTTTCTGCGCTAACCGGTGAAACCGGTGCTGGCAAATCGATCTTGATTGACGCCCTACAACTGGTGTTGGGCGCAAGGGCAGAAAGCAGCGTGGTACGTGAAGGTGCCTCACGTGCCGAGATTTGTGCGGAGTTCGACACGACGCCAGCCATTTTGAAATGGCTAGACGACGAAGGCTTTGCAGACATTTCGGCAGACGACCTTCTGCTGCTCAAGCGGACCATTGACGCACAAGGCAAAAGCCGCGCATGGATCAACGGCAGCCCTGCCACCGCCACCCAGCTGCGCGCCTTGGGCGACATGGTGCTGGATATTCACGGCCAACACGCATGGCAAAGCTTGACCCGACCCGAGGCAGTTCGCGGGCTGCTTGACGCCTACGCCGGTGTGACGCTGCAAAACCTGACACAAACTTGGACGCAATGGCGCCAAGCCACCCAAGCCTTACACCTTGCACGCACCACACAAGCCACACTTCAAGAAGAGCGCGAGCGCTTGATATGGCAAATCACCGAAGTCGACAAACTCGGTCCCGCCGTGGATGAGTGGAACGAACTCAATAGCCAACACACACGCCTGTCCAACGCACAAGCCTTGATGGATGCGGCACAAACCGCCATAGCCGCGCTAGAAGACGATGACCGTGGGGCGTTACGTCTCTTGTCTAAAGCACAAGACACTTTACAAAACCAAACCGATGTTGAGCCAGAGTTCGCCTCGTTGGTCGACGTGCTCGCCTCTAGCCTCGCACAAGCGGGTGATGTGACGCACTCGCTGAACGCCTACCTGGGGCACACCGAACTGGACCCACAACGCCTGCAAACACTGGACGACCGGATGTCCTTGTGGATGTCTTTGGCGCGCCGCTTCAAGCGCACCCCACAAGAATTGCCCGCGCTCTACCTCGAGTGGAAAGCCCGTTTATCGCAGCTTGATGCTGCCACCGACCTTGATGCCCTAGAAGCCTCCGAAGCCAAAGCAGCCACTGCTTACCAAGTCGAAGCGCGCCAAGTCTCGCAAGCACGCGCACACGCGGCGCCCAAGCTTGCCAACGCCATCACCCAAGCCATGCAAGGCTTGGGCATGCAAGGCGGTCGCTTTGAAGTACAGCTTGAAAAAGCTGAACAACCGACTGCCAGCGGCTTAGAAAGCATTTTGTTTTTGGTGGCAGGTCACCCAGGCAGCACGCCTCGCCCCGTGGGAAAAGTGGCGTCAGGCGGTGAGTTGTCGCGCATTGCGTTGGCGATCGCCGTCACCACCAGCGAGCTGGGCACTGCACAAACATTGATTTTTGACGAGGTCGACTCAGGCGTTGGCGGTGCCGTGGCCGAAACCGTGGGCCGCTTAATGAAGCAGCTGGGCCAAGACCGCCAAGTACTGGCCGTGACCCACTTGCCACAAGTGGCAGCCTGCGCCGACCATCACTTGGTGGTATCCAAGCACAGCGATACGCACGGTACGTCGAGTCAAGTCAACGCACTCAGTGCCGATGCCCGTGTCAACGAAATGGCGCGCATGTTGGGTGGCGAAAAAGTGTCAGAGACAACCCTCGCCCATGCCCGTGAAATGCTACAAACCTCAGCAAAGGCCAGCAGAAAATGAAACAAGAACTGGTACTCATCACCGGCATGTCGGGCTCGGGCAAATCCGTAGCATTGAACGCACTCGAAGACGCTGGCTATTACTGCGTGGACAACTTGCCACCAGAATTGCTGCTGCCATTTGTGCAGCTCGAACAGCAACAAAGTATCAGCAAAGTCGCCATCGCGATGGATGTACGCAGCGCCAGCTCGCTGCCCTTGGTGCCTGCACAGTTGGCCCATTTGCGTTCCATGGATGTCGATGTGCGATTGCTCTTCTTGGACGCCACCACCGAAATTTTGGTCCATCGTTTTTCTGAAACACGCCGTCGCCACCCGCTGTCGCGTCAAGACGGTCAAGACGTGGTTCGCGACCAGCAGCGTGACCTCGTTGAAGCTATTGAGTTCGAGCGCGAACTGCTGGCCGAGTTGCGAGAAGAGTCGCACATCATCGACACCAGCTTGCTACGCAGCAGCAAGCTGCAGGGCTACATCAAGTCACTCATTTCGGCGCCGGCCACGCAACTGACCTTGATGTTTGAATCGTTCGCTTTCAAACGTGGCATCCCCGTGCATGCCGACTATGTGTTTGACGTGCGCATGTTGCCTAACCCACACTACGAGCCTGCTTTGAGACCGCTCACAGGCCGTGATGCGCCTGTGGCTGAATGGTTGGCCGACCACGGCGCAGTTGAAAAAATGGCGAGTCAGATTTCTGATTTTCTCAACTCATGGCTGCCCGACCTCAACCAAGACCACCGCAGCTATGTGACGGTGGCGATTGGCTGCACTGGCGGTCAACACCGTTCTGTGTACTTGGTGGAGTTGCTGTTTCAGCGCTTTGCGCATGAGTGGGTCACGCTCAAGCGCCACCGCGAACTCGATTTGACGCCTTAAAGGCTAAGCAATTTGCGCACAGGCGCGGGCAAACCCAATGCTGACCAATCAGCCTGCGCCACCCATTGCCCCTCGCCCAACGAGGCACCCAACTTAGCTGGGTTTGGCAGCATCAATTGCACAGGATGCAAGTGCAAATCTTTGTGTGTCAGCACATGCTTGAACACCCCACCCTCCTGCAACTGCGAGCGGTACTTCACAGGCAGCGCAGCCTGCAAAGCCTCAAAACTCTCAAACACCGGCAGACAATACAAGCCCGCCCACACGCCAGTTTGTGGGCGCTGCATCAGCCACACATCACCTTGGGCAGTTTGAGTTTGCAACAGCCACAGCTGCTCTGAACTGCGTTTGAGTTTGCGCGTCTTAACTGGGTAACGCTCAGGCTGACCTTCAGCCTTCGCCACGCACACATCGGCCACAGGGCATTGTGTGCATTGTGGCTTTTTCGGCGTGCACACGGTCGCCCCTAAATCCATCACACCCTGGGTGTAATGCGGCATGGCTTGCTTCACATCACGCTGCGGCAGCATGGTTTGGGCGATGGCCCACAACCCTTTTTCTACACGCGATGAAGCCAAGTCTTCTTTGAAGCCCAAATAGCGCGTGAGCACACGTTTGACGTTGCCATCCAAAATAGCAATCGGCTCGCCAAAGCACAGCGAAGCGACAGCCGCAGCGGTGGAACGGCCAATACCAGGCAAGGTTTGCAAAGCCTCTGAGCTACGCGGGAACGCACCGCCATGCAAAGCCACCACATCTTGCGCGGCGCGATGCATATTGCGAGCACGGCTGTAATAGCCCAAGCCACTCCACAGGCCTAACACTTCGTCTTGATGCGCAGCTGCTAAATCTGCCACCTTGGGAAAACGCGCCATGAATCGCGAAAAGTACGCGCACACCGTGACCACTTGCGTTTGCTGCAACATGATTTCCGAGAGCCACACGGCATATGGATCTTGTGTGTTCTGCCACGGCAAGTCGTGGCGGCCATACTTTTTTTGCCACGCCACCACGGTGTCACCAAAACTCTTTTTGTGTGTGGTCATGGTTTTTGACATGTGAAGCAGTAATAGGTAGAGCGCTGGCCTTGTTGGATGCGACGAATCGTCGTACCGCAGATGCGACAAGGCTCGCCCGCCCGGTCATACACATGGGCTTCGATCTGAAAGTAGCCGTTCTTACCATCGGCGGCCGAGAAGTCGCGCAAAGTGCTACCGCCTTTTTTCACGGCACGCGCCAATACATCCATCACGGCCAAGCGCAGCTTTTCAGCGCGGGGGCGGCTGATGCGGTCGGCGCGCGTAGTGGGGCGAATACCTGCCAAAAATAAGGCTTCAGAAGCATAAATATTGCCCACGCCCACCACCAACGCACCACCCAGCAGCACTTGCTTGATGGCGGTTTTACGTTTGCGCAAGCCTTGGTAAAACGGCTCTAACACGAAGCCGCCGTTCAAAGGCTCAACGCCCAAGTGACCCAGCAACTTAGCCGCTTCGATGCTTTGCTCGCTGGGCGCAAACACCACAGCCCCAAACCGACGCGGGTCATTCAGACGCAGCAAGCCTTGGTTGGTGTCTAAATCGAAATGATCATGTGCTTGAGGGGCACTTCGGTCATTGCTAAACAGCAAGCTGCCAGACATACCCAAGTGCCATAGCAGCAAGCCTTCATCCAAATCAACCAGCAAATACTTGCCACGTCGGCGCACACCCAGTATTTGGCGGCCGACCAACGACTCAGGCTCGCAACCCAAAGGCCAACGCAAAGGCTTACCCAGACGCACCCCATTCACGCGGGCGCCAGCAATGCGGTTTGCAAAGCTCAAACGAGTCACTTCAACTTCGGGTAATTCGGGCATGGGTGGCTAAGAAAAACAGTCAGCGATTATGATGCGGATATGAAATTCCCCTTGTCTGCAGCACGTCTTTGGGCCTTGCGCCTTGCGCTCATCACAGCCGCCTCTTGCGCCTTGCCCCTCTCGGCCCAAGCACAAGACAGCGAAACCGACAAGGTAGAGAACTCGGCCATGACAGGCGAGTTGCTTTACGAAATTTTGCTGGGTGAGATGAACTTGCGCCAAGGCGAGCCCGCCGCTGGCTTTTCACTCTTGCTCGATGCAGCCCGCAAATCCAACGATGTCCAGCTGTATGACCGTGCGGTGGAAATTGCCTTGCAATCCCGCTCGGGCGACGGCGCCTTGATGGCAGCACGCGCTTGGTCACACGCATGGCCACAAGACCGCAAAGCCAATAGCCAAGTGCTGCAAATTTTGCTGGCCTTGAACCAGGTGGGCGAGAGCCTAGAGCCACTCAAAAAAGAACTCGCCCTCGCACCCGATGCAGAACGCGACACCAGCATCAATTTGATTCCTCGTCACTACGCTCGTATCACCGACAAAAAACGGGCCACCCATGTGGTGCAGCAAGCGCTTGAGCCCTACTTAGCCAAGAATAACGCCACAGGCGCAGTGGCTTGGACGAGCTTGGGCCGCATGCGCTTGGCCAGCGATGATGTGACTGGCGCGCTAGATGCCGCAAAAAAAGGACAAGCCGCAGACAGTAAATCACAAGGTCCTGTCTTGCTGGCCATGGAGCTGATGGGGCACAAGGTTGCAGAAGCAGAACCCTTGGTAACGCAAGCCTTGCGTAAACAAGACGGCACTGAAATGGCTATGAGCTATGTGCGCGTTTTGATTGAACTAGAACGCTACAGCGAAGCTGCCGAACAACTGCAATCCATCACGCGCAAAGACCCCAAATTGGCAGATGCGTGGCTGGTGTTGGGCTCGCTGCAATTTGAGCAAGGCCAGGATAAAGAAGCCGAAGCTTCTTTGTCTCGCTATGTCAGCTTGGCCACTAGTAACCCCACTGACAACAGCACACGCGGACTTACACAAGCCCAAACGCGTCGCGCTGCGATGCTGGCACGCCAAGGCAAGATGAACGAGGCGCGCCAACTGATTGCCCAACTGCCTGCCAACAATGCCGATGAGAAACGCAGTCGCGTGCTATCCGAGGTGCAGTTATTGCGCGACCACCGTCAATGGCAAGCTGCCTTTGATTTGCTAGCTGCCAACAGTGGCGATGACACCGACCTGACTTACGAGCAAGCCATGCTGGCTGAAAAGCTCAACAAGCTCGATGAAATGGAAACACTTTTGCGTGTGGTCATCGCCAAGAACCCCAGCTACTACAACGCCTACAACGCCTTGGGCTTCTCGCTCGCGGATCGCAACATTCGTTTGCCAGAAGCCAAACAACTCATCGTCAAAGCGCTGACTTTTGCACCTGATGATCCATTCATCACGGACAGCTTGGGTTGGGTCGAGTTCCGTTTGGGTAACTTCGGTTCGGCCTTGATCTATTTGCAAAAAGCCTACAAAGACCGCGCTGATGCTGAAATTGCAGCCCACTTGGGCGAAGTGCTGTGGAAGATGAAGCGCCAAGACGAAGCCCTTCAGGTGTGGCGTGAAGGCCTGAACTCAGCCCCCAACAACGAGACCTTGCAAGAAACGCTGCAACGCCTCAAGCCTGCGTTGTGACCATGCGGGGTTTGTTGGTCGCAGTGCTGATGGGGCTGTTGTTGTCAGGTTGCGCCACACCTAACCGTACAGACAAAGCCATTGCCAACGAGCAAGCCAGCAGCCAAGAATGGCAAGGCCGCATCAGCGTGCAAGTGTTTGGCGACGCCCCTACGTCTATGAGTGCCAGCTTTTTGTTACGTGGCGACGCCAACAATGGCGAACTTGATTTGTACTCGCCACTAGGCAACACCGTTGGCGCCTTGCAATGGACACCACACTTCGTCCAACTCCGCGATGGCAACAAACACCAATACTTCAGCTCCTTGGCTGAATTGACCGAAAAAACCACGGGCGCCGCGCTGCCTATCAACGCCATCTTTAGCTGGCTGCAAGGACGCAATGAACAAGCCACGGGTTGGCAAGCCGATCTATCCGCCGTTTCGCAAGGCGCGTTG
>Ga0213920_1001074_pt1 | contig 16473 bp, 14 predicted proteins | sample McNCre1117MG_FD_161054 | JGI IMG/M metagenome (GOLD analysis project Ga0213920, IMG submission 161054) | Freshwater microbial communities from McNutts Creek, Athens, Georgia, United States - 11-17 MG | ecosystem: Environmental > Aquatic > Freshwater > Creek | place: USA: Georgia | collected...
TCAGACACCACAATTTTTTGTAAAGTTAGAGTCGTTTTACCAGCCACTAATTTCATCAGGTCTTTAACTAAACGATCGGTCTCACGACTAGCCGTACCGTTACCAATCGCTACTAAAGATACTTGGTGTTTGACACACAAAGCCCCCAATACCGCTAAAGAACCATCCCAATCTTTGCGTGGCTCATGCGGGTAAATAGTCGTTGTTTCTAATAACTTACCAGTAGCATCGACCACCGCCACTTTACAACCTGTACGAATACCAGGATCCACCCCCATCACCACACGTGGGCCCGCAGGTGCTGCTAGTAACAGCTCATGTAAATTACGTGCAAATACTTTAATAGCTTCTGTTTCTGCTGCTTCACGTAACTGTGTGAATAAAGCCATTTCTAGCGATAAAGACGTTTTAACTCGCCAAGTCCAACGGCAAACATCAGCCAACCATTTATCAGCTGGACGACCTAAAGACTCAATCCCCATATGTTTAGCAATCATTACCTCACAAGGGTGAGGCACGAGTGCTTCTTGAGACTCTTCTAGCGTTAATCGCAATTGCAAGACACCTAACTGACGGCCTCTAAATAAAGCTAAAGCGCGGTGAGACGGCACTAAACGAATAGGCTCTGAGTATGCATAGTAGTCGCGAAATTTTTCTCCCTCAGCCATTTCTTGGCCATCAACTACTTTGGCATGCATGATGCCTTGGCTCCACAGATGGTTACGTAGTTTGGCTAAGAGTTCTGCCGTTTCTGAAAACTCTTCTGAAAGAATATCTCTAGCACCATCCAAAGCTGTTTTGACATCCGGCACCAACGGTTTAGTACCTTCTTCGCCCGCCTGAGACTTCTTCAATTGTTCCGGCGTTAAAGCGGCATAAGCCTGTGCATCAATATTGATATATTGAACTGCTTCTTCTTGTGGGTCTAACTTAGGATTCGCCATTAAAGCTCTAGCCAAAGGCTCTAAACCTGCTTCACGCGCAATCATCGCTTTAGTACGGCGACGTGGCTTATAAGGTAAATATAAGTCTTCTAATACTTGCTTGGTCTCAGCTGCAACAATTGCCTTAGTTAAGGCATCTGTTAATTTACCTTGATCATGAATAGATTTCAGAATAGCGGTGCGGCGCTCTTCTAGTTCTCTTAAATAAATCAAACGCTCTTCAATTGCACGTAACTGTGTGTCATCCAAACTACCAGTCACTTCTTTACGATAACGAGCAATAAAGGGAATAGTGGCTCCCTCATCCATGAGCGCCACGGTCACAGCAATTTGCTGAGGCCGCACATTCATTTCTTTAGCGATTTGATTGTTAATACGTAAAGCAATTTGCTCAGGTGCTTCAAGTGTCAAAGTAGTTGTGTCAGTTACAGCAGTTGTCATATTTCTTTAAATAAGTAATAAAAATGTTCAAGAAAAATTGGTATTTGAGATATCGAAGAAAGGAAATAATAAAAATAGTTTTGGTTGGCTAAAAAGCTATTGAATCGTATTGAACCCTACCAAATGAATTTCATCACTTCTGCTACGGTAGGAGTCTGCCCCATATCGCCTAGGTTATGAATCTGTGGCGACCAATAACCAGCCGCATTAGATTTCCAAGAGTTGCAATAGATCTCAATGGTTGGTTTGCCAAAAGCAGCTGCCACATGAACTAAACCTGTATCAACACCAATGATTTGTTTAGCTCCAGCAATCAAAGCATAGATTTCATGAATGGCGAAGGCTCTTGGAACAATGGCACCAGGCATGTCTTTAGCGAGAGCTTCACTATTTTTTTTCTCAGCAGGACTCCCCCAAGGAAGAATCACCCCAATACCTTGCCGCATCAAATGCTGCCCAATGGCTACCCAAGACTCATGAGGCCAGCGCTTATCAGCTCTAGATGTGGAGTGTAAAAACAAGACATACGGTCCATGAATGGCCATCTCATCTAAAAGAGGGGCTGCCTGAGTAGCTAAGTTAGCCACATAGCTATCAGGATAGAAATGTGGCAAATCAATACCTTCTTTAGGCGCTGGCGCATCGATGGCGGCAGCGGTCACCCAACGAGCGCGCTCCACAGCATGCAAATGCATTGGTACTTGTACGGTTTCGGTATAAAAATAACGAGTCAACGGCTCAAACCCAGAGTACTGCGTTTTATTCGCTGGACCAACAATGCGACCTTCTGGTGAGAGCAAAGCTAACTTAGCTATTGCTGCTGATTTGATGAGACCTTGGGTATCAATCACTAAATCATAGGTTGTTGTCTGTAGGTCTTTTTTAAAGGTGAGGAATTCTTGAATGCTGCGGATGAATTCACCCTGTTTGAATGATTTTTTCCAACGGCGTAAGGCAAAAGGAATGACTCGATCAACCCCTTTAAAAGAAGCATTGCTCATTAAAGGATCTAATAGCCCCGCGAACCCTTCTTCAATGACCCAATCAATTTGAGCATTGGGGTAGCGCGCCCGAATGTCCCAAACAACAGGCAAATTGTGTAAAACATCACCTAAAGAGGACAATTTAACGATCAAGATCTTCATATCAGCTATTTTCGCCTAATCCAGTCATGAGGGGGTGTTTTTTAGAAATAGTAGGATGAACAGATTAAAATCCTCACATGACTACTTCTACAATTCCAGAATGCCCAGTTTGTGGCATGAACAATACCTACCCAGATGGGGATAACTTGATTTGCCCTGATTGTGCTCATGAATGGTCTGCAGTTGCAGCAGAACCTGAAGCTGAGGCAGCCCGCGTTCATAAAGATGCTCACGGCAATATCTTGAATGATGGCGATACCGTCACACTCATTAAAGATCTAAAGGTCAAAGGCTCTTCTTTAGTGATTAAAGGTGGCACGAAGATTAAAAATATTCGCCTAGTTGATGGTGATCACGACATTGACTGCAAAGTGGATGGCCAAAGCATGCTACTCAAGTCTGAGTTCATGAAGAAGGCTTAAAACTAGTTCAACCATGCTGTTTAATTCTTACGAATTTCTATTTGCTTATTTACCAATAGTTTTCGTTGTATTTTTTGCGCTGGCCAAAAAAAATAATTCAACAGCAGCTGGGTTCTTAGGGTTAGCCTCCTTAATATTTTATGGATGGTTTAACCCCAACTCAGTCCCCTTGCTCCTAGCTTCTATTTCTATTAACTACCTGCTAGGCATCAAGATATCAGAACACAAAAGTAAACCAGTATTAATCTTATCTCTGATATTTAATCTAGCAGTTTTAAGTTTTTTTAAGTACGCTAACTTCTTTATTGGCAACATCAATCAATTATTTAGCAGCACCGAGCATGCCATCACACCATTAGATATTGCATTACCTATTGGCATTTCATTTTTCACTTTTACACAAATCGCCTTCTTAGTTGATTGCTATCAGGGGAAAGTAAAAGAAAAGAACTTTGTTCATTATTTGCTATTTGTCACTTACTTCCCCCACCTAATTGCAGGACCGGTGCTTCATCACGCGCAAATGATGCCCCAATTCGCAAAAAAAGAAACTTACCAATTAAATTACGAAAAAATTTCTCTAGGTGTCATCATTTTTACAATGGGGCTAGCGAAGAAAATCTTACTCGCCAATCCTTTTGGTGAATATGCCGACAGCTTCTTCAATGGGATAACAGCCTTATCAACCCCTAGCTTTGCTAATGCTTGGCTTGGGACATTAGCTTATACATTCCAGATTTATTTTGATTTCTCCGGTTATACCGATATGGCAATTGGTATTTCTCTATTATTTGGCATCGCCTTGCCTATCAACTTTAATGCGCCCTATCGATCAACCAACATCATCGAGTTCTGGCGTAGATGGCATATTTCTCTCTCGACCTTCTTAAAAGACTATCTCTACATCCCTTTAGGCGGTAATCAATATGGAACAACTCGCCGCCATATCAACTTAATGATCACCATGCTACTTGGTGGTTTGTGGCATGGCGCCAACTGGACTTTTGTTTTATGGGGCTTTGCTCACGGAGCTTTACTTAGCATCAACCATGCTTGGCAAAATACCTCGATAAGTCAACATTTCACGAAACGCTGGTTTAAACCAGCTTTTTGGCTGATTACCTTTATCCTAATTTGCTTCACCTGGGTTTTATTTAGGGTTGAGAACTTCTCACAGATTACTCCTGTCTATCAGGGTCTGCTGGGCATGAATGGTTTTACCCATCTCAAGCTGGAATGGGGCTTTGCACCACACCTAAAAGCTTCACAACTATATAACTTGCTAGGCGCGGCATTGATGATTATTTATCTAGGCAAACCTAGCCATCAGATTCAGGAATACTTAAATCAATTACATCAAAGAATAAATTTTTTACCGGTGAAATTAAAGCTATATGGTTTATCAATCGGTTTGTTCTTATTCATGATGTATTGCATCAATCAGGTTGGAAGCTACAACCCATTCTTATACTTCCAGTTCTAAGATGACCCTAACTTCCAAACTTATTAAAAAAGCCTGCCTTATATTTGGCGTGCTCTTTTTTATTGCTATCCCCCTAGTGTGGTCATCATTATTTTTCACGACTTACCAAGGCGACCTCACTAGAATTGGCAAATGGCTGGAATCTGATTTTGGATGGCAAGAAGCTCAACCCACGATCAAACCTGAACTGTTAGTATCAAGCTCAATCGAGGATGCTGATGTATTAGCTATAGGCGACAGTTTTTCTGAAAACCTGCACTGGCAGATCGTTCTTACACAGCATCAACTAAAAGTAACTACTCTTACATGGTCTCAAATTGGTGATATTTGTGAGGATTTCCCTGACAAGCTCAGAGACAGTGGTTTCAAGGGAAATACCATCATCATTGAGTCAATCGAACGGATTGCCGACCGCCAATTAAAAAGTTCAGCCAACTGCAAGACAGGTATATCGATTCCCCAAAATACCCATCGCATAAGCAAACCAATTCCTGCACTGATTAACCCAAGCCCTCAATTTAATATTCAAGGTCAATTCATTGCCGGACTAGAAACGATGCTGCATTCAGCAGCGATTCGATTAAGTAGCTCATACACTGCTATACATAACTATCGATCCAAGGGCTCACACATCTACCCTATACAAAATGGTTGCGAATACTTTAGCAATCAACTCTGCCAATATGGATTGTTTTTTCATGAAGACTATGAACAACCAGAACTTAGTTCACAAACCCTAGCTAACCTAGAAATCATCAATCAACGATTGAAAGCCTATAAGGTTATTTGGGTCATCGTCCCAAACAAATCCTCTATTTACCAAAGAGAGATATCAGGACAGTTTTGGGTGGACTTAAATAATCAAAAGATGGGGCCCAATTTATATAACAGCATGCAAAAAGAAAAACTTGCCATTAAAGATATGTATGCCCCCAATGACACTCACTTGAGCACATCAGGCTATTTATTTTTAGGTCATCAAATTCAAGATTGGACAGATCACTTTTAACTGTTCGCTAGTCCCTCTTACCAAATCTCATAAACTCTTCAGCCAATCCTAAAGAACCATTAACAGATAAATGGTTATCATCTTCGTAGAGTAATTTTTCATTTTTAACAGCCGCACATTTCCCAGACTCACAAAAGTATTTGAACGTATCAAAAATCTTTAGCTTGGGTAACTCGTGCTGGATGTTTTTAATTTTTTCTCGATAAACTTGAGCAATAGTTTGTGCGCTAACTTCTTCTACAAAACAGCTCTCCCTAACTCCACCAGCACTTAACTTTAACGGCCTTATATCGAGACACTCCTGAGGCTGAAAAGTTAACTCAGGATTATCAAGAAATAGAATCATATTTTTATCTGCTTTTATCAATGAGTCATAAGTCTTAACCATTGCCTGCTCAAAACTTATGCCATTAAGAAAAATTGGATTTAAATCTTTTTTTGTATAAGTGGAGCCCCCGCCATGCAAATACCAGGGCCCTCTAAAAGCAACTATGACTGTTCTAATAGTTTTTTGGCTCGCAGCATAAGCATAAATCTCAGACATGATGTCAGCACAAATATCAGGTAATCCATCTCTATGAGTTTCAATACCCAACAAAGGCACACACGCGCCTCGTGCGATTAACTGTAAATTTTCACCTTTTAATTTATATTGATAAGCCAACCCAGGATAAAACGATATCGCATGACTATCTCCAACAATCAGAATAGTTGGAGGCTGAGCACTATCCGCTATGCGGCAAACCCCACTATGATTAAGCGCTTTAAAGTGCTGGCTGCACTGACTATTCCAATTTGACTCAGAAATATCTTGATCAATAGATTTTGATAAAGCATATGTACGTTCTTGATGTGGATACCTTGCACCAATGCCATCTAAAAAATAAACCCCCAAACCAATTAATCCAACAATAAAAAGCGTATAAATTAGATGTAATGCATTTTTAGCAGTTGACACGTAGCGAAACTTTTTCTCAACAAAATGATATGTCAAATATGCAAAAATAAAACTTAAAATAAAACAAACTGCCTTATGCTCACGCTCAAGATTTCCGTTATTCATTATTTTCGCGAAACTAATCAAGGGCCAATGCCACAAATACAAGGGATAGCTGATTAATCCGATTTTTCTCATCCAAGAGTTAGAAAAAATGTATTTATTAACCCAAGATTCTTTATCACCTAACAAAACAAACGCCGATCCCATAACGGGAATTAGAGCCCAATAGCTTGGGTATGATCTCCGTGACTCGATATAAATTAGAGCAATTGCAATTAAGCTTATTCCTAAAAATGGGATAAGTTGCCTGAAAATAAAATGGCCTCGCCATTTATTAATATATGAAGAATCAGCCCCAGCACCCATGGCATGAGCTAAGAATGCCCCCACCAATAGCTCCCACATTCTTGTAGGCAACCAATAAAATGCATAAATAACATTATCAGAAGAAAGATACAAATTACATATAAAAGAAATAGCTAACCAAATAAATATAAAACAGCCAATTGTCCAACGTCGCCAAAAGGCAATCGCCATCAGAAGCGGCCAAAATATGTAAAACTGTTCCTCAACACCTAAGGACCATAAGTGTAATAAGGGTTTTAAATCTGAGGCCCTATCAAAATATCCCGCCTCTAACCACAATACAATATTAGAACTAAAAGTTGCCCCAGCAACAATGTGCTTACCTAGCAATTTGAATTCATGAGCCAGTAAAGTTAACCCCCCTATAGCTAAAGTTGATAGCAATACAACAATTAACGCTGGGAATATTCGACGAACTCTTCGGTCATAAAATTGCAAGAAAGAAAAGCTGCCTAACTTCAACTCTGCGAGAATGATATTAGTAATTAAGTAGCCTGAAATTACAAAAAAAATATCTACGCCAACAAAGCCACCTCTGATGCCAAAAATATGAAATCCAAGAACAGATAAAACAGCAAGAGCTCTAAGACCATCAATTTCAGGCCTATACTTTATTGCACCACTCACATCAAACCTTTCGGCATTAATTTTTCATTAAAACACTACAAGAGAGATATCAATCAACAACCAATCAAAATCACAACCCATCAAATATAGGGTCGCACTTGAGATTAGTTACTTATTTTTTAAAATAAATTCAAAAAACTTATCCTGATGTTCCAACAGATACCTTGGGAATTGCCCATCTAATTCTTGTAACTGATATCTAGAATTTGGCTTATGAAAATCCTTACCTGAAGCAATAAGTTCCTTAATTCTTACAGGATCTCTATATTCAGGCTTGTTATATTCTTGATGAGCCGTACTCTGGATCTTCTTAATGATATTTTCCATAGAAAATACCCAAGTGAAATGCCAACCACCATTCTTAATTAGTTGCACATTAAATTGCCTGAACCAGGCTCGTTTAATCGATCTCCATACTCCAGAAGACTTGTACGATCTAACACTAGTCGCATTTCCTTTAAAAAATTCCATAAAATGACGATAAGTGGTGATCTTTGTCCCTCGCCATATGTTGCTTTTAGGCTTAACTATGCCTTTTCCATCAACATCACCTAACCAATAGTTATTTAAGAAGTAGCTGTAATAGCGTTGATCGAAATCTCCCCTCAAATAACGCGGTTGATATTCTTTAATTTTCTCAGGATCAGGGATCTCATCTAAATCAGAGATCAAGATGAGATCATCAGGCTTTGCATCAAATAAGCCCTTGGCTACATTGTTCCTAATAAAATTTTCATTTTTCCAAAAATCATTGGGGCCATCAGGGCGTTGATCTAACTGGATATACCTAATCTTTGATGCATATTTTTCAAATCGCTTAATATCAAAATGAGTTGACCTAGCAACTCCTGCATGACTATAGCTAGCTTCAGAAATAACAAAATAATCAACATAGTCCCAAAGAGTCTCTAAACGAAGCTCTAAAAGCATATCTTCATTGAAATAGCAAAAACAATCGTAAACACGTGAATTCATAGAGAGTTATATTAATGCCATTTTGACAATTACCTATAAAAATTGTCATAAAATGAGCCATGAAGAAAATTACCAACCAACTTCATCAGTTTTTTATTAATCAACAATTGATTAATAATCCGAAAGCCTCACCATTAGATAGTTTAATGCTTCTCAGCTTGACCCTATCTCCTCTGCTTTACCTAACTCTTAGAGGGTGGACAAACATCTATGTTTTCACCTTATTTATTTTAGGGGTTCTTTACTCTTCATTCAGTCCTCAATTGCTAAAAAATAGCATTCAAGGAAGCAACAGTAAATGGATAGTCTTTACACTTTGCTCGCCTATACTGGCTATTTTTATTAGCCAATCTTTCAGGCAAGATTTTTCCAGCACAGCCTATGATGGCCCCAGTAGATTTTTACTGGCATCTCTAATTTTTTTATATCTTAAAGATAGGCAAATTAACTTTACAAAAATATTAGAGTGGGTTCTACCTATCTCACTCATGTTTTGTTTAGCCGCCTACTTCCTTAATCCATCAGCATCCGCAGCATGGGGAGGAAGAGCAGCAAGTTATTTTGTTGACCCAATTACATTTGGCGCTTACTGCGCCATTTTGGGCTCTTTATGTTTAATAAGTGTCAATATAAATACAGCAAAAGACAATAAAATCTTACTAGCTCTCAAAGTTATAGGATTTGCAGCCGGCATCTATCTATCGATTAAGTCACAATCAAGAAGCGCATGGACTGCAGCAATCATCCTTATTGCATTTTGGTCATTTCTGAAAATATCAAATAGAAATAAATTAATTTCATGGGCTCTGATTGCCACAGCAATAACTCTTGGAATAGCGACACTTCAGTTTTTCCCAGAAATAAACTCTCGAATTGCAATTGCCACTCAAGAGGTCACTAGCTATTTTAGAAATAATAATTTTGATACTTCTATTGGATTACGCATCTCGATGATCAGAGTTGCTATTAATTTGATACTTGAAAATCCGCTATCTGGGTTTCAAGACGGAATCATCCCTCAATTAAATAATATCGCCAGCATCAAACCTTTTTACACTGATCTCCTTCAGTTTATGGTCAGTCACACCGGCACTCATAATGAAATACTAGCCCAAGGAGTTAGGTCAGGAATATGGGGACTCATATCTAGCATCTCCCTTTTCATCGTTCCTGGCTTAGTTTTTTTAAAACATATCAAGCACCCAAATAAACGGATTAGTTCTGGTGCAATACTAGGGCTATCACTTGTATTGGGCCTATTTATCACCAGCTTAACCATACAAGTATTTAACTTAAAATACACATCATCTTTTTATGCGCTGATGATTGCAGCCTTAGCGGCACAAACACTTCAACATGATGAAAATTTATGAATAAAAATAAGTACTCCTTAACTTTTGCTTGCTACAACTCCGTGGAGTACACCAAGCTATGCATTGATAGCATGGTTAAGCATGGCACGCCATTGGATAGATTAGTGGCAGTAGATAACGGTTCAAGTGATGAAACCAGGAGCTATCTTCAAACTCTTGATCTAGGCGGCAGAATTTTTAATACCCAGAATCTGGGTTGTGGAGTTGCTTGGAATCAGGGAGCCTTAGCCCTTCAATCAGAGTGGAGCATCATTATGAACAATGATGTCCTAGTCTCGCCCCACTGGATTGAGAACCTGATTGGCACAGCAGAACATCTAGGCTTAAAAGTCATCAGCCCAGCTTTAATTGAAGGGGTGCTTGATTATGATTTTGAATTATTTGAATCAACTGCTTCTAACAAAATGAAAGATGTACACCGCATTGGTGGAAAGCATGCAGTTTGTTTAGCTATTCATGAATCGGTTTGGATGGATGTTGGATATTTCCAACCTGTTCCAAAACTATTAGGTTACGAAGATACTCTCTTCTTTAACGAACTTCAAAAATCTAATATACAAACAGCCATGACTGGTTCATCTTGGTTACACCACTATGGCTCTATCACTCAAACTGCCATGAAGCAAGAACGCGGTCTTAAACAAAAAGATGGTTTAGCCAACCGCTACAACTACAAACTTCTCAATCAATCTTGGATAGAAAGAAAACTTAAAAAAGTTCAACGTAAAAAACAAGAAGCTCATTGGCGAAATAATGAAGTTGAAACATATGGCATGTCTATCCACGGCTTAAGAGAAAACGGTGAATTTAGGTGGATTTAATAAATGCACCATCTATCAGCGCATATTAATTAAGCTAGCACCCCATAAAGCAATGAAGCCACTTAGATTTCCTAAGTGGCTTCATTGCTTTATGTTTTCGTTTGTATTTATATTTTTAATTACAACTTTAGAATTTTGGAGCTTCTCCCCAAGCGTTCCCTGCTGCATCTTTAGGGTTCAAAATAGGTGGCACCCCAATATTGGGCCACTGAATATTTAAAGTAGCATCATTCCAAACAATACATTGCTCACTAGCAGCATGCCAGTAATCAGTGGTTTTATATAAGAACTCAGCCTCATCTGACAGCACCAAGAAACCATGGGCAAACCCTGCCGGTATCCACAACTGCTTTTTATTTTCAGCAGACAACTCAACACCTACCCACTTGCCAAAAGTGGATGATGACTCTCTAAGGTCGACAGCTACATCAAAGACTGACCCACGACAAACACGCACTAACTTACCCTGCGTTTGCTCCATCTGATAATGCAGCCCTCGTAACACCCCTTTTTTGGATGAAGAGTGGTTATCTTGTACAAATGAAATTGATTCGCCAATAGCAGCGGAAAAGTCTTTTTCATTAAAAGATTCAAAAAACCAGCCACGATCATCGCCAAAAACTTTAGGTTCAATAACTAGCACATCAGAAATAGCTGTAGGTGTTGCAATAATAGGCATTACATTTTTTCCGTTAGCATTTTTTCTAAATATTGACCGTAGGCATTTTTCTTTAGTGGAGCAGCCAGTTTTAAAACATGCTCAGCACTAATCCAACCTTGACGATATGCAATCTCTTCTGGACAAGCCACCATGAGACCCTGGCGTTTTTGTAATGTTGCAATGAATCCTGCCGCATCCAATAAAGAATCATGTGTACCTGTATCCAACCAAGCATAACCACGCCCCATAATTTCTACTTGTAATTGACCTAACTCTAAGTATTTACGATTCACATCAGTAATTTCTAACTCACCTCGCGGGCTTGGCTTAATAGCTGCAGCAATATCACACACCTGTTGGTCATAGAAATACAAGCCAGTTACAGCATAGCTACTCTTAGGTTTTGCAGGCTTCTCTTCGATTGATAGCGCTTTAAATGAGTCATCAAACTCCACCACGCCATAACGCTCAGGGTCATTCACATGATAGGCAAATACGGTAGCACCTGATGTTTGGTCATTAGCTGAATGCAACTGATTAACTAATTCATGACCATAAAAAATATTATCCCCCAACACTAAAGCTGAAGGATGATTGCCAACAAATTCCTTACCAATAATGAATGCCTGAGCCAAACCATCAGGTGATGGTTGAACAGCATACTGAATATTTAATCCCCACTGAGAGCCATCACCCAATAATTCCGTAAAACGAGGCGTGTCTTGAGGAGTTGAAATCAATAACATATCTCTGATGCCCGACAACATCAAGGTTGTTAATGGGTAATACACCATCGGCTTATCGTAAACAGGCATGAGTTGTTTCGACACAGCCTGAGTGACTGGATACAAACGTGTACCAGAGCCTCCAGCAAGAATGATGCCTTTACGATTTTTTGTGTTAGTCATAAATATTTAATTAGTTATTTAGCTATCTTAATAGAGATTAACTTTTCAAAGTAGAAGTAACGTAATCTCTTACATAGGCCTCTACTTGCTCTTGCCAATGTGGATATTGCCCTGTAAAGGCCATTTCAGAAAGCGCTTGTTTCAGTTTCTGATTACTTAGGCGAGAGTTATAAGGTCGCTTAGCTGGCAGAGGATAATTTGTGGCCGGAATAGCTAAGATATTTTCAGATTTCACATCAACACCCTCACCTGCTGATGCTGCTGTTTCAATGGCAAATACAGCTAGGCCATGCCAAGATGTTTCTCCATCGGGCACTGCATGATAAATGCCAGAAGCCACTCTAGATCCTGCAAGTTGGATACCTATCTCCGCTAACCACTCTGCAGAACTCGGAACACCTATTTGATCAGCGACTACCTTGAGTTGATCTCGTTCACCAGCCAGACGCAATATGGTTCTAATGAAATTACCACCCTCACCATATACCCAAGATGTTCTCAAAATAAAATATCTAGCAAATTTGTCTTTATAACTAGTATGGCCAGAGTCTTGGGCTAAGTTGAAAACTTCTTCAATCGCTTCTTCACCTGCCAATTTACTTTGGCCATAAACACTTAATTGATGAATAGGCCCTGTTGTACTGGCCTCTGTATAGGCCGTTTGTTGAGTATCCGAAAAAACATAGTCCGTGGAGTAATGAACCAGAATGCCATGAGCCACATTCGCGATGTAATGCGCCATCACTTGCGGTGCTTGAGCATTAATAACGAAGGCTAATTCACGGTCAGTTTCCGCTTTATCGACGGCTGTATAAGCAGCCGCATTAATAATGACTTGAGGCTGATAACGATTGAGCACTTCTCTAATAGCTGCTTCATTAGATAAATCACACTCAGTTCTACCCAGAAAAACGACTGGTATTTTTATATCTTTTAGGCAAGCTTGTAATGCTTTTCCGACCTGACCATCACGACCAAATACTAGAATTGGCTTGCTGCGGTTCAGAAGTTCAAAAGAAGAGAAAGACATATAGGTTTTATCTTAAGGTGAATAATTAACTAGCCAATTAATTAGTTATATTGTTTTTTAGCCCAGTCACGATAAGAACCACTTAGCACACCATCTGTCCACTCTTGGTTATCCAAATACCATTGAACTGTTTTTTGTATACCTGTTTCAAAAGTTTCTGCAGGCTTCCAGCCTAACTCGCGTTCTAGTTTAGTTGCATCAATCGCATAACGGCGATCATGACCAGGACGATCCTTGACATAAGTAATTTGTGAGGCATATTTAGTGCCATCAGCCTTAGGTCTTAACTGATCTAAGATGCCGCAAATCGCATGAACCACGTCAAGATTAGGTTTTTCATTCCAACCACCAACGTTATAGGTTTCACCTAAACGACCGGCCTCTAATACTCTACGGATAGCTAAACAGTGATCTTTAACATATAACCAATCACGTATTTGTTGGCCATCACCATAAATCGGCAATGGTTTACCAGCTAGGGCATTCAGAATCACTAAAGGAATTAGCTTCTCTGGAAAATGGTAAGGCCCATAGTTGTTAGAACAATTAGTTGTTAATACTGGTAAGCCATACGTATGGTGCCATGCACGAACTAAATGATCAGAGGCGGCCTTAGATGCTGAATAAGGGCTATTGGGTTCATAACGATTGGTTTCTGTAAAAGCAGGATCTGTTGGTGATAAAGATCCATAAACTTCATCCGTAGACACATGCAAGAAACGGAATGCTTGTTTTTGCTCTTCAAGCAAATCTGTCCAATAAGCACGAACTGCTTCAAGAAGATTAAAAGTGCCTAAGACATTTGTTTGAATGAAATCCCCAGGTCCATGAATCGATCGATCGACATGGGATTCAGCAGCAAAATTAATAACAGCTCTGATTTGATATTTTTTTAGTAAAGAAAGTACTAAGTCATAGCTACCAATATCACCTTGCACGAATACATGACGAGCATCATTTGCAAGTGACTTAAGGGTAGCCAAATTACCGGCATACGTTAACTTATCCAAGTTAATAACACCCTCAGCAGATGGATTGGCTAACCAATCCAATACAAAGTTACCGCCGATAAAACCTGCACCACCTGTGACTAAGATCATGATTTCTATCTATTTAATAATTAGAAGCATTTTCTCATAAACAAGTTGGAAAATTGGCTTTAAATTCAGGCAATAGAAGCTAATTAAATCTAGTAAAGCTGTGCTTATCAAGCCTAAGTCAGGCTAAGTGAAGAGCTATTTCACCCTCTTCCAAATGAGAATTAGTCCGTTTTGTAAAAGATTAAAAATCCCTATGGGGTTATATCAATCGTTCGTTGATCTTGACGCCACTCTTCATGTCGTCGATATTGTGCCAAGAGATTAGCGTACTGTTTTCTTACAAATGCTTGTGCTCGATTTTGACTGACTCGCTCAATAAAATCTAAAGTTCTTGCATCTTTGATAACTGAGAGTTCGGCAAGTATCTCGTGTTTATGCGCCAAAAATATAAGCCTCTCTTTAAGTTCCGCTACAGCTGCTTCCAATTTTTCTTTGAATGATGAATCCTCTTTGCCAGTGATATCAACCTGCGTCATTGCTTCATTAATTTTTTTTGAGTCATCAACAATTAAAGCTTGTGGCATACGAAAAACCAGAAGCTCATATAAAATCGGGTGCTCTTTTTCAATCTTCGCCCACAACTCAGGTGTCATAGCCATATCTTTTATGTTGTCATAAAAAGATAATGCACTAACGATTGCTGGAATTTCTTCTACATTCAACGCAGGAATTTTTTCCAGAACAGCTTGAATAGAATCACGCCATAAGAATTTAGTCCCAGCTAACTCTTCTTTTTTCAATGGGGCAGCCAGTCTATTTCTCAATGCGGCGGTCTCTACTTGATTAACCCGCATTAATTTCCACATCTCACCAGCCATATCGAGAACAAAATTTCTTCCCACAATGTCCTGTGGTTTCAGATCATTCAAGTACTCTTGGCAAAAATTTTCAAATTCCTCAGCACTTTCATTTGGCAAAAGAATTTGTTTGGAATAAACCCCCAATCTAAGAGAGTTCTTGGATGCGACTAATTTGCCAGCAGCTGTTCTTGGTCCACCACTTCGATTACCTTTTCCCATAGGGTCTCCGTATTAGAAAATTTAACTAGTAAAAATTATTAGTTAAATCCTACCGGATTTAATTCTAAAATGCCGCTATTTTGAAAAAATATTTATTAAAATCATGTACTTATGCTACCAATTAGGTAATAGTAAGCCTATTTTTTAGCTAAACGAACCCCTGGCTGATCCTCAGGAGTACCTATAAATTCAACGCCAGCTTTTTCTAATGCCTTAGATAGTTGATCAAGCGTTCGTGCATGTGCTGGTGGTATGCCATTACTAGCCTCCATGCGCTTAATTGTTGCAATACCTATTTCTGATATTTCAGCTAAGTCATTAACAGTTATTCGCAATAAAGCTCTTGCTGCGCGTATTTGGGCACTTGTAATCAAGTCTATATAGCTCTATAATGATACTATTAGTATCGATAAATGGGTTGAAGGTCTATGTCTAGCAATGTGATTATTTCATCTTCACACGAATTGCTCAAGCAAACAATTAAAAAAATTGAGGGGGCATATGCCGACTCAACCATAAGGGCTTATCGAGTAGATTTTGAGCATTTCATCAAATACTGCGAAGAGTTGAATGAATGTCCATTGCCAGCCACACCAGAAACTATTTGTTTATATATTAAAAGTCTTATTCAAGATGGTCGTAGTTCAGCAAGCATTAGACGAGTCATGGCGGGCATGACAACCATTCATAAGTTAAATCGATTTCCAGACCCAACTAAAGATCCTGATGTCATATTAGAAATTAGACGTATGCATCGAAAAATTGGCCGCTATCAAAAACAAGCCCTAGGCATTACTAGTGAAATTTTAGAGAAATTAATGCAGGCTACAGAAGCTGGCAATCGTGGGGCAAGAGATCGAGCTCTATTATTGATTGCATATGACACGCTGTGCAGAAGAAGTGAATTAGTTGCCTTACTAATTGAGGATATTAGGTTCACAGAATCAGGTGATGGAGTAAAAGCCAGTGTCTTAATTCGAAAAAGTAAAACCGATCAATTGGCCAAAGGTAGAAGATTAAATCTCAGCATCAAAACTACTGAAGCACTAAATTTATGGCTAGAGAGAATGAGAAACCCTAAAGAGGGTCAATTATTTAAGGGAATAAATCGAGCACAGAAGATTACTGGCTCTTTAGGCTCAGGGCAGA
>Ga0213920_1001075_pt1 | contig 16464 bp, 26 predicted proteins | sample McNCre1117MG_FD_161054 | JGI IMG/M metagenome (GOLD analysis project Ga0213920, IMG submission 161054) | Freshwater microbial communities from McNutts Creek, Athens, Georgia, United States - 11-17 MG | ecosystem: Environmental > Aquatic > Freshwater > Creek | place: USA: Georgia | collected...
CCTTCTCGGCTGCCGCTTTCTCCTCGGCCTCCCGGTCCTTCTTATTCTTTTCCAGCACGCGGCAATTATATAGCAGGTTTTGGTATTCGGTCTCCGTGTAGTTTCCCAGATCAATGCCAACCGGAACAAACTCAGCGAAAGGCTGCAGCTCTAAATTGCGAGATTCTCGTAATTCCTCGCGAATCCTCGTTTCCTGAATGGTAACGAAATCCTCCTGGGCCTGCAGGTGTTTCTCGATCGGTTTGATCAGGTCCTCGATAAAATTATACACGCCCTGAACGGCTCTGCCGTATGCGAGGCTGTCCTCTTTCAGCTCTTTGCGTTTCTTATCGGCGCTGACGCGGAGATCCTTTAGGATAAGTCGGGCCTCGCGGGCTTGTTGCATTAACTCAACCTGGTTAATGTCCGTAACGACAACCGCCAGGGCCTTCTCTTTCCACTCGGTTGCCTGTTCGTAAAAGGGCAGGAAGCTGGCGCGGATCGCCTCTTCGGTAGCGTGTTCGAGTGAGTTCAGTTTAAGCACCTGAACGAGCGCCTCGTCATTTGTTTTTTTAGTTTCGTTTGTCTCCATGATTCTATATGTCTAAGGTTTTTAACTTATTCTGTAGGTAAAGGATAAGCGCCAGCGTTCGAAACGGATTGCCGCCGTTTTGGTTCTGCGAAATAAAGATCTCTATAGCGGAATAATAACCCCGAATGCCATGCGATCCCGGAAGAGGCTTAGAGCCTGGCTTTGGCGGGAAACGTTTCGTAAAATTCAAATTCGCGAGCGGTGTCGTTACGCCTATCATGTGTTTAGATTCTGCCTGCAGAAAGAAAACATACTGGCAACACGTCTGTATCAAAAGCGCGGCACGATCTCCGTAACAGTCGCCTGTCATTTGTCCGTAAATACATTGGTGACGATTCTCCGGATCCGTATTGTCAAAATTCAGACGCGCCAGCTCTGCCGGCGTTGCGTTTACTTTCAGGAAAGCGGCCTCGCTTTTTACGAGGTCCGTTAGGCTTTGGGTGTCTTTCTTATTTGTCATGCTGTTGAGGCGTTACGTTGGTTGGGATTTGTTTCTCCATGTAGATAGTGGCCTTACCGGATCGGTGCGCTTCGGTCCACTCGACCGATCCGCTGCAGTTGCAAAAATATTTTGTACCCTCGTCATTGAAACGATAAACCTTACAGCCGTCGATCTCGAAAAGAAGCTCGACCGGAACTTTCGGGTTAGAGGTTGCGTGTACGGATTGGTGGTTCGGCGGACCGCCGCAGTTCGATAGCGCGAACGCCATAAGGGAAAGGGTTAGGATTTTTTTCATAGTTGTTTTATTGTGGGATCTTAGCGATCTCCTGTTTAAGTATTTTAAGTTCGGTTTCTAATAATTGAATTTGTGCGAATTGCTCCCCGAGCTTTTCATTAACTACCTGGTTGGCGTTCCGGTAATCGTCCCGTTGTTTAGTGACGCGCTCCAAAGCCCGGAGGAGTTGAATCGGCTCGCATTCAGCGGCTGGAATACCATTAATCGTTAGCATCGTCGTCGGGTTGAATTGTTTTAGCTTTCTTGTTGAGTAGCCGGTGCGTTAGGTTACACATACGCAGGAGCGCGTTGTTGATTGCCAGGTTAAGCTCTGGCGAAACCTCTGTTTTATTTCGTTTTGCGAATCCTGCCTCTTCGGCCAGCGCAATCGCCTGGGCCTCGGCGTCCCGGATGCGTTCAAGGAGTGGTTTTGTCATGGCGAGCCTCCTTTATTCCGGACACAATCGCGGTCCCAACGATGCCGGCGAAATATCCTACTGTTATAGGATCGCTGCCGTAATGATATACGACGAGTTGGGCGGCGCCATATACGCCGGCCATGATTAAAATAAATAATATCGTTAATCTCATGGTCCTATAAATTTAGTTAAGCCGTCCGCGCATTTTCGAATACTCGAGGCGCGTTCGTTCAAAGATTTAATTTGCTTTTCGATTACCTCCCGGTTATAGGAAACGAAATAACCTTCGCTGGTTGCGATCACCGGCAGCAAGCCGTTGAGGCGGATATGATTTACGTACTTACGTAATCTCACGGGAGTAAAGCGAACACTATCCTCGAGATCGTTCCAGATATGTAGCTGGATAAGTTCGCAAACCTCCTGAGACTTTCGCGGCTCCGTAATTTGTCTCAATACTTTTATTACCGTCGCGATATAGTGTTTCTCCTGTTCGGTAAGGTTCTCGGTTTCGGCTTCAAATGTCGTTACGCTCATAGCTACCAGCCTCCTCTCTTTCCGTCCTCACTACAAAGATCCGTAAGGCGCTCGATATCCTCGGCCGGTACCAGGTCCGTAATGTTAATGTACTTTTCTCCGTTGGGTGTCTCGGCCTGAATAGCGAGGATCTCGGCCCCGCCCGGAATGATCTCGGAGCGGCCGGCCTCGTCGGTGGTGCCGATCTCCGGATCGGTCATTCGGTACGCTATATGTATTTTTAGTGTGAGTATTAATTCTGTCTCCATAGCGCTAAGGGGTTGGTGAGATTTTTTTATCAACGAAGTTGTTTATTTTATCGTAGACCGGTTTACTGCATTTACCTGTAGCGAGAGCATTCTTAACCGTTCTAACGTCACTCCCGATCTCTTTGGCGTCATAATAAACGTTTTCGGGATCGAGATGCTTTTTCCATTTTTTCAGAGTTGTGTTATCTATCTTCATGGTTCTGTTGTTTTTAAATTAAGTGGAGGATAGGGCGGCTTTCGAAGCGCGTACCCGGTGATCTGGTCCCTATCCTGTAATAAGTTGTGGTATGCTAACCTCTTAACATCCGTGCCTCAAAACCCTCACGATATCAATCCGTTTGTTTTGGCTTTACCTTTATATCTCAACCTTTCGCTGTTGGTAATAGTTTACATCGTGCGTTCATTTGTGCGCGAAACTATCCGGAGTTTTACTTCCGGTCTCACGCTGTAAAGGATCCAGTTTACTCGGCGTTTGCCCTGCGGGACTTGTCGGTAGGTTATTCAGTATGTCAAAGAATCGGACACAAACCTACATCAATCCAACATAATAATTACATAAATTATACACGGACTTATTAACAAAAAGTGTAACTACTTGCATATCAATAAATATAAATTACTGTTAACCAGTACTAACAAGTTATTAACCGACTTGTTAACAAAATTCAAAATCGCACTCCTTTAATAGTTATATACTAAGTATATATTTCATATTTCCATACGGCGACCCATATGGGACGATTCAACTCTCTTTTAAAAACTTTCCTACATTTGTTACCATGAAGACCGCCGAAATATCCATTAAGAGGATCAAACCCAATCCCTCCAATCCTCGCACCATAGAGGAGGAGAGCCTTAAAAAACTCACCAAATCAATAAAGGAGTTTCCGGAAATGCTACAGGTCCGGCCTATCGTTATCGATAAGAACTACGTAATTCTGGGAGGCAACATGCGCTATCAGGCTGCCGTTAACGCAGGCCTCACCATCATACCGGTAATCCAGGTAACGGATTGGACAGAGAAAAAGAAAAAGGAGTTCATTATCAAAGACAATGTTTCGGGCGGTGAGTGGGATCTCGAGGCACTAATGAACGATTGGGACCAAAAGGATCTCGAGAGCTGGGGATTCGATACAACTTTATTCGATACGAAAGAGATAGCAACCTTTGAGGTAAGCACAAAGAAAACCTGGGACCTGGTTGTCTCGTTTAAAACCAAAAAGGATATGCAGGCCTGGCAGGATAAACTCGAGAAGCAAGGCCTCACGGTAAAAACGAAGTCAAAAAAATAATTTACATTTGTTACATGGCACAACAAACATTTACTTTTTCAGCGCACTATCACCCACTCTATAACCTGATCATTCTGTTATGTGGCTGGTTTCCGGTGTGGTCCCGTAAAAAATTAGGACACATTAAAATTATTTCCTTTCACCTCGATGGCGATAAGACCGAGGCCTCGAGTATAAGTGTTGAGGATGTTTTTAAGTCACTCGAGGAGGACGAGCAAATACAGCTCGCTCGTAATTTTAAAGGACCTAAGAAAATCAACCTTAATTAAAATGGCGAAACAGAAGACCGTCAATAAAAAGAAAGCCGTTAAAAAAACAGTGGCGAAACAGAAGACCGGCGAACATGCTGGTACTAAGAACTTAAAGCCGTTTCCTCCTGGCGTTTCCGGTAATCCGAACGGCCGTCCGAAAGGCACCGAGAACAGTAAGACCAGGTTGTTACGCCTGCTCTCAATCGTTCAAAAGAAAAAGAACCCGGCAACCGGTGATATCGAAGATTTCACGATCCTGGAACAAATGGACGCCGCGATCATTAAGAAGGCCCTGGCCGGTGATACAACTGCTTACGAGAAGATCCTGGACCGTCTCGAGGGTAAGGCAACGCAAAAGAATCTCAATATTAACAAGGTCGGCGTTGAGGCTGAGAAAGAGGAGTATGTCGATTGAGAACAATAACCTATAATCAAATAACACCGCGCTCGTTTATAGGTTGGCTCACCGAGCTTAAACTCGACGAACAGTATAAACAACGAATGAGGGAAAAAAGAGAAGAGATAAACCGAACTGCTAAAGAAAGAGCCGACGAAATCACTAAACAACTCGAGCAGAATAATTATTGTTTTAAGTCCGAAAGGAAAAAGTATTTAAAAACGTTACCGGTATGGGTCCAGGCATGGATCGCCGCCTCAGAATTAAAATCATGAACGACGATATCACACATAGAGCATTCTGGAACGAGAAGCGCGTAACCCAAATAATCACCGACGGCAAGGACCGGCCGGTCGCCCTTGCTGAGTTTACACTTAAAGACGATCCTATCTTACACTCAATCCATAACGAAACCCTCAAACAGTTGAGAGAAGTAAATAAAGTATCGTAATGAAATGCCCGTACAGTTCCGTAAAAAGTGGTTCAATCCCCTATACTTCATACTCCTCGAGGCCCTAAAGGACCCGAAGATCCGGAAGGTCCTCGTTTATGGCGGTAAGGGATCGAGTAAGACTGTATCGATCGCGCAACTCCTCTCCAAACTGGCCTACGTGGATGGCCGCAGCTCCCTGGCCTTCCGTAAGGAATCCGTAACGATCACCACCACGCTAAAAGAATCCTTCCAGCTCGCACAAAAAGGCATGAGGCTAACGAACGGATTCGAGGAGTACGATCGTCGTTACGATTCAAACAACAACAGCGCTCAAATACACCTAAAGGGTATGGATGATAGCGAGAAGGCGAAGGGCGTCGAGGGCTTCCATTATCTTTACTTTGACGAGCTGAACCATTTTACCTCGAAAGAATTTAGCGACGCCAATATCTCGCTGCGTGGTAAGCCAGGCCAGAAAGTATTTGGATCCTGGAACCCGGTCGACGAACTCTCCTGGATCAAAGTCGACATTATCGATAAAACCGAGTGGTTCGATACGGATCGATTCGGTAAGCTGCCTTGCGAGGATAGCTTTATTCGCCTCTCTGCAGACGGCACGATCCTGTTAATCAAAACCACCTACGAGGATAACTATTGGATCGCGGGACACCCGACGAACCCGGAGATCGGTTTCCGTGACGAGGCCGTTATCGCCGAGTACAATGCTCTCGAGAAGCTGGACCCGAATAGCTATAAGGTCAACGTATTGGGTGAGTGGGGTAAGACCACGTTCGGCGGTGAGTTCCTAAAGAAGTGGCGCTCCGATATCCATACGGGCAACTTTACGTACCGGAGCGATCTCTCGCTCTACCTTATGTTTGACGAGAATACCTCGCCTTACTTTCCGTGTGCCTTTTACCAAACCGAGGAGCGAGACGGTGTTAAGTGGCTCTACCTGGTGGACGCTATTTCGGCAAAGAACCCGGACAATACCGTTAACTATATGTGTTCGGAAATTAAATCCCGCCTCCGGATGTGGGGACATAACCGGCCGGTCTTTGTCGGCGGGGATTCAACCAGCGTTAAGGACGACGTTAAGCAGGAGAAGGGACACGACCTTTTCAAACTAATCATTAACGGCCTGAATGAAAAGCGAGAGGATGGCACGAGTCTATGGGATATAACCAGATTCGTAAAGACAAATCCCTCCGTACCGGTATCGGCTCAATTCACCAACCTGGTGCTGGAACACGAATACCAGAACATCCGAATCCGCGTAAATAAAAAACTCCGCATCCCGATCCTGGACTATGAGAACACAAAAGAGAAGGACGGCGGCGTTGATAAGAAAACAATCGAGGACCCGATCACAAAGGTAAGGCATCAACCCTGGGGCCACTATTGCGATATCAAACGTTACGCCGTGGTCTCGATCTTTCCGACTGAATATAAAAAGTTTCAGGCCGGCGGTCTTATTATCGTCAACCAGGGCGGCGAAATGAAAAAGAAAAACCGCTGGTAGCCGTTCCGTGAGCTTTTTGATTTAAACCAAAGCGGAAGCCGTTCCGATGGGCTTATTTTGTTACCATGCTGTATTATCTAACTAAACTCGATTACAAACGTCAGATACAAACTAAGCTATTCGACGAGATCCTCGGCGGTGACGATTCGATCCGCATTGATAACGAACAGGCAGCATACGAGGAGATCCAGGGTTACATAACAAGCCGTTACGATTTATCGGCCGAGTTCCGAGACACGGTTAAATTCAGTTTCGTAGACACCTATTACGCCGGCCAGCTCGTTTATCTCGACGCCACGCCCTACAGCGCAACCGCTCCGAGCTATGCGCTTAACGAGATGGTGCTGCAGGCCGGTAACGTTTACTATTGTAAAACCGCGATAGCGGCTCCCGAGGCCTTCAATGCAGCCAAATGGACCCTGCTCGGCCCACAATTCAAATTATTCTATATCCCGCTGCCTTATGATCGTTTCGATATCGACAACTATTATTATGTGAACGATAAAACGTTTTGGCGAGACTATAACTACCTATGCGCTCAGGAGACCCGGACCCGCACACACCAACAGGAGATACAATCCAACCGGACCGAGGACCTCTTACCGCTTAACGACTTTCCCACTACCCGCAATACGCAGCAATGGAAAAGCAAAACCGCCTATTCACTCTCTGGCCTTTGGCCGGTTGCCGTACCGGCTGACTTTACCGCATGGGCCGCCGGATCATTCAACCAGGGAGATCGCCGAAGCCATACGAATAAGATATGGGAGGCCCTGAAGACAACAACCGCCGAACCAGGTACCGATATCACGGCCTGGAAGCCGATCGCCTGGAACGCCGGCGATAACCGTAACAGCAAAATGGTCGACATCATGATCTCGGTCTCGCTTTATCTTATTCATAGAACCTGCGCGCCTCGCAATATTCCGGAGAAAGTAAAGATCGAGTACGACAACGCGATTCTGTACCTCGAGAACGTAATGAACGGCAAAATAAACCTGCGTATCGAGGAGATACAGCCGGACCAGAACGTTCGCTTTTATGGCGGTAGCGAACCTAAACGAATAAACCGTTGGTAATAATATGACACCTGCAGCACGAATACAACAACAGATATTAAAGGCCGGCTATATTCCTAACGGTGTAAAGAGCTGGTTCTTTGGAAACTTCGAACCCTCGAGAAATTTCGGTACCGCAAAGGACGCGCTCAATCCCTGGTCGTATGTTTCACCGATCCAGTTCTACCGCGAAAAAATAGATCTGCAGACCTGGCGCGACGCCGTAGAGGAAATGGAAAACCAGATCCTGCCTTACCGCGTGATTTGTCAAAAGATCTTTTTAGATACTTCCCTGAATGATCACGTTACGGCCTGCGTGGGAAAGCGTAAGGATCAAATCTTAATGAAGGATTTCGAGATCAAATACGGCGACAAGGTAGACGAGCAGATCACTAAGATCCTGAAAAAGCCCTGGTTTAACCAGCTTATGAGCTATATCCTGGATGCGGACGATTACGGCTATACCCTCGTGGGCCTCGGCCCTATGTATAACTTTACGTTCCCGAAAATGCGCGTCGTTCGCCGCGAGAATATCTCTCCGGACCGCCTATGTGTCTCTCCGGTGGTGTACTCACCAAATGGCTGGATTCACTTCATGGATCCGGCAAGTAAGGACAGTAACGGCCGCTCGTTCTCTGACTGGACCATTTACGCCGATACACCGAACGAGACCGGGCAGAGTGTTTGCGGTTATGGCCGCTTCTATAAGATCGCCCAGCTCGATATCTATTTACGCAACAACCGCGGCGACAACGCTACCTATAACGAAATGTTCGGTATGCCGTTCCGTGAGCTGAAAATGGATTCTAACGACGCTAAGGTTATCGCCTCGGCAGAAGAGCGCCTCCGCAGCTCCGGAGCCAACGGCTACATGATCAGTCCGCAGGATTCGGAACTCAATTTCCACAACCAACAGGGCGGCGCCAATGGGTATAAATCCTATGAGAGCTTTGAGGGCCGTCTGCAGAAAGGTATCTCGAAGATAATCCTCGGCCATGCGGACGCAATGGAGAGCAAACCGGGTAAGCTCGGCGCTCAGTCGGTAGATGTACAGGAAGCCTTACAGGCAAAGGAAACCACCGACATGAAACGTATTACCGATTTTCTGCAGACAACCGTTTTCCCTAAGCTGCAAAAGATCGGTTTCCCGATCAAACCGGGCGCGGAGATCTGTTTCAAAAACGATAAGGAGGAGCAGGAGGAGAAAACCCGTAAGAATAAGGCGAACGCCGATTTCATCGACCAGGTTGTAAAGTTAGCCCAGGCCGGTTACAAAATGGATCCTAAGTTCATCGAGGACGAAACCGGTATTAAAGTGAAAGAGATCGAAAAACAGGAGGCCGCTAACCCATTCATTGATAAGGAAACCCAGGAGGCGATAAAAAACATTTACCGTAATGTGTAATGTCAAAGATCAACTATACGGATCACCAAATAGACCTATTACTCACCGGTATTTACGTCGGATCGGTTAACCCTTACCATTTACCTATACTTTTATACCGGGAAACGGCCCGCATACTTTTAGCCGGCATTAAGGAGGGCGTTAAGGCGCCCGCCGCGATCCACAACGCAAAACGAAACCCCAACGGCTACGATAAAGAGCTTATCCAGGATCTCGAGACTAACATTTACCACTTTTCGGCCGCCAAAACCTTTACGCAGGTCCTCGAGTTTCAGTCGCTCATGATCGAGAACGGCCGCAACGTAGATCTAAAGGAATTTAAGGAACGCGCACTCGTCAAATGGGGAGAGTATAACAAAACCTATTTGCTTGCCGAATATACGACGACCGTAACGAGTTCGATCTCGGCGCTCAACTGGAAATACACTCAGGACAATAAAGATATTTTCCCGCGTCTTCGTTCCGTGGCCGTGCTGGATCAACATACTACCGATATGTGTCGCCGAATGCACGACGTTACTGCAGACGTTGACGATCCTATTTGGAATCATAACCTATCGCCGCGTCATTTCCAATGCCGGTGCTATGAGGAGCGCATCGACGCCCTGGATCCTATTCGCTCAACCGGAAAGAATCGAAAGGATAGTATCGAGGAGCTGAACGATAAGGAAATGTCGCCGGCGTTTAAGTTCAATCCCGGAAAGGACCGCGAGATCTTCTTAACAAAGGGAGCGGGCAAACATCCTTATTTCGTAGTTTCGTCTCAGTATAGCAATTTAGCAAAGCACAACTTTAATTTACCGATTGGAAATGATCACTAAACACCAGGCAATAAAACAGGGCTGGATCTCGGAGACTTCAAGAAAGGCCGCGAATGATCTTATTTTAATGGCAGAGGATCGCAAACGGAGACCTGAGACTATGATTATCCCAATGGAGGACGACGAAACGATTCTGAGAGACCAGGCCGAAAGAGAATGTCGCGCCAGGCCGAAAGAGAATATCGCGGCACTCAAACAATACGATTACCAGGATCCAACCGATTGGCGAAAACTTCCCCGCCTGATTACCGTATAAACCGAGACGTGAGAACCAATGCGAAAAAAATATTCCAGAACCTTGCTAAGAAACTTAAAGCCGCTCAGGCCGCAGCTCCGAAGATCCTGGCTAATGAGGGACAAAAGTTCTTTGTAGAAAATTTTAGCCGGCAGGGATGGCGCGGCGACGTGTTTCAGAAGTGGCCAGCCCGGAAGGATAGAAGGAACCGCCGCTCTTTACTTGTTGGCCGCACCAGGCAATTATTAAACTCAGTCCGACGATCTATCCGGGAGGCAAACCAAAAGCGAATCAGATGGGCCACAGAGGTACCGTATGCGGCGATCCATAACGAGGGTTATAATGGCCTGATCCGCGTAAGATCTCACAACCGTGGCGTATTTTCAACCAGCAAGGCCGGCACCGGTGTTTATAACATCAGGTCCCGTAAGGAGAGAATGAAGAGCGTGAGAAGCCGGACCGGAGATCGCAGGGTCCTGAACTATACGAAACGAATGCGGATGCCACAACGTAAATTTATGGGCGCCGGCAGGATCCTGGGAAAGATCCTTTTAAAAAAGTACGCAGAAATATTTCACACATACCTAAGCAGACGATAGCAGCATGGAAAAAGCAACCTATACCTCGATCAAAACACAATTAAAAACCTACGTGCCGGGCCTAAAGCATGTAGGCCTATGGAACAACCAGCTCGAATACTGGCGAAAAAAGGAAAACGGCGAGTACGTGTTTCCGTTGCCCGCTATCTTTATAGAGCTTCCGGAAGGCGCGCAGAGCGACCAGATCGGCGGAGGCCTCAACATGATTGATCCGTACGATATCACGATTCACATTATACACGAAAAACTTAACGAACCGGATCTCGATGGCGAGGATCTCGAGCAGGAGGAAAACTTCGAGGTGTTCGATTTTAAAAAGGCTGTCTATACGGCGCTGCAATGGTTCCGCTTTCCGGGATCCGGACCGATGAATAAATTTAGCGATAGCGCCGATCATGATCACGATAACCTGTATCATTACCTGCAGGGATATCGTACTACCTGGATCGAGGACACCAACGTATTACCGCGCGACGGTCAGGACGTGGATCCTCCGTTCACCTGGGATAAGACGATCGAGATCGAGAAAGAGGGCGAATAGTTTTGATTTAAACCCAAAGGCCTGTAATATAAAAGCCCAAAATTTGAAGCATGGCAATATTGACACCACGCAGCACGAACGATATTCTCGATCAAATGAAGACCGAGAAGGCAAACCAGCCAGATCTCAACACAATAACCACGCCCTCGCCGGTGTCTCGCTGGAACCTGTTTCTCTTTATCGTGGCCCAGGCGATCAACATTTTCGAACAAATTCTCGCCTATGGTATCAACACGATTGAATCGCTTGTTAAGGCCTCGAAGCCTACGACAAAGGATTATCTTAAATATCTCTCTCTTAATTTATTTCAGTACGATGCCTCGACCCCGCAGGTTATTGTCTGGGTAAACAACGCGCCCACTTACGCCACGATCGACGCTAACAAGCGAATTATTTCCCGCTGTTCCATTACCACCACGCTACCGGGTTACGCCGAATGTAAGGTCGCTAAGTCCGATCCTCCTACGGCGCTCTCGGGTCCCGAGGCCTCAGCCTATAGCGCATTTATTAACGAGCTGGCGCCTCCCGGTACATTCTATACGGTGATCTCGGCCGCTTCGGATAAGATCTACGTAAAGGCAACCATTAAGTACAACGGCGCGTATGCGGCGATCATTTCGGCCTCGGTTCAACAGGCTCTAAATGATCTCTACAAAGCGCTGGCCTCCGATATTAATTTTAACGGTAAGCTCCTGGTTTCGGATGTTGAGAAAACCATTAAGAACGTTCCGGGCGTTACCGACGTGATCATGGAGAAGGTTTACGCTCGTCCCGATACTACCATTTTCGCTAACGCTTCCAAAATAATGGATCTTTCACTCGGGTTGAACCTGGCCGAATACGAAATGTATGCCGGCTACGGCGTTGAGGAGACAACAGCCGGCTATACCCTTAACGATTCCCTGACCTTTATTGTAGATGGCTAATATTTTCGATATCGACTTTAACACCATGTGGAAAAACCTGCTACCGCCTCACAAACGGTTAGCGAAGTTTATCGCATTCGGCGCAGTCTATACGAAACCGCTGCAGTATCTCCGCGATACCTGGTTCGGCGATTATTTGTTCGGTGCAACTTATCCGTATTATGCGACCGCTCAGAATTACGTTGTCGGCCAGAAGCTCACCTATTATAATAATTCCATTGTCGAGTGTACGGTCGCGCATTTATCCGGACCGACGATCGATCTAAATAAATTCAAGATCCTGCAGACCTTCAAGGGCGGCGTATTCGAGCGCCTCAACTATAACGACATGAAGGGTAATTTTGAGATCGTCTTAAATAAATATTTCGATTACTACGCAGTACCGGGTCAACCGATCTATATCGATCGCGTGGCGCTTCCGGTACCGGGCTTTTACGTTAGTACGCGTGAGGATCTCTGCAGCTCCGTAACGAACCTGAACGATAAGCAGTTTTATTTTGTGTCGGACCAGGATTATTTCAATTACTCGACGACCTCTTTTATCATTTACGTGAAACTGGCCCAATTCAATGCCCTGGGCGCAACCAACGCGGAACGCGAAGCAATCGTTCGCTCTGTGGCCGATATGCTGAATAGCGCCGGGTTTTATTATGAAGTCTTAACCTATTAGATTATGGAAAAAGTAGATTTTAGTAACGCGGTATATCCGCAATCCCAGCCGATCTTAGAACAGACGCTCGACTTTATGCAACAAAACGCAGCTCGCGGATCCTTTAGAACAATCCAGGGCCAGCACAATGGTAAGTATGTGGCCGGGGACGTGTTGATCATTTGGGGATGCGAGAACTCCGGGACAGGCTCAACGTTTAATATCACGGCCGGCGTGGTGCTATACAATGGAGATCTTTACGACGTGCCGGCGGCGAGCTTTACCGCAGCGGTTGGTCAAACTGCAGTCGCGACAATATCGGCGGCTACTTACGAAAGTTTTGATCCCGTTAAACTAAAGCCATCCGGAACGCCGGTTTATGTTCATCAAACTTTTAAGATCGGAATTGCGAGCGCGGTCTCGGGATCGGGAATAAAGGACTTTAATTCTTTCAAACGTAATTACGGCCTGATCACCTCGACGGCCAGTAACGGGTTAGCCATTACGGCGGTCCTCTCCGGAGGCGGTCCGTTTGCCTATTCTGCAGACACTTATAAATATTCGTACCGCATCGTTAACGGGATCTGTAAACTTAACGGCGTTATTCAATTCACGAATACGAACGGATCGGATATCGAGCAGATCCGCATACCATTACCGGCCGGCATTAAGAAAGTGGTGTTAACGGAACCATACGCTATTCGTGGCGTCTGTATCTATTCGGCTCCTGCAGCAACATCGAACTATACGGATCTACTCATAAGCACCGACGACGACGGAACAGAAGGTCAGCGCTTAGTATTGAAACGATATAGCGGTGGGACCACAACTTTACTCGTAAGCGCTGCGGCGGTTGTGACGCTAAAGTTCTCGATTGATCTCGTAATGGACGTTTAGTTAACAAGTTATCAACAAAAGTATTATATTTGTATCGCGCGAAACTTAGTTCCGGAGTGGTTTACCGGCAAAGATCTCAGCCCTGGCAGAAATGTTGGGGCTTTTTGTTTATATTTGCTTTGTTCCCGTTCGATGGAACTCCGTGGCTTCATACTCCCGATAAAAGCATGTAGTTGGATAAGGTTTCGGGAATCGAACACAAAGGCCCGTATCGTCATAGAGTACGGGTTTTTGTTTATATTAGCAGTATGAATTTAAGGCAACCCATATATACAGAGAAGAGACGCTCTAAGGCACAAAGCCAAAGGCTCGAGGGATTGGCTGGTCCGGGAACTGCGGGAAGGACCAGGCCTACGTACAAGGTAAATCCAGTAAGCGCAGTCGATCGCTGAGAGTGTCTCGTTTAAAGGTGAATGATCCCGGGGTAATATTGCTCCGGGATTTTTATTTATCTTAGTCGCTCTTAATGTCAAACCTTAAATACATACACATGAAAAAATTACTCTTTAAATGTACCGCTGCGGTTAAGCAGGACGACGGGACCACTCTCGTAAATCTTATCTCTGCAGACGGTAAGCAGATCAAAGCGAGCAGCATCGTGTTGAGATTCGAAGACGGCGACGAACGCGCGAAGGATTACTGGCAGGAAACAGAAGGAAAGCCGGCCTCTGAGCATTACATCACCGTCGAGGCTAAAGCCTAAAGAAACTATTCGTTTCCTATAGTTGCCCTGGTCCGGGATAAGGGAAGGAAACAGAAAACCCCAGGTTAACAGCCCGGGGTTTTTCATGTTCGAGAGGGAAGGATTAAAAACTAAATAACAAATTGTGAGACACGAATATATTAATCTTTCAGGAACCGTACAAACCTCTGCCACAGCGTTTCGTTTTTCAGGTTCTTTAAGAGTAACTGTTCGTGGTTGAGGTGTCCCTGGATTATATCGAGATAGTTCTGGATCTCCTGATCGCCGCCATGTTCGTAGAGATCCTTCATAACGATAACATGATTAACGAGAGAGTGGCGGACCCTGCGGACATTATAGAATTTATTCGGGTCCCAATCCTGTATAGTGTGGCGGTCCTGTTTGGGTATTTGATCCCCGAGTACGCGCTCCGAAAAGGTTTCGCAAATAACCGCGCCGGTATTGGGATCGGTCTTTACCATGTCGGGGAGATCACTCGCCAGGCGCTCGATGGCCCTTAGCACTAACGGCGTTACGATGTGCCGGTGTTTTTTTACGATTTTCTTTTGTTTGTTTCCCATTAGTCGATACCTCTACGGCCCGGATTACGCCTCTCTTCCGCCGACATTCGATCATACAGCGCCAGCAACTTGGTTTGTTCCTTCTCGGACATACCATTAAAGAAATCCCTAAAGATATAGTTCGCAGTCGCCGAACGAGAATCCTGGTTATTGAATGCGTATGCAATGAAGAGCTTTAATAAACGTGGTTTTAAGTACGCCTGGAGATAATCACCCTTTTTATAGTAGTCCATTCGGCTGTACTTTTTTTTCTTAGGGTCTCCGGCCATGTTTGTAGTACAAATATATAAGTTTTTGATTTAGGAATGATTTAAAAGTCCGGAGCGGCCGCGAAAAGCCGATATAATTGCATTGTGAATGAACTCGATTACGTAATAGATCCTAACGCTGCCGAACCGATTATCCTGATTCACGGAGATATCGGGTACCTCGACGGGACAATGGGAGACAAGTTCGTAAAACAGTTAATGTACCTTGACAGTTTGGGAAAATCACGGATCCAATGCTGGATTAATTCGGGCGGCGGTGTTGTAATGGATGGCGAGCAGATATGCAACGCGATTTTGAAAACAAAAACGCCGGTTGATACTTATAATACCGGGACCTGCGCGAGCGTCGCTTATCCGATCTTTGCCTGCGGTCGTAAGCGTATTATGATGGATTGGGCTAAAAACATGTTCCATAATCCATTCGGCGGAGACGAGAAGGCTCTGGAAGCATTCAAAAAAACGATAATGAAAATTATCTGCCAGCGCTCAGGTGGTAAGATCACCGAGGCCGTAATGGATGCGATCATGAACCGCGAGACCTGGATCATGGCCGACGAATCTCTGGAAATGGGATTATGTGACGAGATCGAGGATAGCTCTACTTACAATAATGCCGAGTTGATTAAAAACCTCGATAGTAAGAAGGTAACCCGCTCCGACTTTTCCAAAATTCTCAACAAAGTAATTGAAGATAAAAATTTTATACCTCATACCATGAAAAAAGTAACCAATCGTTTAAATTTAGTGGAGGGTAGCAATGAAGATGCTATCAACGCAGCCATTGATAAAATTGAAAACCAGGCGCGCGTTGACGCTGCCGCTTTAGCTCAGGCGAAAAAGGATCTCGAGCAAAAGGAGAAAGACTATATCGAGACCAAAGCTAAATACGATAAGTTGGAAAAGGACTATATCGAGACAAAGGCGAAGGTTGACGCTGCAGAGAACAAAGCGAAAGAAGTAGAGGCAAAAACTTATTTCGAGAAAGCCATCAAATTAGGTAAGGTTGAGGTAACGGACGAGACCAAAGAAACCGTAATGGCTGGCCTGGTAAAACAATACGTTACCAATCCGGACGGCACGAAAGCAATTTTCGACGCCATCCCGGTTAAGAACGAGGGCGCGGACCTGGACGAGTTAGAGACTCCGAACGTAGGCGGCGGAATGAACGTTCACGATATCAACAACCAAATGGGCGAAGCTCGTCGTAAACGTTTCGGACACTAAAAACCAAAAACCCCAACCATACAACAGTAAAAATTTAAAATTATCCATATGAGAGCCAAAAAAGTTTTAAACTCGACGATTTCCTTTACCCCCAATACTTATGCGGGTCAGGCTGCAGGAGCGTTCATGTTAGCCTCAATCACCGGCGCGGACATGATCAATAACGGTTTAATGTACATGCAGGAAACCCGTTC
>Ga0213920_1001077_pt1 | contig 16444 bp, 15 predicted proteins | sample McNCre1117MG_FD_161054 | JGI IMG/M metagenome (GOLD analysis project Ga0213920, IMG submission 161054) | Freshwater microbial communities from McNutts Creek, Athens, Georgia, United States - 11-17 MG | ecosystem: Environmental > Aquatic > Freshwater > Creek | place: USA: Georgia | collected...
GCGTAGGCATCAAAATTCCATGCGCCACCGTGGGCGCAGAGTTGCCACCGGGCGAAGACGGCAAGCCTTTCAAAATCAAAGTGGGCAAGCTGCGCGGCGTTGAAAGCCAAGGCATGTTGTGCTCGGCCAAAGAGCTCAAAATTGCCGACGACAACGGCGGTTTGCTTGAGCTGCCTGCCGATGCGCCCTTGGGCCAAAACATTCGCGAATATTTGAACCTCGATGACACCTTGTTCACCTGCAAGCTCACGCCTAACTTGGCGCATTGCTTGAGCGTGTACGGCATTGCCCGCGAAGTGTCGGCTCTCACTGGCGCGCCGTTGAAGGCACCTGCGTTCCCAGCTATTGCCGCGACTAACGCGGACAAAGTTGCTGTGAGCATCAGCGCCCCCGATTTGTGCGGTCGCTTCTCTGGCCGTGTCGTGCGTGGTGTGAACACCAAAGCGCAAACACCCGCATGGATGGTGAACCACTTGGCCCGTTGCGGCCAGCGCAGTGTGAGCCCCTTGGTCGACATCTCCAATTACGTGATGTTCGAGCTGGGCCGTCCTTCACACATCTTCGACCTCGACAAAATTCAAGGTGGCTTGCATGTGCGTTGGGGTAAAGCGGGTGAACAGCTGAAACTCTTGAATGGCAACACCGTCACCGTCGACGAAAAAGTGGGTGTCATTGCGGACGCGCATCAAGTCGAATCACTTGCTGGCATCATGGGCGGTGATGCCACTGCGGTGAGTGACGATACACAAAACATTTACATCGAAGCTGCCTTCTGGTGGCCCACGGCCATTGCAGGCCGTTCGCGCCGCTTCAACTTCAGCACCGATGCCGGCCACCGCTTTGAGCGCGGTGTCGACCCCGAGTTGACCGTAGAGCACATCGAGCGCATCACCCAATTGGTGATTGACATTTGCGGCACGCCCAACACAACCGTCGGTCCGATTGACGACCACCGTGTGAACATGCCTGTCGCCAAGCCTGTGACCTTGCGCGTGGCACGCGCTGAGAAAATCATTGGCATGCCACTGACTCAGCAACGCGTGGCTGATGCTTTGTGTGGCTTGGGATTGCCCGTCACAGAAGGCGAGGGAGTTGTTACCGTACAGCCGCCTTCGTTCCGTTTCGATTTACAAATCGAAGAAGACCTGATTGAAGAAGTGGCGCGCATGGTGGGTTACAACAACCTGCCTACCTCGCCGCCTTTGGCCCCTATCACGGCCAGCGTGCGCCTTGAGTCGCAGCGCAGCCCACACGCTTTGCGCCATCAGTTGGCGGGCTTGGGCTACCAAGAAACCATCAACTACAGCTTTGTGGATGAGCGTTGGGAACAAGAGTTGGCGGCGAACGCCAACCCCATCAAGTTGCTCAACCCCATCGCCAGTCAGATGAGCGTGATGCGCTCTACTTTGTTGGGCTCGCTGCTCAACGTGGTGAAGTTCAACGTCGATCGCAAAGCCTCACGTGTGCGCGTGTTTGAAATTGGTCGCGTCTTCCACAAAGATGCGTCGGTGCAAAACACCGACACCACCGTGCAAGGCTTCGATCAACCCATGCACGTCGCGGGCATTGCTTTTGGTAGCGCTGCACCGTTGCAATGGGGCACCAAAGAGCAAGCCGCAGACTTCTTCGACGTGAAGGCCGATGTGGAAGCGTTGTTGGCGCCCGCTGTGCCAACGTTTGAAGCGGCCGAGCACCCAGCCATGCACCCAGGCCGTTGTGCCAAAGTGCTGGTCAATGGCCAAGCCGTGGGCCATGTGGGTGAGTTGCACCCACGTTGGCGCCAAAGCTGGGAGCTAGCCCAAGCCCCCGTGATGTTTGAACTCTCGCTCGATGCTGTGTTGCAGCGTGCGGTGCCTAAGTCAACAGGCGTGGCCAAGTTTCCGAACGTCGAGCGAGACATTGCCGTGATCGTCAAAGATAGCGTCACGCACGCTCAGTTGATGGCTGCTGTGCACGCCGCCAAAACACAAGGCTTGCTGCGCAACGCTGTGTTGTTTGACGTGTATCGCCCCAAAGCTGACAGTGCGGCGATGGCGATGGACGAAAAGAGTTTGGCTGTGCGCCTCACGCTCAACAGCGACGAAGCCACTTTGAACGAAGTGCAAATCGAAGGCGTGGTGCAAGCCGTGCTGGCCGAATTGGCAGCCCAAGTGTCTGCGCGTTTGCGCGCTTGATGTTCACACGTTAACAAGAGAACCGCATGGAACTTTCTTTTGAGAGCCTTGAAACCCCCGCGTTGACCAAAGCGCAATTGGCTGATTTGTTGTTTGAACAAATCGGTTTGAACAAGCGCGAGTCCAAAGACATGATCGACGCTTTCTTTGACCTGATTGCGCAAAGTTTGGTCAATGGCACCGACGTGAAAATTTCAAGCTTCGGTAATTTTCAAATTCGCACCAAAGCACCTAGGCCTGGACGCAACCCGCGCACGGGGGAGTCGATTCCCATTGAGGCGCGACGTGCTGTGACGTTCCATGCGAGTCACAAACTCAAAGAGCAAATACAGGGCGACAGTAATCCCAAAGTTGACAACTGATTGAAAAAGAGGCCGAGTCGGCCTCTTTTTTTTTGATAAAACTGTCAGGCGATGTGATTCGAGGCCGTTCTTCGTGTAACCTCTGCGGTCCCGTTTACAAGCTACTGATTTTCATGGAGAAATCCCTCCCTCCCATTCCAGCCAAACGCTACTTCACCATTGGTGAAGTGAGCGAGTTGTGCGGCGTCAAGCCGCACGTGCTGCGCTATTGGGAGCAGGAATTCACGCAGCTGCGCCCGATGAAGCGTCGCGGCAATCGTCGCTATTACCAGCGCCACGAAGTGTTGATGATTCGCCGCATTCGTGACCTCTTGTATGACCAAGGTTTCACCATCACCGGCGCACGCAACAAGTTGCAAGAGCTGGTGCAATCCGAGCGCGAGCGTCGCCGTGTCAGTGGGGAATTGATCGACATCGATTTGCCCGACGACGAAGGTTTTGACGACGATTTGGAGGTCGTTGCAGACGATGCCCACGAGCAGCCACCGCTGGCCTTGAACAGCAACGATGAAGCGCTGCAAACCTTGCGAAAAGAACTCACACAAATTCGCGATCTGCTCTCTGAGCTGCACTGAGACGCGTTATAATTTCAGTCTGATTCGGTGTGTGGCGCAGCCTGGTAGCGCACTTGCATGGGGTGCAAGGGGTCGAAGGTTCGAATCCTTTCACACCGACCAAAATGACCAAGGGTTAGCAATGTAAGTTGCTAACCCTTTTGTCTTTTGTCGGATGCCTTCAAGCCTCAAACAATGTCGACGTGGTGCAACTCAAACTTGCCCTTCTTGGCGTCTGCAAAGTAGTGCTGCAAAGTTTCCTTGACGGTGCGAAACGCAATCTCATCCCAAGGGATTTCGTGCTCTGCAAATAAACGCGCTTCTTGGGTTTCGTGGCCCGGGTTGAACTGGTCGCTTGTGAGTTGCGCGCGGTAAAAGAAATGCACTTGGCCCACGCGCGTGACGTTCATCAGCGTGAACAAGTCTTGCATATCAAACTGTGCGCCGGCTTCTTCCACCGTTTCACGCGCAGCGCCTTGCGCCACGGTTTCGTTGAGTTCCATGAAGCCTGCGGGCAGCGTCCATTTGCCAAAGCGTGGTTCGATGTTGCGTTTGCACAGCAACACCTTGTCGCCCCACACGGGCACTGTGCCCACCACATTGAGCGGGTTTTCGTAGTGGATGGTGTGGCAGCTGTTGCACACCGCGCGCTCACGTGTGTCGCCATCGTCAGGCACGCGGTAGGTCACCGCGCTGCCGCACGATTTGCAAAATTGAATGAGCGGGCGGTGCAGCATGTTTAGATCACGCGCACGTTGAGTTCGCCCAAGCCTGCAACCGCACCGACCATGGTGTCACCTGCAACCACCGCGCCTACACCTGCGGGGGTGCCGGTGTAAATCAAATCACCGGCTTGCAGATCCCAGGCCGCAGACAAGTGCTCGATGGTTTCTGCAATGTTCCAAATGAGTTGGCTCACATGGCTGCGTTGGCGGTCTTCGCCGTTGACTTGCACATAAATTTCAGCGTGTTCCACATCGCCAGCCTGAGCCGCAGGGGTGATGGGGCCGATGGGCGCGCTGTGCTCAAAGCCTTTGCCAATGCACCACGGGCGGCCTTGTTTCTTCATGTCGTTTTGCAAGTCGCGGCGTGTCATGTCCAAGCCCACGGCGTAGCCGTAAATGTGGCTGAGCGCATCAGCGGCTTTGATGTTTTTGCCGCCCTTGCCAATCGCCACCACCAACTCAATTTCGTGATGCAAGTTTTGCGTGAGGCTGGGGTAGGGCATGTGGCCGGTTTCACCGGTGTTGACCACCACGAGGGTGTCTGCTGGCTTCAAAAAGAAAAAGGGTGGTTCACGCCCGGTGAAGCCCATTTCTTTGGCGTGCTCTTCGTAGTTGCGGCCCACGCAGTAAATGCGGTGTACAGGAAAGCGTTCCGGTTTGCCCACCACAGGCACGGAGACAACGGGGGTAGGTTCGAAGGCGTAGCTCATGCGGATTTGCTCACCAAGTTGAAGTGTTCGACCACGGGCGGCTGCGCAAAGAAAGGGCCGACGATGCCGCGCCACTCAGCGAAGGCGGGCGATTCACGAAAGTCCACGGTGTGGTTTTCGAGCGTGGTCCAGAAGATTTGCAAGATGTAGCGCTCGGGCGACTCGATGCCACGGTTGATTTTGTAGCCTTGAAAACCTTTGGCCTGGGCAATGACGGTTTGCACGCCGCGTTGGATGGCTTCATCAAATGCCGCTTGTTGGCCGGGTTGAATGCGAATGTCGACGAGTTCGAGAATCATGGTGAAGATGCGTCAAGTTAAAACTGCTGCCAAGTCTAACGTCACCGAGAGAAATCAAGCGTCGCGTTCGGGATATCCTTCGGCCATGTCTCACGCTTCGACTCCTTCTGCTTCGCCTTTGTTTTGGTCCATGGACTGGTCCTTGCCCGAGGGCGTGCATGCCGTATGCACCACGCGCGTGGGTGGTGTGTCGCAAGCACCATTTGATGGGTTTAACTTAGGCGACCATGTGCAAGACGACGTGCAGGCCGTGGCACACAACCGTGCTTTGTTGCAAGCGCAGTTGGGCGGGGTTCGGCCTGTTTTTTTAAACCAAGTACATGGGGTGAACGTGGCTCAGCTCCACGCCGCCACACCTGACGGCACCCAAGCCGATGCGTGCGTGACGCAAGAAGCCCAAGTGGCTTGCACCATCATGGTGGCCGATTGCTTGTCCCTGTTGTTCACCGACGAGGCAGGTCAAGTGGTGGCCGCTGCACATGCGGGGTGGCGTGGTTTGGCGGCGGGTGTGATTGAGCGAACCGTGAGTGCTGTGTGTGTGCAAGCCGGTGTCGTGCCAACGCAGGTGCGCGTGTGGTTGGGACCATGCATTGGGCCTGACGCTTTCGAGGTGGGGGACGAGGTGCGTGCGGCATTTGTCTCTGCATCGTCGCAGGCGCAGCGCTACTTCAAGCCGCACCCCACGCACGCCAATAAATGGTTGGCTGATTTGGCTGGGTTGGCGCGCATGCGTTTGCACGCGCTGGGCGTTCGCTCGGTGAGCGGCAACGACAGCACCACCGCGTGGTGCACCGTGTCGCAGCCTTCAAGGCTCTTTTCGTATCGCCGCGACGGCGTGACGGGGCGCTTCGCTGTCTGCATTTGGCGCGACTGAGTTGGCGTCGTGGTTGTGAGGTGTTTGCGCATTCGCGGCCAAGGCTTGTTCGCGCTCAGCCATCTCTTTAGCTTTGATCGCTCGGCGTCGTGCAGGCGTGCCCATGATGTATCCCACCACGCTCATGGGCAGCAAGCCGTAGAGCACAAAAGTAAAGGCCGCGCCGAGCAAAGAGCCTACGGGGCTTGTGGCTTCGGCGATCGCCATCATGAAAGCCACGTAAATCCAAGCAATCAGGACCAAATACATCTAGGGGTTTTCTCTCAAGTTTGATATCTGTCAGAAATTCGAAGGTAAATCACTGACATACTGGTGACAGTCAATAACACAGCAGTGACTGTAAGGGAGTTAGCGATGGATCAGAATGCGGCCCTCAAGAGCCTAGGGGATAGTTGGCTCAAAGCCTTGGCCTCATTTCAAACACTCGGCGGAGGCGACGCAAAAGCGCCCGCGTTGAGCTTCTCGCCAGACAAACTCGAAGCGCTGCAAAAGCAGTACATCTCAGAAGCCACCGAGCTGTGGAACCAAAGCTTGCAAGGCAAGGCCGAAGTGAAAGACCGCCGTTTCAAAGGCGAAGCTTGGGCACACAATCCCATGGCCGCATTCACAGCCGCTGCATATTTGCTCAACACCCGCACCATGATGGCGCTCACCGAAGCCGCCGAAACAGATGCCAAGACCAAAGCCCGCATTCAATTCGCGGTAGAGCAGTGGGCCGCTGCATCGGCCCCCAGCAACTACTTGGCACTCAATGCTGACGCGCAGCAAAAAGCGATTGAGACCAAAGGCGAGAGCATTTCCAAAGGTATTCAAAACTTGCTGCATGACATGCAGCAAGGCCATGTGTCGATGACCGATGAGAGCTTGTTCGAGGTGGGCAAAAACGTGGCCACCACCGAAGGCAAAGTGGTGTTTGAAAACGAGTTCTTCCAATTGCTCGAATACAAGCCACTGACGGCCAAGGTGTACGAGCGTCCGTTCTTGTTCATTCCGCCTTGCATCAACAAGTTTTACATCTTGGACTTGCAGCCCGAAAACTCATTCATCCGCTACGCCGTGGCACAAGGCCATCGCACGTTTGTGGTGAGTTGGCGCAACCCCGACGACAGCATGAAGCACACCACATGGGACAACTATGTGGAAGACGTGGCCATTCAAGCCATCAAGGTGGTGCAAGAGATTGGCGGTTCAAAGCAAATCAACGCATTGGGCTTTTGCGTCGGCGGCACCATTTTGTCGAACGCGTTGGCCGTGCTGGCCGCGCGCGGTGAAAAGCCTGTGGCCAGTGCCACTTTGCTCACCACGCTGATTGACTTCACAGACACGGGCATCTTGGATGTCTTCATCGACGAAGGCTTTGTTAAATTCCGCGAAGGTCAATTTGCCGAAGGCGGCTTGATGAAGGGCAAGGACATGGCGTCCACCTTCAGCTTCTTGCGCCCCAATGATTTGGTGTGGAACTACGTGGTGGGCAACTACCTCAAAGGCGAAACGCCGCCACCGTTTGACCTGTTGTACTGGAACAGCGACTCCACCAATTTGCCTGGCCCCATGTATGCCTGGTACTTGCGCAACACCTACTTGGAGAACAACCTCATCAAGCCAGGCAAAGCCACGGTGTGCGGCGAGAAGATTGACTTGCGCAAGGTCGACATGCCTATCTACATCTACGGCTCACGCGAAGACCACATCGTGCCGATTGGTGGTGCCTACGCCAGCACACATGTGTTCCCCGGCAAGAAGCGTTTTGTCATGGGCGCATCGGGCCACATTGCGGGCGTGATCAACCCACCTGAAGCAAAGAAGCGTTGCTACTGGACCGGCAGCGACACCAGCTTCCCGAAAGATGCTGAGCAGTGGATTGCCAAAGCGAAAGAGCATCCAGGCAGCTGGTGGACCGATTGGGCTGCTTGGCTCAAGACGCATGCAGGCAAACAAATTGCAGCGCCCAAAACCTATGGCAAGGGCAAGTACAAAGCCATTGAGGCCGCACCGGGGCGCTACGTCAAAGCCCGTGCGAGCAACTGATTTTTAATATTTTCTGGGAGATAAAACATGGAAGACATCGTCATCGTTTCTGCTGCGCGCACAGCTGTGGGTAAGTTTGGTGGTTCACTCGCCAAAACAGCCGCGACAGAGTTAGGCTCTATCGTCATTCGCGAAGCCTTGGCGCGTGCCAAGGTGGATCCATCGCAAGTCGGCGAAGTGATCATGGGGCAAGTGTTGGCTGCTGGTGCTGGTCAAAACCCCGCACGCCAAGCATTGATCAAGTCAGGTATTCCCAATGCTGTGCCTGCACTCACCATCAACGCCGTGTGCGGCTCGGGCCTCAAGTCCGTCATGTTGGCTGCGCAAGCTGTGGCGTATGGTGACAGCGACATCGTGGTGGCGGGTGGCCAAGAAAACATGAGCGCCTCTGGTCATGTGCTGTTGGGTTCACGCGATGGCCAACGCATGGGCAACTGGAACATGATCGACACCATGATCGTGGATGGTTTGTGGGACGTGTACAACCAGTACCACATGGGCATCACGGCTGAGAACGTGGCCAAAGAGTTCAACATCACCCGCGACATGCAAGATGCGTTGGCGTTGGCCAGCCAACAAAAAGCCACCGCCGCACAAGACGCTGGCAAGTTCAAAGACGAAATCGTTTCGGTCAACATCCCACAACGCAAGGGCGACCCCGTGGTGTTCAACACCGACGAATACATCAACAAAAAAACCACGGCAGAAGCTTTGGCCGGTTTGCGCCCCGCGTTCGACAAAGCCGGTTCGGTGACAGCCGGTAACGCATCTGGCATCAACGATGGCGCTGCCGCCGTGGTGGTGATGACCGCCAAGAAAGCCGCAGCGTTGGGCCTCACACCATTGGCGCGCATTGCCGCATTTGGCACCAGCGGCTTGGACCCCAAGATCATGGGCATGGGCCCCGTGTCTGCCTCACGCAAAGCCTTGGAACGCGCAGGCTGGAAAGCCTCGGATGTGGACTTGTTCGAACTCAACGAGGCCTTCGCTGCGCAAGCGTGTGCCGTGAACCAACAGCTGGACATTGACCCAGCCAAGGTCAACGTCAACGGTGGCGCGATTGCGATTGGTCACCCCATCGGTGCATCCGGCTGCCGCATCTTGGTGACCTTGCTGCACGAGATGCAACGCACCAATGCCAAGAAGGGTTTGGCCGCGCTGTGTATCGGTGGCGGCATGGGCGTGTCGTTGGCGCTTGAGCGTTGATGAACGCGTTGATTCACAGCTCGTCAAAAAACAAATTTCTTTCACTAAAAACTCATAAATCAGGAGACAAAAAATGAGCCAAAAAGTAGCGTACGTCACAGGTGGCATGGGTGGCATCGGAACCGCGATTTGCCAACGCCTTCACAAAGAAGGTTTCAAGGTCATCGCAGGTTGCGGCCCAACCCGTGATTTCAACAAATGGCTCGATGAGCAAAAGGCGTTGGGCTACACCTTCTATGCTTCCGTCGGTAACGTCGGCGATTGGGAGTCCACCGTGGACGCATTCACTAAGGCCAAAGCTGAGCACGGTCCGATTGATGTGTTGGTCAACAACGCCGGCATCACCAAAGACCGCATGTTCTTGAAGATGACCAAGGAAGACTGGGACGCTGTGATGAACACCAACTTGGACTCCATGTTCAACGTGACCAAGCAAGTCGTGCCAGACATGGTGGAGCGTGGCTGGGGCCGCATCATCAACATCTCTTCGGTGAACGGTGAAAAAGGTCAAGCCGGTCAAACCAACTACTCGGCTGCCAAGGCCGGTATGCATGGCTTCTCGATGGCTTTGGCGCAAGAGTTGGCCACCAAAGGCGTGACGGTCAACACCGTGTCACCTGGCTACATCGGTACCGACATGGTCAACGCCATCCGTCCTGACGTGTTGGAAAAGATCGTGGCCACCGTGCCCGTCAAGCGTTTGGGCAAGCCTGCTGAAATCGCGTCCATCATCGCGTGGATGGCCAGCGAAGACGGTGGCTACACCACCGGTGCTGACTTCGCCGTGAACGGTGGTTTGCACATGGGTTAAGCCTTGGTGTCACCTCTAAAAAGCCCGCTCACATGCGGGCTTTTTTGTCGTCTCGATAAGGGGCGATCAACGCTGCGGTTGTCGCGGGATAATTGCTCCCATGAATTTTCCCGATGCCTCGCTTTGGCGCACCTCCGTGGCCCCCATGATGGATTGGACGGACCGCCACTGCCGTTATTTCCACCGCCTGCTCAGCCGCAACACCTTGCTTTACACCGAGATGGTCACTACCGGTGCGCTGCGCCACGGCGATGTGCAACGCCATTTGCGTTTCAACGCCGAAGAACATCCAGTCGCTTTGCAACTGGGTGGCAGCGATGCGGCCGATTTGGCGCATGGTGCCAAGCTGGGCGAGCAGTGGGGCTACAACGAAATCAACCTCAACTGCGGCTGCCCGTCTGACCGCGTGCAGCGCGGTGCGTTTGGCGCGTGCTTGATGAACGAGCCGCAAACCGTGGCCGATGGCGTGAAAGCCATGATGGATGTGGTGAGCATTCCTGTGACGGTGAAGCACCGCATTGGCATTGATCGCATTGAGAGCTACGACTTTGTGCGCGACTTTGTGGGCACGGTGAGTGACGCAGGTTGCAAGGTGTTCATCGTGCATGCACGCAACGCATGGCTCGATGGCCTGAGCCCCAAAGAGAACCGCGAAATTCCGCCACTGCGCTACGAGCTGGGCTACCAACTTAAAAAAGACTTTCCGAACTTGGTGATTGCCATCAACGGCGGCATCACCACCAACGCGCAAATGGCCGAACACTTGCAGCATGTCGACGGTGTGATGCTGGGGCGTGAGGCCTATTACCGCCCGTGGCTCATGACCACATGGGATGCCGAGTTTTATAACGACCCGCACGACACACTCAGCCGCGAGGCGGTGGAGGAGGCGATGGTGGCGTACATGGAGCGCGCGCACGCCGAAGACGGTTGCCCTTGGTATCCGATTGCACGTCACATGTTGGGCCTGTTCCATGGCCAGCGCGGTGCGCGTTTATGGAGACAGACTTGGAGCAACCACAAGCTCAAGCCCTTGCCACCGCGTGAGGTGATGAAGATCGCCCGCGAGGCTTTGGCTCGCGGTGCAGCTGAGCGCGTGGTGGAGGCTGAATAAAGCTTGAAGGCGGGCTGCTTAGCTCGCGGCTTCTAAGCCGTTGGCAAAGTGCTCGTTCATGCGCTTCACGCTCAAGCCAGCGTCGCGCGCCATCAACGCGTCCATGATGGCTTGGTGCTCTTTGAGCGACTCTTCTAAGCGACCGCTCTTAAACAACGAGTTGTGGCGGTTGAGCTTCATCACCTTGCGCAAGTCACCCACCATTTGGTCGCGCCAACGGTTGTTGGCAATCTCCAGCAAGCGCATGTGAAAACGCTCGTTGATTTCAAAAAACTTTTCGCGGTCAGCGACGGCGGCTTTCAGCTCCGTGTGCAAGGTTTGCAAATCTTGCAGCTGCTCGGGCGTCGCTTCCTTAGCCACCACGCCTGCGGCATCTGACTCAAGCAAGGAGAGCAGGTGGTACACATCGCGCTGGTCTTTCTCGTTGACCTCGGTCACGTAGGCACCGCGTCGCACTTTCATGGTCACCAAACCTTCGGCCGCCAAAACTTTGAGGGCCTCGCGCATGGGGGTGCGGCTGATGCCGTATTCCTCGGCCAAGCGCATCTCGTCAATCCAGCTGCCTGGCTCTAACTCAGCCGCAAAAATGCGTTGGCGCAGCAGTTCAGCTACTTCTTCGTAGAGGGCGCGAGGGGTCAGGGTGACGGCGGACATGGGCTGAATTGTAAGCTCAGATAAGATTTTGAATCAATAATTATGAATGATATGATCGTATCAACGATTAAACCTGTGGGTTAACCTTGGGTTTTCTTGACCGTTGCACACCCTTTTCACGAGTGATTTGCCATGAGCCAAAAGCCAACCGAATTCAACGCATCCAACCTCGAAGCATGGGCCAAAGCCGCTGCTAAATCGGCCCCCGGCGGCGACGTCAGCGCCCTCAACTGGAAGACGCCAGACGGCATCAGCGTCAAGCCGCTGTACACCGCCGAAGACACGGCCAACTTGCCATACGCCAACACGCTGCCTGGTTTTGAACCTTTCTTGCGTGGCCCACAAGCCACCATGTATTCGGTGCGTCCTTGGACGATTCGCCAATACGCGGGCTTCTCGACCGCTGAAGAATCCAACGCGTTCTATCGCAAAGCTTTGGCTGCTGGCGGCCAAGGCGTGTCGGTGGCATTTGACTTGGCCACGCACCGCGGCTACGACTCTGACCATCCCCGTGTGACGGGCGACGTGGGCAAGGCCGGTGTGGCGATTGACTCGGTCGAAGACATGAAGATTTTGTTCAACGAAATTCCGTTGGACAAAGTGTCGGTCTCCATGACCATGAACGGCGCGGTGTTGCCTGTGTTGGCCGGCTACGTGGTGGCCGCCGAAGAGCAGGGCGTGTCGCAAGACAAACTCTCCGGAACCATTCAGAACGACATTCTGAAAGAGTTCATGGTGCGCAACACCTACATCTACCCACCCGAGCCGTCGATGAAGATCATTGGCGACATCATCGAGTACACGAGCAAGAACATGCCCAAGTTCAACTCGATCTCGATCTCGGGCTACCACATGCAAGAAGCCGGTGCCAACCAAGCCTTGGAAATGGCCTTCACCTTGGCCGATGGCAAAGAGTATGTGAAAACTGCAACGGCCAAAGGCATGGACGTGGACGACTTCGCCGGTCGCCTCTCGTTCTTCTGGGCCGTGGGCATGAACTTCTATTTGGAAATCGCCAAGATGCGCGCCGCCCGTTTGCTGTGGTGCCGCATCATGAAGGGCTTTGACGCCAAGAACCCAAAGAGCCTCATGCTGCGTACGCACAGCCAGACTTCGGGCTGGTCGCTTACCGAGCAAGATCCTTACAACAACGTGGTGCGCACCACCATTGAGGCGATGGCCGCGGTGTTCGGCGGTACGCAGTCGCTGCACACCAACTCGCTCGACGAAGCGATTGCATTGCCCACTGAATTCAGCGCACGCATTGCACGTAACACCCAGCTCATCATTCAAGAAGAAACCCACATCACCAACGTGATCGACCCTTGGGCCGGTTCTTACATGATGGAGAGCTTGACGCAAGAAATGGCCGACAAAGCCTGGGCCATCATCGAAGAAGTCGACGCCATGGGCGGTATGACCAAAGCCGTGGACAGCGGCTGGGCCAAGTTGAAGATCGAAGCTGCGGCTGCCGAAAAGCAAGCGCGCATCGACTCAGGCAAAGACGTCATCGTGGGCGTGAACAAATACAAGTTGGCCAAAGAAGACGCGATCGAAATCTTGGACGTGGACAACGTCAAAGTGCGCGATTCACAAATCGCGCGCTTGAACGCCATCAAAGCCAAGCGCGACAACGCCGCCGTGCAAGCCGCCTTGGCTGCATTGACCACTGCTGCTGAAAGCGGCGAAGGCAACTTGCTCGACCTGTCGATCAAAGCCATTCGCTTGCGCGCCACGGTGGGCGAAGTGTCTGACGCGTTGGAGAAAATCTATGGGCGCCACCGCGCCGACACACAAAAGGTGACCGGTGTGTACGCTGCCGCTTACGACTCCGCCGAAGGCTGGGACAAACTCAAAGGCGAGATCGCCGGATTTGCAGACCAACACGGCCGTCGCCCCCGCGTGATGATTGCCAAGTTGGGCCAAGACGGTCACGACCGTGGTGCCAAAGTGGTGGCCACCGCCTATGCCGATTTGGGCTTTGACGTGGACATGGGCCCACTGTTCCAAACACCCGAAGAGTGCGCCCGCCAAGCGATTGAAAACGACGTGCACGCTGTGGGTGTGTCCACCTTGGCGGCCGGTCACAAAACCTTGGTGCCCGCCATCATTGCCGAGTTGAAGAAGCAAGGCGCGGACGACATCATCGTGTTTGTGGGCGGCGTGATTCCTCGCCAAGACTACGACATGCTGTACGAAGCGGGCGTTAAAGGCGTGTACGGCCCCGGTACACCGATTCCTGCCAGCGCGAAAGACGTGTTGGAACAAATCAAAAAGGCAGTGGGCTAATCGGCCCAAGGTCAAGACGGAAGCACAGCGCGTGACGCCTGAACAACTGTTGGACGGCATCTTGCACGGGGCTGCACCTGTGCAACGCCGCGCCATGGCCAAAGCCATCACGCTGCTTGAATCCACACGTCCTGACCATCGCGCCTTGGCCGACGAGTTGCTCACGGCCATGTTGCCGCACACGGGCAAGTCGTTTCGTTTGGGCATCAGCGGTGTGCCCGGTGTTGGCAAGTCCACCTTCATCGAAGCCTTGGGTTTGTATTTGATCGGCCTAGGCCACCGTGTGGCGGTGTTGGCGGTTGACCCATCGTCGACGGTGTCCGGCGGTTCTATCTTGGGTGATAAAACCCGCATGGAACACCTGAGCGTGCACGAAAAAGCCTATATCCGACCTAGCCCCTCGAGTGGCACCTTGGGTGGTGTGGCCGAAAAAACGCGCGAATCCATGTTGGTCTGCGAAGCCGCAGGCTACGACGTGGTGGTGGTGGAAACCGTGGGCGTGGGCCAAAGCGAAACGGCAGTGGCCAACATGACCGACATGTTCTGTTTGTTGCAATTGCCCAATGCGGGCGACGATTTGCAAGCCATCAAAAAAGGCGTGATGGAGTTGGCCGACTTGGTCGTCATCAACAAATCAGACATCGACGTGAATGCTGCCACGCGCGCAGAAGCGCAAATCACCAGCGCCTTGCGTCTGTTGGGCATGCACGGTAACCCCGACAACATGCACCACAACGACACGCAGTGGCACCCCAAGGTCGTCAAGATCAGCGCGTTGTTAGGGCAGGGCGTGGACGCTTTTTGGGCCGCGGTCAGTGAGTTCAAAGGACTGCAAACCAACAATGGCCGCTTTGACATGCGTCGCCAACATCAAGCGCTGTCGTGGATGTGGGAACGCATCGACGCTGGCCTGAAACAAACTTTTCGGGCGCAGCCGCGTGTGCAAGCGCTGTTGCCCGATTTGAGCCAACAAGTGGGCGCGGGGCAGCTGGCTGCCTCCACCGCGGCGAGACAGCTGCTCAGTGCTTACCAAGCACAGGGCTGAATCTGAAATCTTCCTGGAGTAAAGAAAGAGCAACCATGCAAGACATCATCGAACAACTGGAACAAAAGCGTGCTGCGGCCCGCTTGGGTGGCGGCCAAAAGCGCATTGACGCGCAGCACGCCAAAGGCAAACTGACCGCACGCGAGCGCATCGAAGTGTTGCTCGACGAAGGCACATTCGAAGAGTGGGACATGTTCGTTGAACACCGTTGCACCGACTTCGGCATGGGCGACGACAAGATTCCAGGCGATGGCGTGGTCACTGGCTACGGCATGATCAACGGCCGTTTGGTGTTTGTGTTCAGTCAAGACTTCACCGTGCTCGGTGGCTCTCTGTCTGAAACACACGCCGAAAAAATCTGCAAGATCATGGATCAAGCCATGAAGGTGGGTGCACCTGTGATTGGTTTGAACGACTCAGGCGGTGCACGTATTCAAGAAGGCGTGGCGGCTTTGGGCGGTTACGCCGAAGTGTTCCAACGCAACGTCATGGCCAGCGGTGTGGTGCCTCAGATCAGCATGATCATGGGCCCATCCGCAGGTGGTGCTGTGTATTCACCCGCCTTGACCGACTTCATCTTCATGGTCAAAGACACGTCTTACATGTTTGTGACAGGTCCTGATGTGGTCAAGACCGTGACCCACGAAGAAGTGACTGCTGAAGAGTTGGGTGGTGCGGTGACCCACACCACCAAGAGCGGTGTGGCCGACATGGCCTTTGAGAACGACGTGGAAGCTTTGCTCATGTTGCGTCGCCTCTACAACTACTTGCCACTGAACAACAAAGAGAAAGCGCCTGTGCGCCCCAGCGGTGACCCATCCGACCGCATGGACATCAGCTTGGACACCTTGGTACCAGACAATCCCAACAAAGCCTATGACATGAAAGAGCTCATCGTCAAAACGGTGGACGATGGCGATTTCTTTGAATTGCAACCCGACTACGCCAAAAACATCCTGATCGGCTTTGCCCGCATGGAAGGCCAAACCGTCGGTATCGTCGCCAACCAACCTTTGGTGTTGGCGGGCTGCTTGGACATCAAGAGCTCCATCAAGGCTGCACGTTTTGTGCGCTTTTGCGATGCGTTCAACATTCCCGTGGTCACGTTTGTGGACGTGCCCGGCTTCATGCCCGGTACCTCACAAGAGTACGGCGGCATCATCAAGCACGGCGCGAAATTGCTGTACGCGTACGCTGAGTGCACCGTGCCAAAAATCACCGTCATCACACGCAAGGCCTACGGCGGTGCGTATGATGTGATGGCCTCCAAGCACTTGCGCGGCGACGTGAACTTCTCTTGGCCCAATGCCGAAATTGCGGTGATGGGTGCCAAGGGTGCGGTGGAAATCATCTTCCGCGAAGACAAGAACGATCCCGAAAAACTCGCAGCTCGTGAAGCTGAATACAAAGCCCGTTTTGCCAACCCCTTCGTGGCTGGCGCACGCGGCTTCATCGATGACGTCATTCAACCGCACGAAACACGCAAGCGCATCTGCCGCTCGCTGGTGATGTTGAAAGACAAGAAGATCGAAAACCCATGGCGCAAGCACGGCAACATTCCGCTCTAAGCCGCTAGGAGAAGAAGAACATGTTTACAAA
>Ga0213920_1001078_pt1 | contig 16444 bp, 26 predicted proteins | sample McNCre1117MG_FD_161054 | JGI IMG/M metagenome (GOLD analysis project Ga0213920, IMG submission 161054) | Freshwater microbial communities from McNutts Creek, Athens, Georgia, United States - 11-17 MG | ecosystem: Environmental > Aquatic > Freshwater > Creek | place: USA: Georgia | collected...
CTTTACCCGAAGAATCCAAACCCACAATCCCCATTCGCTTGTACGGCAAGTTCATGATGACATCCACGGGAACGCTCTTGTCCTGTGCTGGGGGCATTTGCCCAACATCAAACCACAAAGCAGTCTCTGGCTCAGGTGCGAACTTAGCGGCTTTGCAAACCAAGGGGGTCATGCGTTCTTCTCCTTGAGTGAGTTTGTTACGTCTTTTATAAGAACTTTTATTGCTGGCATTTGGTCGTAACTGGGCCACCAACTAGCAAGTGCTTCTATCTCTTCATCCGTCAGCCCTACCCATTTAAGTTCTGCATCCGCTATGGCTTTATCTAAGGCATCAATGTTTTTACGCAACATCTTGGCCCATTGATCGCAAGCTGGTATGTTGTCCAAGTCTGTGTTTAGATTCCAAACAAGCGCATTTCTCGCTTGCCTCATTACTTCTATGCTCATGCTTGTCCCCTTAGCGGATAGGGTGGGAAAGGCCAATTTTCTTTGTCATTCATGCTGCACCTCGCAATTCCCAACCCAACAAAAAGTATTTCCAGCGCGTTTGAAGCGCAGGCACAAGATAGCGTCCGGTTTCAGACTTGGTGAAATTGCGATGGCCGCTAGTCACCATGATGGCTTCAAATGTTTTTTGAGCTTGTGTCATATTTTGCCCGTGATGTTACGCAGCAGTGGCAACGGATGCTTGACTGGCGTTACTTTGTAGTTCCCCCGGAAGTAGGGGTCTTTCGCAAAAATGCTTGGGCGCACTTCTTTCTTCCATTCAAATGGTGATGTTGGATTATCAGATACGGTCATCTCTGCAATTTGTTTTTTACGCCAGGCAGTCATTCTTTAATCTCCTTGATCCAGATAGCAAAACTGTCTTGGGTATCTTTTCCAAACGGCAAATCTCTAACCCTTTTAGATGCTTCATCCATGGCGCTGTTCCAACCAGCACGGAACACAAGTTCGGCCATGTCTGATGGTTCCATTTCAAACTCTCCAAATATTTCTTCAAAATATTCTTTAACTTTCATGGTGTTCCTTTGATCAATTGTCTATATGCGTCAATTGCAACGCGCAAATCTTTACGCAGCTGCTCAATCTCTTTTTGTTGCGCCAACATCTTCTCGTTGGCTTCCTGTGCAAATCGAACAAGGTTGTGTTGTTCCCAGGTTTGAAAGTTCGACATATTTCTCCAGCTGCTCTCGCGTAAAAACGTATTGTTCTGTGAAGTTTGGCAAGTTCTTCACCAAGCATCGCGACTCAATGCTGCCGCCAGCTTCAAGTACTCTTGTTGATAAATTCATAGGTCTGTTCCTTAGTTTATTTAATTCTAGCACATTGCTAGAAAGGCACAGCATCCCACAACCAATGCTCACAGTCAATAGGTCCATGCAACCATTCAGCCGGTGGTTTGGCATCGAACTTTTCGCAACGGTGGCCAGACTTCAAATGATCACATCGCAAGCAAGTGATCTGGATGGATTCAAGCTCCTTCAATTGCTTGTTCAAATGCATCTTGATGGCGTTCAGTTCTGCTAAATTCATATTCTTTGACCTCTGTATATTTTCCGTTTTGTTTGGTTGCTATGCGTACTGGTGTTTTCAGCGTGTATCCAGTTTCCAGCAATTCTTCGGTGGTGGTCTGGCATCCATTGCGTTGATCACACCAAGCCAGCGCCTTGTTTCTGGCAAAGCCGCCATGGTCCAAGCAGATCCATTCGCTGGCGCAGCGCAGTAAACCACTGTAATAGTCCACTCGCACGCTGTCTGGCTTGCCAGGCTTGCGATGCAGCCGGTAATCAACCCTTGTGACATCGTGCCAAGTTGTAATCTCTGCACGTTGTGCTGATAGCAATGCGGCATAAGACACCTTGGCGTCCATTGGCTTGGCCACTTCTTCCCTGATCGTTGCGCCACAATGCACACACATTAGCGCCGCGGGTAAATTGCGCTCACCGCAATCAGGACAAATGCTGTATGGTCCTTCTTGCTCACCGCTACGCTTAACCTTGGCTCGGCCCTTGATGATGTCCACCGGCCCCAAGCGCTCCACCGTGTCGGTAAAGTCCAGCACCAGACAATCAGTCTTGCCTGGCGCAATCCGTGTGCCTCGGCCCATTCCCTGCACATACAGCACCGGCGACTTGGTTGGCCTGCACCAGATAATGCAGTCAACATCAGGCACATCAAAGCCAGTGGACAGCGCCAGCACGGTGACCAAACAATGGATCTGGCCGGCCTTAAACTGACGGATTAGACTTTCGCGTTCTTGCGCCGGTGTTTCACCGCACACTACTGCGCTTGTTATGCCAAATTTGCATAACTTGTCTGCAAGGCTTTCGGCGTTATCGACACTCGGCGTAAAAGCAATCCATTTCATGCGCTCTGATGCGATTCTGGTGGCTTCTATGGCTACTTGCTGAAGGTATGAATCAACCACAGCAGACAATTCACCGACCTTATAGTCGCCATTGGATATACCGACCTGGCTTGCATCAATGCGTGTTTCAATGCGCTCGGTTGGTGGAACCAGTGGCGCCAAAAATTCTTGGTCAAGCAACTCACGCATGGTGACGTTGGACGCAATGCCGGTAAACAATGGCTCATCGCCATCGGTCAGCCAGACTTGATTGCCTCTGAACGGCGTGGCCGTCATGCCCACAGTGCGGAACTGGCAGATCTGGCCCAGCTTGTCCAAGAATGTGCGGTACATGCCTGCATCAGATGCCTTGGGGCTTACCAGATGAGCCTCGTCAATGATCACCACCTTGATGTCACCCAGCAGATGGGCGCTTTTGTGGATGCTGCCAATAGTGGCCACAATCACATCGGCATGGTGCTGTTTCTTGCCCAGGCTGGCGCTGACATAGCCAACATGGATGTTGTCCGGCAACAGTGCCTGCAACTTGCCGGCGTTTTGCTCGGCCAACTCTTTGCTGGGCACCAGCACCACAGTGCGTGGCCGGTACTCTGGCCATTGCTCCCACATCTGGCGCACAATCTCAGCGCAAATTACCGACTTGCCCGAACCAGTGGGCAACACCAACAACGGAATGTCAGCGTTGTTTTGGTGTTTGGTCCACCAATCAAACAGATCGGCAACCGAGCGCGATTGATAATCACGAAGGATCACGGTTTCGCTCCTGGATCATGGCGTCAGCGTAACGATAAGCCCAAGCTGCAATGGTCTTGGGTTCAACCGATCCAGCTGCCAATTTACCTTGCAGCGCATAAGCCGCAAAATAATCGCGCAGCGTGATCTCTTGGATGGGTAATGTCGGCGTGTTCATACAAACCTTCCGTTGTGTTGTTTGCGTAACTCAAGCGCCTGTGCATCAGTCAACATGATCTTGTCTTTGCAGGCGTGAATTTCGGCGCTGCTGATCCAGTCTGGCTTGACTTCTGGTGTGCCATTGACAAACTGTTTGCCGTCAGCCATTTGGTAAACAACTGCCTCGCCATCCATGTCCACCGGCTGGGCAAACTTGGCCAACAAAATTGGAATGTAGCGATGGGCGTTACAGCCTTCGCGCTGCTTGATCACTGGCAAATTTTTGCCATAGTAAGAGCAGTTCCAGCGTGCCTTTCCATCCATCTCTGGCGTGACATGGGCGCATGACCGGCAAGTAGGGGCCGGCACATCAGTGCCATGGCAGATGCTGTGGTAATCGCAGAACTTGCATTCGTACCAGCTTGGATCTTGGCTAATGCCGACTGGCGGTTCGGTGGCCGTGATCACCGCCAAGGCTTTATCAATGATGGTTTGCGCTTCATCCTTGTCAAACTCCAAGCGCTCGGTGTAAATATCATCGTTGTCTTTGTTGACCACAATGTAAATGGCTTTTCGGCATCCGTCCTCTTTAAACTGGTCAATGCTCCATTTCATGTACATTTGCATCTGCGCGTAGTGTTCGGGCTTGGCCTTCTTTACGCCAAATTTTTGCATCTCTTTGTACATCTTGTCGGATGCTGTCTTTATCTCCAGTATGTGCGGCGACTTTGGTGCTTGCGGCAGACCGGTCACGATGCCGTCAGCGTTGCCCTGAAAGTGACCACCGCTAGACGGTTCGACAAACGTCCACTGCTTGCCTGTCGTTAAATCCATGTCGTACACCGTGCAGCCAATGGCTCGCAGATCGTTGTAAACCCTTGGCTCTTGCAAATGGCCAGACTGAAACACTCGATACAGCCGGCCAGAAAACTCAGCCGGCTTGGACCACCGAAAAGAATACCAGTGCTGGCGCAGGCAAGGCTTGCCAATCGCACTGGCTCCCAAGTAAGGGCGCTGTGGCTCGGTGCTGTACTTTGCCTTGTAACTGGCAAAGATGGCATCGGCCACAGGGTCCACAACAGATTGTGGTACTGCGGCCATGTCTTACTTCTTAGCCCAGGCTGGGGCGCTTGGTTTGACTTCAATGGCTGAAACACCAAACGCTGGAGCCACATATTCTGGCGCCTGACGAACACCACCGGCAGACTCATAACCCTTGATGTTGTTGCTTGCCTGGTACTGGCCTTGGGCCTCGCGCACCACCACTTTGATGTTGACGGGTTTTAAGTGCAGGGCAGCTGTGTCTTGCAGCTTAATCACATTCACGGCGTGGCACAGCGCAGACAATTGCGACTGAGCAATGCGCTGGGTGTCTTCATTCTCATGTTGGATATTCAGGTTTTCCCACACACGGCGACCCTTATACTGACCATCAATGATTTCAAAGGTCAGCTTCAGGCCAGTGCCCTTGCCAGACTTCAGCGGCTGCACATCAGATTCAGTGATGTGTGCCAGGTAATTGCCGGCCGGCACAGGACCAGTTGCGGCTTGGGGTGCGACTTGCGATGCGTCAAAGTTAAATTGAGCCATTGTTTTCTTTCAAAAGTTTAAGGTTACGGACTGTGAATCAAGATTGCGCTGCGGTCAGCGCTGCTTGGAATGCCGTCCAGTCAAGCGGCATGTTGGTTAGGCCAAAGCGGTTACCACCGCAGTGAGCCGGATGAGGTTCCACATGCAAGATGCGCTCACCAGTGGTAGTGGCCTTGGTTTCTTTGTTGCCAAAGCCAGCGTCAGTCTTGTTGGTGAAGATGCGGTAACCGGCATAGCCAATCACATCAGCCCATTCTTGCACCAGCGCACCAGCGCGGTCATGCAGTTTCAGCACATGGCTGTCAAAGCCTTCGGTCAACGGATCTTCAATGCGCTTGATCTTGTCGTGAGCAATTAGAATGATGCCCATGCCCTTGGTTGCACGCAACACTTCAAGGCCAGACAATAGATTGCGCCATTCTTCGGCTGCGGCCACATAGCCCTTGCCAAAACCTGGCTGTTCAATGTTCTTCCAATTGTTTTGTTTGCACACATGATCTTGGATCATTGGCTCCAACCAATCCAATGAGTCAATGAACAACGTCTGAAAGTCATGGTCTTGGTTGATCAAGGTATCGACCGCGGCATAGACTTCGGTCAAGCTGGACGCCAGAGGGAATGCGTTAGCGTCCACAGCATCAGCGCCGTCTTCGGTCAAGATGCCAATGGCGTTGGGAGCCATAGCTGCAAAGGTGGTCTTACCGATCTTGCCTTGGCCAACCACAACGATCTTGGGGGCGCGGACACGGCGGGTCTTGGAGATGGATTTCAAGTCAAACATATTAGTCTTTCAAAATTTCAATGGATGGTTTTGCGGGTTTGCTAGTGATGAACACCGTGGCCTGGGCATAGGCCATGGAATCCAAATCTTTGAGGGCACGCAGGTGAGCCAGGTCAACGTCAGCCTTCCAGCGAAATGCTTTCTTGGCGTTGGCAGACAGCTGCTCCCAGCCGGCCTGCACTGCTGGCGTGTCCACACTGCGGTTGATTGACCATTTGATGCGGATTTCTTCATCAGTGTGCGTGCCTTCACCGCCTTCTGGCTTTGTAAATTGGGCCTCAATCAATGCCTCTAAGCGCAGACGTTCGGCCTTGGCAGCGGCTTCATCAAACTTTGCTTTGCGTAACAATGCGGTCAGTTCAGTGATCATTTTTCATGTCCTCAAGTGCGGTGGTTGTAATGTGATCGACCAAGTACTGCAAGAGCAAATGGCCAATGTCGATGTCAGTGCCGGCAACGTATGCGTTGACCAGTTCCATACTTTCATCTTGGTCAGGCTCATAAAGTAAGCCCATGGAATCTTGTGATCCGTATTCGGCAGGCATGTACTCAAGATGGCATACCAAATCAACGCCTTCAACTTCGCAGGCGTATTCAATAAATCCAGGTGGGCAAATGGGGGTGGGGTTCATGCCGACCACCATGCGGCAAGTAGCCAAGCCAAGCCAGATCCAATGGCTATGGCGATAATGAAGTCCAGCGCGGCTTCGGCACGGGCGTGCAGTTTTGCGTTTTTGACTTCGGGGTAATGAAAGTGTTTGTGGTGTTTCATGGTTTGCTTTCAATGGTAGGGGGCCGTGGCCCCGTGGGTTGGTTAGGCTGCGGCTTTCTCAGCAAAACAACGCTGTGCTTCTGTACCTTGAGAAATGTATTCGTCAGATCCGTAAGCTGGATCAATTTCGCCCCAATATGTCCAATCAACATCTTTGCCAGCGGCAAATGCTGCGTTAACACGGGTTGCAAGACGTTCGGTTTTGGCTTCGGCAGCTGCACGATAATCTGGGAAGCAAGAATCGCCAGTATCTTCGCAAACCAGCTGCTCAGTGCTGTTAAAAGTAGCAGTGTGACGGAATCTGCGACCAGCTGCGTTTTCAATGATCACGTAAAACTGTTCGGCGATGTAAGCGTGACCATCGCAAGAATAACCTGCGTTAAATAGGTCAGATGCTGCGTATGCTGTAAAAGTTGCGTTTGTCATTTCAGTTTCCTTTGGCCTTTCGGCGTGATGGTCAGTGAACTATTTCCCTGCCATGTGATGAATTCTAGCGTATTGCTAGTTCTTGTCAAGCCCTTTGCTAGAAAATATTTTCTAGGTAGTTTCCCTAATCTGTTTTTGCTCAAGCAATCTGCTAGACTCAGCGCCCTATGAACACACAAATACATCCAGACGAGCGCCGACAACTGGCAGAAAAAGTTGGCATCAATGAGCAGTATCTTTACCAGTGCCTGACAGGCCGGCGTGAAATGTCAGCCAGTGAGGCTGTGCGGGTAGAGCAAGAAACCAATGGGCGATTGAATCGCAAGATGCTGTGCCAGGACAGTTGGCAAGGCATTTGGCCAGAGTTGGTGGAGGCTCGAGCATGACATCCCTTTCAACCATATTCCCCAATGGCTTTGCAGTGGCCACAGAAAGCCAAGACCTGATCAACCCTGAAGCTGCTTTTAGATCTCACTGCGAAGCCAGTGGCTTGTTGATCAAGGATCTGATCGCTGATGGTGAGATCCACCGTGTGCCTCATGTATCAAGCAAGAAGGGGGCGCTGGATGGCTGGTATATCTTGCATCTGTCGGGCAAGATCCCTGTGGGCATTGCCGGTTGCTGGAAGGAGCCTACGTTTGAATCAAAATGGGTGGCTGACATTGGTCGGTCTATGTCGTTCACTGAGCGTTTTGAACATGACAAGTGGATTAATGAAATCAAGGCCAAGAAAGAGGCTGACAGGATCGCCAGCCAGGCAGTGGCAGCAGAGCGTGCAGAGGATGAGGTCGGCACATATGCTGACGCTAGCGATGATCATCCGTATTTGGTGAGAAAACATGTTGGTGCTCACGGCATCAAGATTGATCGTGCTGGCCGGCTGGTTGTGCCGGTGATCAACCAGTCTGGCGAGATCTTGTCCTACCAAACCATCGATGCTGAGGGGAATAAACGGTTCCTAAAGGGCGGCAAGATCGAAGGCGGGTTTTATGAGTTGCGCGGGAATCGCAAGATTGTGTTTGTTGGCGAAGGCTTTGCCACTTGCGCCAGCATTCATGAGGCAACGGGCTACACCGTCATGGTGGCGTTTGATTGTGGCAACTTGGCCAAGGTAGCCAAGAGCGCCAAAGAGATGTTCCCAGGCTCCAAGATCATCATTGGCGCTGACAATGACCAGTTCACCGAAGGCAATCCTGGTGTGACCAAGGGCAGAGCAGCTGCGGCACTGGTGTTTGGCGAGATCGTTTACCCCAGTTTTGGTGATGCTGACATGGTGGACAACAAACCAACAGACTGGAATGATCTGCACTGCCTGCAAGGACTAGATGCTGTGAAAGAACAAATCGAGCGTGTGGCCGGTCCAGTGCGGGAAAAACTGGCGTTTGAGTTCTCGCGCATCGATAGTCTGGAATTGTCAGAAATTAAATGGATCGTTGACGATTACATTGAATCTGACAGCTTGGCCCAAGTGTTCGGTGATCCAGGTGGTGGTAAGTCGTTTGTCAGCATTGACATCGCCTGCTGTGTCTCAACCGGCACACCATGGCATGGGCATGAAGTGCAAAAGGGCGCAGTGTTCTACATTGCCGGCGAAGGCCACAACGGACTGGCTCGGCGCTTTAAGGCTTGGGAATTGGGCAACGGCATATCCTTGCAAGGCGCACCACTGTTCAAAAGCCACCGTGCAGCGCAGCTGTATGACGCAACGGAAGCTGCCATGGTAGCAGAGGCCATCAAGACTCTTGTGGCTGAGTGTGGCCACATCCCTGCCATGATTGTGATTGACACCTTGGCCAGGAACATGGGCGGTGATGAGAATTCAACCCAAGACATGAATTCATTCATCCAGCATTTGGATACTTACTTGCGGCAAGACTACAAATGCTGCGTACTGGTGGTTCACCACAGTGGCGCCATGGACAAGGACCGCAGCCGGGGATCGACGGCGCTCAAAGGCGCACTGGATGCTGAGTACAAATGCCAACTTGATTCAGGCTCCAAGACCATCCAGTTTGAATCCAAAAAGATGAAGGACGCTGAAATGCCAGTGGCCAAGAACTTTCAGATCACTCAGGTCGATTTACCAATCTTGGACAAGCACGGCAATCCAGTCAAGGGCGCATACCTGACCAGCGTGGACATTTCGGGGCTGGTTAGCAGTGTGCAAAAGCGCACCGTGCTACCAGGTAACCAGTTGATCGCCCTGAATTGCTTGGTGGCTATTGAGTTGAAAAAGCAAACCGATGGCATGGAAGGTATTGATGTGTCAGCCAATTACGATGAATGGCGCGAATCGGCAAAAGGCCATGGATTAAACGCCAGGCGGTTTAAAGAATCGGTGGACGGGTTGACCAAAAAAGACATGGTTAGTCTACGCAATGAGGTGTACCGATCTGTACCGAAACGTACCGAAATCGGTACGAATAGCACTGTACCGAATTGATGTACCGATGTACCGAAACGTACCGAAACGTACCGATGCCCGACTTGCCCGTTGTACCGAAACGTACCGAAGGGGTATATATACCCCCTTCGGTTCGGTACACAAAGTCGGGTCAAAGTATCGGTACACGGATTTTGAGTTTTTAAGGGGTTGGGATGATTGAAGTGGAAGTGGACATGAAGGTGGTTAGCGTGGCCAACGTCAGGATGCATTGGGCGGTGAAGGCGAAGTTGGCTAAGGATCACCGTAGGAAGGCGTACAGCGCGTTATGTGCTGTGGCAGCACCACCGGTACCACCTTGCACGATTGTGTTGACTAGGGTGGCTCCTAGGGCTTTGGATGGGGATAATTTGCAGTCTGGGTTTAAGGCGGTCAGGGATGGGGTGGCTGACTGGCTTGGTTTGGATGATGGACACCAGCTGCTGGATTGGCAGTATCGGCAAAGATCTGGTGAGGCGAAACAGTACAAGGTTGAGATTGAGGTGATAACATGATGGCTGCGGGGAATAGTCAGTTGCCGCACAGTTCGAAGGCTGTTAAGCCAGCGCTCAAGGATGGTGACGCACATTGTTTTCTGGCTTTCCAGTGTGCCTCGTTGAAACCCGAATTGAAGCCTTCATCTTTTTAAGGAGTTTACAAGTGACTCAGAACTTGGCACCCGATGTGGTGGAAAAACGTGGCCGTGGTCGGCCAACAGTGTTTGGCATTGAACATCCCTGCTGGCGAATCATGACCGAGCAGATGTCGATGGGCAAAAGTCTCAGCTCGGCGCTCAAGGCCGAGAACATGCCGTCGTACTACGCCGTCATGCTGATGATCAAGAAAAGCCCGGAATTCCGGAAGATGTACGAGCAGGCCATTGAGGACAGGGCTGATCGCCTGGCTGAAGAAATCCTCGAGCTGGCTGATGAACAGATGCCAGATCATCTGGAAGGACCAATGGCTTCTGCCTGGGTTCAGCAAAAGCGTATGCAAGTGGACGCACGCAAATGGATTGCATCCAAACTCAAACCCAAAATGTACGGTGATCGCATTGATGTCGCTGTGACCGATACACGCATCAGCGTTATGGATGCACTCAAAGAAGCCAAGCAACGTGTCCTGGCTGACGATAGCAATGTCGTGGATGTGCAGGCTAAAGATGGGTGATTTGTGACTTTTGGTGTGGTAATCGGTGGGGGGGTTTGTGCGAATTACGCCGAAATTGTTGCCAATTACGCGCACGCGCAAGTAAGCGCTCACTAACTTACGCATCAGGGTTAACCCTAGCAAAAACACCTGTCTGCTTAATACAACGTCTATTATGTTAAGTCGGAACAGTGTTATCCACAGGTTATACATGCCGCATCGATGCCGACCGCGGTTATTCACATGTTGGCATGAACAACTAGGGTTTTGCCCTGTGGATAACTGGCCTAGCGGCCCGTGCCGGCCCAACTGGCCGGTCGGGGGAGGGGGTAGGGCCGGCGCGAAAGGGCCACAGGAACGGTAGCCCCGCGAACATTTTTTATTTTATTTTTTCAAAAAATGCTTTAACATCGCGCCATGCCCATCTACAACGCCCTAGCCCAACAGAGCCAGAACGCGCTTGCAGCGCCATATTTTGGCAACCCTAACATTCAGCGTCAAGGAGCTGCTGCGAGGCAATTGGCGCAGGCACGGGACGTAAATACGTTGCCGGATCCGAGGACATATGCGGCGGTGCAGGGTTTCTTGGGAACGGCGCCAGATCAAATGGGTTTTAGTGTGATGCATCCGGATTACCAGGGCATTCGCAATGTGGCTAATCCGGCATATAACTTGGGTTTGATGGCGCAAGTAGCGCCATTGCTGGCGCCGGTGACTAAGGGTTTGCCGGTTGGCATGAGCATTCAGGATTTGAGCAAAGCGGAGTTAAAGTTAATTAACTCTGAGGCTTTTCAAAAATTAAAAGGCCAAGAGAGAAACCAAGCGCTTGAGGCTTTTAGGGCAAAGCAAAACGGCACTGGTGTTAGCCGAAGCATGAAAGAGTTGAAGGCGGCGGTTGGTGGTGAAGAAGATATTGCCAAATCGCTGTTGCAAAGTCCGGCGTTTAAGATTTCTGGTGTTGTGCCAAAGTCGGTGATTGATGATGCGATGATGACCAGGGGCCGCATGAGGGCGGAGCCGGCCACCACGCCTGGCCCGAAGGCAAGCGAAGCTGAATGGAAGGCATGGGGTGAAAAGCATGGCGCCAACATGACGTTGACGGAGCCGCAATCACTTGGCATTTCGGATTTGACATCTAAGCGTGAGGTCAAAATACCTGGTGGTTTGGAGGGTACGTTTACGATTCCGGACATGTTTTGGATGAAGGCAAACAACATTGATCCGGCATCGTTGCCAAAAAAGACGCATGATGAGTTGATGCAGAAATTGATCAGGACGCATGAAGTGCAGAATCCTGATCAGGTGGACATGTTTAACCGGTTAAATTTTGCGTTGTTGTCGCCGAATGCGCCGTTGACGCCAAATGAGTTTTTGGCGCAGCGCATGAGGTTGGTGAACATGGATGAATTGCAGGCATTGGCCGGCAGAGTAAATGAGCCTGGTTTATCGCAAACCGCGCAACGTCAGACTGGTGTGCAGGCAGCTAGCCGAGGTGGTATGGGTGTGCTTGGAACTGCTGATTTGGGCAATCAGGCGATGTTGGCCAAATTGATTTTAGATAAGCCTGAGATGTTTCAGATGGCGCCAGGCGAGACAATGCGCGATGTGACTATGAGGGTGATGAATCAAGTGCCAGGCTTGGGTCCAAAAACAGCGTCACTTGGCACACCGTGGTTGAATTTGGAGAAAGCAAATACCAGTGCGGTTGATTTGCACATGATTCGCAATTCATATGAGCGCATGTTGGATGATCCGATTGTTGGCCAGGCATTTCGCGACCGGATGGCTGGAAAATTGAAAACAGATGCAACGACCGAAGCAATTTTGGGTAAACCGGTTAAAGATGTTGAAAAGGCTGCGATTGATGTGATTGGTGGATCTTCGTTGTCGAAGACGTACCGCACAAAAACTGGCGAATTGAATGATATTCCTGGTGTGGCCACGCCGGAGAAATTGGCATATGAGCCAAAGCAGTTGCAAGATTTCAACCCGTTTTATAAGCGTGTGGTTGATTATGTGGACGAGTCCCGTGGTCCAAATCCAACGATTGAGTTGTTTCCAGAGCAGTGGCGCAAGTGGGATGTGTATCGACAGCGCTTGGAGCCACATGAGTTTGCTCACCCTGATTATCGGTTGTTGCCGCGCCAGTCATGGACGGAAATGCAAGATGCATTGACCGCGCACAAAAAAGCTGGTTATACGCAAGCGACCAATCCAGTGATGGCGCCATCTGATTGGCGTGAACTTTATTATGGTGCAGCAGTTGGTGCAGGGCCGGCGATTGGCATGGGTTATCAGCTGCCAAATGCGTTGGCGCAACCGCCGGTCAATGCGTTGCTCGAGCAACAGGCGCCAAATCCCTAATGCAAACCACAATCTACAAACCCGAAGACGAGCAAGAGTTGATGGCCACACTGTGGTCACCGGCGATTGCGGACGATCCGGAGGCTTTTGTGTTGTTTGCTTTCCCTTGGGGAAAAGAGAACACGCCGCTACAGCACTTCAAAGGTCCACGCAAATGGCAAAGGGAAGTGTTGAGGGAGATAACGGAACACATCAAGCGCCAAAAGGGTTTGATTGACTTTGAAACCCTGCGCCATGCCGTCAGCTCCGGTCGAGGCATTGGCAAGTCAGCCCTTGTGTCTTGGCTTACCATTTGGATGCTATCCACGCGCATAGGTTCGACCACCATTATTTCGGCCAACAGCGAAGCCCAGCTGCGTGCAGTCACTTGGGCTGAGATTACAAAATGGTTGGCCATGAGCATCAACAGCCATTGGTTTGAAGTGAGTGCGACAAAAGTAGCGCCTGCCAACTGGCTTACAGAACTGGTTGAAAAGGATCTGCGAAAAGGCACACGGTACTGGGCTGTAGAGGGCCGGCTGTGGTCAGCCGAAAACCCAGACTCTTATGCTGGTGTGCACAATCACGATGGTGTGATGGTGATTTTTGATGAGGCGTCAGGTATTGACGACAGCATTTGGTCTGTGACGGCTGGTTTCTTTACGGAGAACACGCCCAACCGTCTTTGGCTGGCTTTCTCCAACCCACGGCGAAACACTGGTTATTTTTACGAGTGCTTTAACAGCAAGCGAGATTTCTGGACCAACAAGGTGGTGGACGCCCGAACGGTTGAGGGTACGGATAAGGCTGTTTACCAGAACATCATTGATGAGTATGGCCCAGAGTCCAGCCAGGCTCATGTGGAAGTTTATGGCATGTTCCCAAGCGAAGGTGATGACCAGTTCATACCGGCAGACATTGTGGACGAGGCCATGAAAAGGGACAAGTACAAGGACCAGACTGCGCCAATCATCATTGGTGTGGACCCCGCAAGGTTTGGCGCTGATGCGACGGTGATTGCTATCCGGCAGGGCCGAGACATTGTAAGGATTGACCGGCATCGAGGCGATGACACCATGACGGTGGTGGGGCACATCATTGAGGCGATTGATGAGTGGAAGCCGGCCATGGTGGTGATTGATGAGGGTGGTCTTGGCGCTGGCATTGTTGACCGGCTTAAAGAGCAGCGCTACAAGATCAAGGGTGTGAACTTTGGCAACAAGAGCGCCAACCCAATCATGTATGGCAACAAACGTGCTGAGATGTGGGGCAAGATGAAGGATTGGTTGCGGACGGCAAGCATTCCCAAAGACAGGTTCTTGAAAACGGATTTGGTATCGCCTATGATCAAGCCTGATTCTAGAGGTACTATTTTTCTGGAGTCCAAGAAAGACATGAAGGCTCGTGGCCTGGCGTCACCTGATGCTGCTGATGCAATTTGCGTGACTTTTGCCTTTCCTGTGGCGCATCGAGAGTACAATTCTAGAGAAACAACCCGCACATATTCTGATCGTGGGGCCGTAGCAACTTCTTGGATGGGGTCTTAACATGGCAAATACCAAGCCGATTGGCGTCGCATACGAAGACCAGAACATTATCGGCGCGGATATTGTCAAGGCTAAAGACATTTCCACCACAGGCACGATTGGTTATGCCGCTGGTGCATACGACACCGTAACGCAGCAGAACAACAAAACGACCGGCGTAACGATCAATACGCCGTCGGGCCAGATCATCACGGCTAACGCTCAACTTGCGCCAAGCGCAAACGCTGTGTTTGTGGTCACTTGCAGCACTGTCAGCACCAAAGATGTCGTGGTAATCAGCGTAGCCTCAGGCGGCACGGTCGGCGCCTACAACGTGTTTATCGCCGCAGTTGCGGATGGCTCGTTTACTGTAGTCATTAAAAATATTACAAACAACGCCTATTCTGAAGCGTTGCATTTAAATTACGCCATATTCCACACAGCCACTTAAAAGACTGGTATGCCACTCGTCAAATCCAAATCCCCCGAAGCCTTTCGCAAGAACGTAGCCGCTGAAGTCAAAGCCGGTAAGCCGGTTGCTCAAAGTGTGGCAATTGCTTATTCAGTTAAGCGTCAGGCAGAGAAGAAGCCTGCTGCAAAGCGTTCCAAATAGGCCGCATGCGTTCTTCCAATTCAATTTTTTGGTGCGCGGCATTTGATAGCACAGCTAAATTTTCTAGCCGGTTATCATGCGAATCACCATTGATGTGATGAACATGCTCCCACGAAGCCAACTTTCTACCCAAATGTTGTTCCATAACGTACCTATGGACACGTACTTGTTTCCCATTTACAGTCATGGTTTTGTAAGTGTGAGCCGGTTTGCCGGTAGGGCGAAAACGAAGATGTGCAAATTGCTCCAAATGCTCTTTTGCCAAGCAAGAGCGCGAACAGTATTTTGCGATGTCTTTTCTGTATGTAGGAACTCTAAAAGGTTCGTTACATACGGCGCAAGTCAGAATAGCGCCAGTTCGGTCACGTTTTTTCATACACAATAGCCTTATACGTTGCTATTGCCTATTATACAGGAGTAAAAATGAAAGTCACTACCGCTGCCCGTAAAGCCATGCCCAAGTCTGAGTTTGGTATGCCAGGTTCTCGCTCGTATCCAATGCCCGATAAAGCCCATGCTGTTAATGCCAAGGCACGCGCTACTCAGCAAGTGAAAGCTGGCAATCTGTCGGAATCGTCTAAGGCTAAGATTGACGCCAAGGCCAACAAGATTATCAAGAAAAAATGATTCCAAAAGCCCTGCAAAACTGCCTGATTATGGAGCGTGATGTTGAAACTCACGCTACCTTCGTTCTTACATTAACTGAGAAAATGCCGACAGGTGTGATACTATCCGCTGGCCCTGACTGTAAAGAACTCAAAGTTGGGGATCGCGTATACTTCGATGTAGGGCAAGAATTTACGCATAATGGCAAAGAATATGTGCTTATGCGCGAACCTCACGTTTTAGGGGTCTTTAATGGCTGATCCAACTGGAATAGTCGCCGCAGCTAACGTAGCTGCCGGTGGCAAACCACTAAAAAGCGACTCAGATATTCTGACCGTTGCGCGTGCCCGTCTGGATATGGCCGTATCGGCACTGGCCGAGTCCCGCGAGGATGAGATTGATGACTTGCGTTTCTACGCTGGCTCGCCCGACAACCACTGGCAGTGGCCTGCTGACGTACTCGCCACCCGTGGCGCGGTCCAAGGGCAGACCATCAACGCCCGTCCAACGCTGACCATCAACAAACTGCCCCAGCATGTGCGCCAAGTCACCAACGACATGCGCCAAAATCGCCCCGGGGCCAAGGTCATTCCTGTTGATGACAACGCCGATGTGGAAGTGGCAGACATTTTCAACGGCATGATCCGGCACATTGAGTACATTTCGGACGCCGATGTGGCCTATGACACCGCCTGCGAGAATCAAGTGTCCTACGGCGAGGGTTACATCACCCTGATGACCGAGTATTGTGACGAAAACACGTTCGATCAGGACATCAAGATTGGCCGTGTGCGTAACAGTTTCTCGGTCTACATGGACCCCCTGATTCAAGACCCCACTGGCGCGGATGCCAAGTGGTGTTTTATCACCGAAGACCTGACAAAAGCAGAATATGAGCGTCAATACCCCGACGCAGCGCCTATTTCCACGCTTCAGTCGCTTGGCGTGGGCGAT
>Ga0213920_1001081_pt1 | contig 16421 bp, 25 predicted proteins | sample McNCre1117MG_FD_161054 | JGI IMG/M metagenome (GOLD analysis project Ga0213920, IMG submission 161054) | Freshwater microbial communities from McNutts Creek, Athens, Georgia, United States - 11-17 MG | ecosystem: Environmental > Aquatic > Freshwater > Creek | place: USA: Georgia | collected...
TGTACTCTGTCGCTGCAAAAAAAGCCCCTCTGAGCGCGAACCTTTCGAGCTATTGCATCTACGACACGCACTTACAAGATTGTCCTGTGATATGGGGTCGCCGCCCTTGGCTATTGGTATCACATGATCCACAGTTGTAGCATCTTGTCCACAATACCTGCATGTCCATTCATCCCTAGCCAATACCTGTAGGCGCACACGTTTGTAATCCCTTGACAATCGAGGATCACCACGACGACTACTCAATGCCAACCTACTCTCTGCCAATGGCGTAGTGCATTACATGCATTGCCATTGTATCTATGGTTAATATATTTAATACCATAGTCTATCTGTCTATTAGCTGTAAGTCCTGCTATTAAGGCGTTCTTTAATTGTGGTATTCCATAGGTGTGGTACTTACCATTGAGGTTGCCTACAGCTGTTGGATCGAAAGCAGATTCTTTACCATATAAAGTAATTAAACACTTAGCCTGAGAATCCGGTAAAAGCAGCTTTATATAATGCTTTGGTTTAATGGCATCTATTGAGCCCGATGATGCATGACTCATGGGCAAGCATAGAAGTATCCCGATAACGATGGCTACCGAGCAAGCTACGCGCCGGCGGCTTGCTCTGAGCCCTTGATGGGCTCTAGCCCAGAGTGTACCAGCCTTGTCAAGCATGTGGATAACTCCCGCGTTGATTGACTTTTTACCGCGTGTTATCCACAGGTGTGTATAACTATTTATCTGTTGAATAGAATCCTGAGCCCTTAAAATGCGCTGGAACAGAGCTGTAAATCTTGCGCATACTTGACCCGCAGAACGGGCAATCGACGTCATGTGGTTCATTTATTTTTAACTCCTTGTCATAGCGAGCATTAGCCTCGCATAACTCGTTGTCGCACTCGAACTCATAGATCGGCATCTATAGTCACTTTCATCTGTCCATTATTGAGCCATATCCAAGATGACCAGTAAAGACATACGGCGCAAAGCCTTTCAAAATATCTAACGCAATATGCGTCTGATACATAATCGTCTCGATTGGTCTCAAAGGTTTGAGTAGCTGGGCTCTTGCATTTAGCACACTTGGTATTTTGCTTGCCCCATTGTTTCATCTGTGGCATTAGTCGCACGTCCTGCATGGCACATTTACCAACTTCCACGATCCACAGTTTGTGCATCTTTCAGGTTCTAATTGTACCGAATCAGTTTGTATATCTTCATAAAGTGGAAGAAGTAGTTGCACCAAGTCACCAAATCGCATGAAAGCAAGATACTTGGAAGCATCTTCACCCTGTCCGTTCATACGACACACCACGAACGGTAGCTCTTTACCACCTGCCCGCTTGGTTGCTTGGCGCAACCACTCCAACGGCTGAAAGGACGCACGAGCTTTAACTTCAACATCGAACGGGACGTTGAGTATGTCCTTTCCTGCCCCACGACCGACGCTTGCGCTTCTCCACCATTGCGAGAGGTAGGCTGCAACGACTCGCTCAGTACGCAAGCCTCGATCCTTTCTGTGTCGTGTCATGCACGACCAGCAGAATTAACTGTGCCACAGGCTTCGCAAGTCCACTCATGTTTCAAGTATCGCTGGCGAATCTGCATTGCATTAGGAAACTTATTGCACATCTGGCATATCAGTTTGTAGCCAAGTTCTTCGAGCAGCTTTGCGTTCTCTCGCAGATTGGCTTCTTGTTCCTCGTTAGGAAATGACTCCCATTCACCATCTTGGTTAAGGAATTGAATATGTCCCATTAGGAATCACGCCTTCCCCACTTGCCATCTGATTTAATCTCATACCAGATTGGCTCACAGCGTTCTGCTTCTCCTAGAATCTGACCTACGCAACGCCAATGACCCCATTGCTTACCGGCTTTGCTCGTTCCAGTCTTCCATACACGCGCACCATGAATACAACTCTCGTCTGGTTGAGTGCCACCAAGGACAGCCTTGACCGTCTCGACTGCTGTCTCCAAAGTTTGAACTGGTGCTGCTTCCCATTGAGTCCATGGATCATCTGCCTTTGCTACTGGAACATATTGCTCTGCTGTCTGTGCCATCTTTGCTTTAACATCTGCAATCTGAGTGACTACAGCTTCTTTTGCTGCAACCTTCTTCATTTCCTCACGGCTGGCACGCTTACCCTTTGTAGCATATCCAGCGTTCGCAAGAGCGCGACCGATAGCAGACGTTTCACAATTCTCAAGAGCCGAAGTTGCATTAACCCCACGACCTTGGACAGTTTCTTCCGCGAGCCCTGTAGTCCATGGGCGCGCATCAGCTTCCGTGCGATAGATAGACGCCTCGACGATAAAGCGGCTAGCAGTAGCCTCAATAATCTTTGTGTGAATCTGGCCATCTGGGTGATCCTTCCAATACTTGATTAAGCGTTCTTCAACCGTCTCGTAATCATCTAGGTTAAACATAAAGTTCATTCTCCTCGGTGTGTAATTGTCCGGCTATTGCGACGTATGCCGCGAGGTCGATGTAAGTGTCTGACTTAGCAGTTTCCATGCTTCTTGCGATTTTGACCAATGCCATACACATTGCCACCTGATAATCGTTAATTGGCATTTCGAGGTATGAACTCCAGAGTGCGGCTGTTCGCTGCATATTGTCGCTAGGGTGACCGTAATCAAGTCCTCGGTCTTGGATAGTAGCTCTCGCTTCGTTGAGGTAGTCACGGGCGTTCATCGGCTAACCTTGAACTGTTGCTCGAGCTTCTCATAATGCTTGCGTACTGCCTTGCGCCCAGCGACATATCCGTTTGCATAACCGGAACGATTGCCTAGCCAGAAAGCAAAGCAGATCATTGCAAAGGCGATGATTTGTCCTATTGTCATTTTAAGCCCTTCTGTATCCGTATCTCGGGTACGGCAGAAGTATTACATCAGCTGAAGCCGACAGAAGCCACGTTTAGATAACGACACGATAACGATTTCATCCACAGACTCATCGCCAAAATCGGGTCTAGCGAACCCTTCCATAGACCTTGCCATTCACGATAAAAGTGCCGTTCTTCTCGATGTAGATTAGGTCTGTTTGGACATTCTTGCCCTTGACATACATGATGGCAAAAGCTTGTTGCCAATTCATTACCCCGTGGGTGTAACTGGCTCTACGCGTATCCATTAAATGCCCACATTCAATACCATGCAGAATACGCCCTATACGACCCCCAGAAGCCTCTGTGAACGATGAACGCCCTGCCCTGTGCGTGTGACCCGAAATTGTGTTTTTTCCCCGCCTACGAGCCCCCTCAAGGGCTGATAGACCCCCTTGTGGCTTGATAGGGGTATGGTCGCCGTGAACTGCTATCCAGTTAGGCGCAATATTCATCTCGTCCCTGTGGTGAGTAATGCCTAGTTCCTCAAACTTCAGGAATCGCTCAAAGCGAAGTTCAGGTAATGAACCTAATGCCGGAATCTTGCTACTGATTTGGTTATATAAACGATCCGTATGGTTGCTTCTTATGGTATCCGTGACCCCAAGTTCCCAAAGAATATCCACAGTCATATTGCGGTTATCGTCTAAGGTCTGGGCAAACCATTCAGCTTTGCCTTCACTCCATCGACCAAGTTCGGTCATATCCATTTCATCGCCCAAAGTGACGGTCTGGTCTGCTTTGAACGTCTTGCTAAATCTGATGATGTTGGACACGACGTGCGAGTCGTGTAGGGGAATCTGAAGATCGGGTATTACCAATATCTTCTTGATTGTCATTTAATCCTCGTCGTCGTCCTCATACGGGATATTGTCTATCCGGTTGGGTAGGTTAGGGATAATCCAGTCAGGGAATGTGTCACGATCACCAAGAATCCAAAAAGCATGAGTCTCTGAGAACCCTGCCTTGCGCAAAGCCTTGTAATACTCATTCAACGCAATTGCATAAGCGTCTAAAGCGTTGTATGTCTCAAGGTCTATGACCGGACGTTTCCTTGCCATGAGATAAGTGTTACTTACCTAACATCTCGATTATGGTATCGACACGCGTTTCAAGGCGATTGACTTGACCCTCGACTCTTGAAATCTGGTCTTTCATCGAGCTTCCAGAATTGGGTTTCAATTCACTTAAGTAATGCTTAATCATGAATTGTGTATATGTAGCCATACCACCAAGAATAGTGACAACAGCCACAGCCCAAGCAGCGTAATCACCGGCACTCATAGGATTGTAGTCATGGTGTAAAGGGTCGATGAAGTTGCAGCGACCGCCCACAGTTCATCATTGGTAGTTAATGTGACAGTCATACTCTGTCCATTATCAAGCTTAAAGCCTGTTGAGGTTGTGACGTTTGCGCCATCCAGATAGACAGCACCAGCAGCACAATGCAGATGTATTTCCATAGGTGCGCCATTGGTCTTAGCCAGAAGCGTTGGTGTCGAATTGACCGATACTTGAGCAGATGATGGCATCGCTTACTTCTTTGGTGTTGCGTAGCCGAACACCCCAGCAAGTATAGCCCAAAGGATTGAGCGGTAATCAGCTGCAAAGTTTGATGCAGCCCAAGCAGAGAGAAACGCTCCTGCTGTAAGTATTGCCGGATTCTTCATGTTCATGCTTTTCCACCTATCATCGGAATCTGAAAGAACGAATTGTCAATATCGCCCGCCTTGGTAAATGAGACATGGCAATGATGATTGTGCTTATTAGCCCCGTCATAAGTACGCCAACGCCAAGCCTTCTTAGGCGACGCGATTCTTCCATCGAAGATGACATAAGCGATTCTCTTATCGCCAGCTCTAGCACAGAGTCGTATCTGATCTGCAAGATCGGGCATGAGGTCGGGCTTTGCCTTACCAGATAAATCCCTGTCAATATCAATCGCTCGGACGATACCCTGTTCATCAGGATTGTGGTCAGAAGGACGTGCTTGATGACGGACGTCGCCAATCCAGCCGTCTGAGGTTCGATCTCTATCTGGGTAACTATCATCGACCTGCAGCCTAAGTTGTTGCCCTGCCCTACATAATCTCGGAGATTGCGTCACAGGCAGAACACTCCCATCGTTTTTTGTCATTCAATAAAAGTTCGTCATGCCCACAGTTAGGCATTGGAGCAATAAAAGCGTCATCGATTGGATCGTATGTATAGCCAATTCCTGCATAGTTATAGCGAATGTTTCCATTATAGGAAGTACGCACACAACGCTGACCGCGGAAATCTGCATACCATTCTTCAGGTGTTAAGCCGTCAATAGTTTCAGTTTCATCTTTACCGACAATAACTTCGGTGACAATATTAGAATCGTCTAAGAACGCATAATGAGCCATTAGATTGTTATGCTCCCTGTTCCCGCTGTGAACTTGTAAATCTTGTAACCGCCTGTGGTTGTAAATGTATAAGTCAATCCACCGCCGATTGAGGCTAAGTCTCCAAAAGTATCTGGGTAACGAATAATAACTACACCAGAACCACCAGAACCAGCTGTGTTAAATGTGTTGGAGTTAGCAACACCACCACCGCCACCACCACCGCCTGTGTTGGCTGTTCCGTTACCACCAGCAGTTACTACAGGAGAGCCACCACCAAGTGCGTTAGCGCCTGCACCACCACCGCCAGAACCACCAGTACCGCCTGTGTATTGAGTAGCGACAGGTGATTGTGCACCGCCACCGCCACCGCCTGCGTAAGTTACTGCTGAACCAGAATAAGAGTTTGATGTTCCTACGCCACCTGCGTAGCCGTTTGTGCCATCTGCGAAAGAATCATTATTAGTAGAAGTACCTGCCGCGCTAGCACCACCACCGCCTGCTCCGCCACGGCTTTGGTTTCCTGCTCCGCCTGCGTTACCTTGACCAGAGGTAGCTGAACCACCCACGTTTGTTGATGATCCCGCAAAGTTGTAAACAGAACCCCCGCCAGAACCACCAGTGCCGCCTAGACCGTTAGAACTGTCTCGCTGGTTAGCACCACGTCCACCGCCAGTCGAAGTGATAGTAGAAAACACTGAATCGCTACCAATAGTGCCGGGATTGTTATTTGACCCAGAGTTATTTCCACCAGCACCACCGCCACCAACTGTGACTGTGTATGAATTGCCAGCGGTTACAGCAAAGCCTGATGCAGTTCTAAATCCACCTGCACCACCACCTGAACCTGCGACGGAAGCACCACCGCCACCGCCACCGCCACCACCTGCGACAACAAGGTAATCAACTGCTGTAAGAGCTGCTGCTGTTGCCTTGCTAAATAATCCTGCTGTAATTGCGCCAATCATTATGCGACTGCACCTGCGACATACCAAGTATCTGTTGCAGTCTTAATGCAAACCGCTGTCTTGTATTGTGCCAAAGTCGGTGCCGCTGCTGTTGCACCTGCTGAAAGGACTGTAGTCGTTCCAGAAGTAACTGCGCTGATTGTGCAAGTACCTGCGCCCTTGTTAAGAATAGTGATTGCCGTGCCTACTGGGAACGCTACTGAGGCATTTGTAGGGATTTTGAAGGCAATGGCTGTCGCCTTGTTCATTGGCTGTAGGACTTGATACTGATCGTTGAGAACGGCTGTGTAGTCGGTCGTCGCGTCAGCGTTCACCGTGAAGGCTACAAGGGAGTTCATCGTGGTCGAAGTAAGGACGTCTCCGGTCGCTGTTGGAAAGCCTGTTGGTGCCATAATTTATCTCCTAGTAACCTAAAGTGTTAGTGCCGATTATACCGTAATAGCTCGAACCCACGATGAAAGCATCAGCGATAGGCTCGAGAGTCGTAATTGTTGCCATCATCTTATTTGGGGTGATGTCCCAGTTGATTCCTTGATATTGCAGATTCTTGACAATAGTTGAGCCATCAGGCTGGACGTTGGTAATGAGCAGATTGTCAAAATAATCAAGCCCAATCATTGTGTCTGTTGGTACTGCTGGATCAAGTAAATCCACCACCATCTCGTCAATCCGGATAGTTGTCTCTTGGCGAGTAGCGACATACTCGAGAGCAATGTTACTGACGATGGTATCTGTCTCAGCTACAAGGTCAGTCTGGGTAATGCTGTGAGGAAAGTATTTGTTGATTGAAGCCGTGTTTGAAGCGGTCTGAGTAGTGCCACCTACTCGAGCAAAATTGGCTTGGTTGATGATGAGTTTATCATCAAAGGAGAACTTGAGATTGCGGTATGGGATGCCGCCAGTCTGGTTAAACGCTACTGGTGCTTTGGATAATGAGTTAAATACGTCTGTGCGATTCTTAAATACAGCTGTGCCTGACCCGTTCATATAGAACGCGCCTGTTTCAGAAACTTCAGCGTTCTTGAGAGCTGCTAAAGAAGTGCGGGAAGTTCCGGGGTCTGCAATACAGGTATTGAGTCCGGTCGAGATAGTTCTCATTGAGGAAGGGAAAGAGACTTGATCCAAGATTGAAGAAACTCGAGCAGAGGTGGTCTGTCCTGCCACGCCGCCAGTAACCGTAGTGATGTTAGCCATCTGAAAGAGACGGAAACCATCTGTGCAGGTTATATCAACATACGCTGTGTCCTGATTTACCGGATATGTGTACTTGTAGTCTGTAATGTAGCCAGAGAATAAATATTTCTGTGTAGTCGATGTTGTAGCTGATACGCGAATCTTGCGTAGAGGCGCAAGATAGCCATAGTAAGGTGATGAAGTATTTTGCGGGTTAAAGTATGAGTTAGGGTCTAATACTCGAACTACGCAGTTGCCAGCTTCATAAGTGTCACGCTGGATATTGCGACCTCGAGTAATACTGATGTGATAGACGTTTGGAGTAAGGTCAATGATTGGTTCTGGAAGGCTGGAAGTTCCGAGAGTGTTTGTTCCAAGGATGCCGTATTTAGGGTCGCCAATAACGAACCCGTTATATCCAAAGGTAGCCCCCGCCGAGTAGTCGAAGGAAACCGATATGGCGGCTGGTAATGCCATTACCCGAACATACCTGCGATTCTGCCAATTTGGCTTGGTGATCCTGAAAGGCTTGCAAGTTGTGTGCCGTTCTGAATCTGTGCGATAAGTTCTTGCTCCTTGATGACTGAGCCTTGAACTGTCACGTTAATGATAGCCGGTGGGTTGTTGTTGGCATTAGGGTTGTAATTCAATCCAGTCTTAGGATTGTAAGTAATCATATTGTCGGAAGGATAACTTGGCACGTTTGTATCTGGAATTGTTGGTGAAACCTGTGTATTACCATTTGGCTGCGCTTGTCCAAAAGGTGTTCCAGTAGCAATAGAAGCGGCTTTGCCAGCTAAGTAAGAAAGATAAGCGTCAAGGTATTGGAAAGGGTTGCGGGCGTCTGGAAGAGCTGCCAAGAACTTTGCAAGGTTGCCTGATGAATCCTGAGCCGCAAGAATTTGGTCTGTCAGTTTCTTGGCTACTTCCACGTTGCCGTTTAGAAGGGCTAGTTGGGCTTCTACGCGCAGTTTTTCATCTTCGGATAGTTTGCCTTTCAAGGCGGCAACCAACTGAATCTGCTCGAGATCGAATACTGTGCCAGCCTTCTTGAGAGCTGCTTGCTTCTTTTGTTCAGCTGTAAGTGCTTTTGAAGCTTTGACTTGCTTGGCTTGAAGAGCGGCTAATTCTTTGGCGCGCTTTGCAGCTGCGGCTTCTGCTTCTTTTTGCTGTTTAACGCGGGCATAAGTCCCAGCCGGAGAAGATGAACGTCCTGCCGGCATTTTATTGGCATTATCACGCAACCCAAATGGATCAGGATAATTGTCATGTATTTTTTTAGTCGTTGAATCTATTTTTTGATATAACCTAGTAAGTGCGCCAATGGCACCGCCTACGGCAGAGGTAATCCCGTTAATAGCTTTCGCAATATTGTCAATAGTTTTAGCTGCATCGCTGGCGGTTGTCCCATTACTCATTTTTGCAAAAGCATCAACAAGTCCTTTTCCTATAGTCTCTTTGGCATTATCCGCAGCAACATTGAGAACATCAAGTTTGTATGAAGTAGTGGTTAAATAAGCGTCGGCTGCGCCAGCAGATTTAGCCAGCATGATTCCAAGAACTTCATTGAACGACTTAGACTTGAGTTCTGCTTGGGTAAGTCCGGTATTGTATTTTTTAAGTCCTCGAGTAATGCCGACGTAGCCATTCGCTAAATCCTGCGAGACTGTGGCTAGGTCAATGCCACTAGCGCGGCTTATCTGAATGGCGTTGTTAAGCAGTTCTTGAGACTTGGTAAGTGATCCAGTAGTGGTCAATAAAGCTTGCATTGCTGGGCGCAATACGTCATCGACAATTCCGGAAGTCTTTTCAAGATTTTGAATAAAGTCTGTGACGCGAGTTTGTGAGAATGAAAGTCCAAGGTTATCGACTGCGGTCGCCAGACGTGCAGCTGCTGCTTCATCTTGAGCAAAAGCCTTGACCGATGCTTTGCCAAAAGCGTAAAGCTTCTGAGCAGCAAAGACGCCAGCAATTTGCTTGCCAAGTTTGCCAACTGCACGATCTAAACCGGAAACGGCTTGGTCGGCTTCTTTGAACGCCTTTTTGCCACGGAACTCGGCGGCTAAGTCAATCCGTAAATCTGCCATCAGACCTTATCCTTCATTGAATCAAACTTGCTCTTGGCTTTGAAAATTGCTTTAACTACGCCATCTTGCGCTTTGCCTCGATCTTCTTCAAAGGCTCTGAAGATTGCACGACCTTGCATCTTTTGCTTGTCGCCCTTAATTTCGCCACCAAGTCGAGGTGAGAAGTTTCCGGTAAGTCCAGACTTGCGTCCGGCAGTTTCATAAATAGCACCAGCAGCCGACTTGTTAAAGATAGAAACTAGAGCTGAAAATCCTTGACGATTAACACGGCTTGGGGTTGATTTATATGTAATGCCTTTACGGGCAACCGCAGCATCGTATCCGACTCGCGCCCATTTTCCTCGAGCATTGGCAATTAACCAACCACTAATAATTTGTTCATTGTTAGGAATATAGCCACGGGCTTGCTTGACGACTGGCTTGAGAAATGATGAGATTTCCTTGCTAGTTTCTTTGGCTAGGGTGGGTTCAACTACCGCTAATGCTTTACGAAGAGCGACCGCGCCTTGAAGCTTTACTGGCATCGTTCCTCGCTTTCGCTATGTCCTTTAAGAACTGGACGTGATATTTAAATACCATCGGCGGTAGTTCGACGATGGAGTTGAACGGAACTCCAAACTCGTAACTCAGATGAGTCGCAAGATAGGTGACGGAGTTCCGATCTACTCTAAAGGGTCAGATTCTAGAACCTCAACTGACTTGAGAGTTTCTAAGAACGCTTCCCCGAAAGGTTTGACCGTTACACCTGAACGGCGGATTGCTTCCCAGCACAACCAGTAAATATCTGACTGTTTTTGGTCTTCTAGTAGAGCTTTGTGAAAGCCCTTCTTGGCGTATTGCTCAAACGCGAACTCAATCAACGGTGTGATTTCATAATCAGTCGTTGTATTGTCTGTCGTTGTAACCCTTAGCTTTGCCATTTTAGCCCCTTTGTTGGTTTCTTAGAATGTACCTGATGTTGATATAGCGACTGTACCAGAGACGTTCCAAGTTACTGACTGGGTTGAGAGATCACCGGTTGCGCCGTTGATGTCGGTTGTGCCGTTAATCAAGCAAGTCATTGTGTAAAGAGGGTTTGTCGCTGATACTGCTGTTCCCTTGTTCTGAAGGAGAACGACTGTGACGTTTGTTCCCCATGCAGCTTGGAGAGTCGCTAGAACTGACGCTGCAGCTGTGTCATTGAGGAAGTCGAGGGTGATTGAAGATGCTTCAAGTCCCTTGATGAACTTGTGTCCTGAATCGCCCATTGCTGTTACTTCGAGTTCATCGAAGTTGCGGTTCAAAGTAATGTTATTAACGTGGTCGCTGAGATCGACTGAATTGACCTTAACGCCTACGCCATTGTTTAGAAATACTGCCATTTAGGTTATTCCTCGTCTTTCTTGGACTTTGTTGCTGGCTTTTCGACCTGACCGATTTTGGTCAGGAAGTCTTTTTGTTCTTTTTCCCACTCTGACATATCTGTCATGGTTTAGCTCCAACTCGTTACTAGTGATATTGCCATCTCACAGCTCAGGAGATCACCTGACGCTACTGAGAGAACTTGAGGCTGGGATACTGTTCCCACGTTATAGGCAATGGTGTCGTTCTCTGTTGCAGTAAAGAGCGCGTTGAACATTGTGACAACCGCGCCTTCGATGCCTTGAAGATTGCCTTGATTATCGAATAAAGGTACTGTAATAAGAAGTTTGAAATTGGCTGTTGGCCCTACAGAAGCCCATGAATCATTAGAAGGCTCAAGGTATGGATCATCAGGAATGATGACTACAGAGTTAGCCTGAATGGTCGCTGGTGGGTAGGCAAAGACTTGGTAAGTTGTATTCGCTGTTAGTGCAGTCGCAAGCGTCTGACGTAAAGTAGATACTGCTGGGACAGTCACTAGCCAACCATCGCCCTTGGGTTCATGTAAGGCGCAATAAGACCGCGTACCTTTGCGAGCATGGTGTTGCCGAGACGATAAGGTGATGGAGTTACACCATCGACTGAAACACCACCGGAAGATGGTGCTTGACGTGCTTGCCATACGTCCACAGCGAGCATCAAAGCTGCTTGGTTGATTGCTGGGGTTGCTGCATAACCAGTTGTCTTGGTGTCTGCGCCTGTGGCTGTGCCATAAGGCACGATAAGTTGATAATTCTGATTCGCTTCAGCTGTAGTCCATTGAAGCATTGAGTATCCGCGAGGGAATGAATAATAGTTATATGGGAAGTAGTAAGTGAAAAATGGAAATGTGCCAGAACCCTGTGACCACGGATATGTAGCTGTGATGGTGTGAGTTCCGTTGATGTTTGAACCGCATCCTGCGAAAGTTACTGATTGCCCTGCTGTGAAATCGACTGGTGCTGAAAGCACGACAGTTGCCACGCCGCTTTGAATTGTTGATCCGATTACCGGAATGGAGTTGAACCAAAGATATTGGTTAAGAATGTCCTGCGCCGTTTGGCAAGCCGACTCTAAGTCAGCATCAGAATATAAATTGCCAACGCCAAGGACAGATTTCAACTGTGCGACTGTGACGTATGTTGCTGCCATTTATATTCCTTTCTAAAGACCGAACGGGCGGGGAAGGGCTCTGCCCCGCCCGTCGGCGTACTTAGTTACCTCTTGCTTATGTGAGGTTGAAGCGACGAACGCCAGCTGGGATAAGAACCTTACCTGCTGCGTATCCGTAGATTGCTGTCTGAACTGACATTGAGTTCACGACATTGACTGAGAAGAACGCTTCTGGAGATTCCATCCAGAGAACTGTCTCAGGAGCGATGATAAATGCTGATTCATCGACGAGGTTTGCTGTTACGTTCTTATCAACGTAGAGATCGAGTCCGAGGACTGTTCCCTTGATAGAACCTGGCTTTGAATCGCCAGCGTTGTTCCATGGGTTGTAAGCGTTGTAGATAGGGCGACCTGTTGTATCGGTGTATCCGAGAAGTGCGCTCCACCAATCGGTGTTAGCAACAAGGTTCTGTGCGAAGTATGAAGAACCCTTGTATGCAGCAGGAGCTTCTGTTGAAACGTAAGAGATGAGTCCTGCGCTTGTTGCAGCTGTCGCTGTTGCTTGTGTTCCCTGTGCCGACAAGATTGCGATAAGTGCAGCGTCAGTTGCCTGAAGGTAAGCGCGCTCCAACTGAATTGCAAGCTGGTCGAAGAAGATTGGGTCTGAACGCTCCATGAGTTCAAGTGAGATTGTTTGCTGTCCAGCATACTTGCTTACTGAAACTGATGTATAAGCGGAAGTCATACCTGTATCTGATGGTGCTGCTGATTCAGCTGTTGAAGCAACTGTTGGCGCAACTGATGATCCGCCACCTGCTGAAGTAACAAGTGTTGGAATGTTGATTGTCATACCGTTAGCAGGAAGTGCTGCCTTTGACACAGCGTCAATCGCTGGGCGACCAAAGTTTGTGTTAGATACGAAGTTTGAGAGGTACTGAATTGGTGAGAAAGCAGGGTTTGTTGAGAATGAATCTGCTGCTGCTGTCACACGGTCTTCAGCTGCTGCAACCCACTGACGTGATTGGTCATCGCCAAGTGCTGCCTTTACTTTGTGTTCTGTGTAGCGACCCATAGAGGTAATTCCATGGCGAACGCGTGTTGTACCATCACCGTAATAGCCTGTTGAAGCCTTGATGATTGGGCGTGAGGCTTCTGCTGTTGCTGCTGCCTCAGTTGTTGCGGGAGTTGTATCTTCTGACACAGCTGCCTCACTTTCTGTTTGGGTTTCGATTTGTTCTAAAGCTTTTTCAATTTTCTGAGTTTCCTCAAGAACTTTGACTGCTTCAGAAATCTTTGCGATCTGCTCATCTTCAATCTGTTCGATTGCCATTTCAGCAGCATCATCTTCTGATTCTTGCGCCACGACTTCGAGTACGCGCGCTTCTGAGAACGCCGGCGATTCGACAAGGCTGACCTCTTTAAGCAAAGCGGCTGTCACAACAAGAGTGCCATCCTTCTGCTCGCGGGATGCGATAACTTCGACACCTACTGAAAGACCGTCAATGAGTCCTTCTGATGCCATGAGAAGATAGTCGGTTGCCTTAGAAGCGGCAGAGAGCTTAAATACGCCGTCGATGCCGATTGAGGTTTCCTTGAATGACTGTGCGCGACCGATTGGATCGTTGGTGTTGTGCTGTGCAAGCAATTTAATCTTTGACGCAGCAGGAATCTGGATTGAGCCGCGCTCGAAAATCACGCGACCTACTGAGGTGTTACCGACAGAGCCGAAAGGCACAATCTGTCCGGCAATAATGCGACGCTGCGCATCAGAAGCCTCGATTGGGCTACTGAACGTCAGGTGTGTCAGCTTCTTGGCTTCCATCTGGGGTTAGTCCTTCCATCTCTTTTGCTTGGTTTAAGTCAATAAGTTTGAGGGTTAAAAGTTTTTCTGTTACAGCGAGGCGGTCTTGAGGGTTGGCGCGTAGGAAAGTTTCATCTACGGCGAAACGCACAACCTGACCGCGAGGAGTGAGATCATCAAGGGAAAGTCTGTCCTCGATGGCGTTGATAAATGGCGCAAGGGTATATGCCATAAACTCTTTGCGAGCATCTAGCACATTCTGATAAGTAGAAGAACGATTATGCTCCGCGTTAATCATGTGTGCTGGCACATTCATAGCGCGAGCAATCTGAGCAGCCATTTCCTCAATAGATTCGTTGTAAGTCATTTCAGCAGGTGAATAAGATGTTGGCACATACTCAAGCGTCGAAGTTAGGTATGCAGTCGAGCGATTTTGACGTGCCAACTTCCATGTGTTGAGCAATCCCTGAATCTGATTATCGGGAAGGTCTGCTCCCTTGTTAGAAATATAACCCGTTGGCTGGGGTGATGAAATACCAACTTGAGAAGCTTGTTCAGCTGCTACTGCGGCGTTAATAAGTCGCTGTGAACGAACCAAAAGTCCTTGGTCGAAAGCTTGGAATGTAACGAGTGAACCGACACCAGAATCTGGAACTTGCTTTCCGTTAATCATGTAATACTCGACTTCCTGAGTTAAAGGATCGAGTTTGGTTGAGACACGGTTATTCTGAACCCAAGAGAATGATGCAGGGCGACCGTCATCTGCATATACAGATTCGACACGCCAAAATGCTTGACCGTAGAAGATAAGAGAATCGACTGTCCAAGCGATTGTTACTGAACGAGGTGCGCGAGCATCCGGTTGGCGCACCCATGATGGCATCGGTAATTCTGATCCATCAGCTGATGAATATACTTCGAGAGGAATACCGGCAATAACGCCTTTAATAAGATTAAGACATTGGTTTACAGCTGGGACAGATACCGCAGCTTGACGGTCGATTGGTGAAGCCCAGTTATTCCAACCGCCAAAGTTTCCCATTGAATAGGAAGAACCAAAAGGGGCATCATAGACAGCAGGATTAACCTGCGCTGTTATTTCTTTTTTCTTGCCGAGCCCAAAGATTGCCATAGACGGCAATTATACACTACTAGCCAGCATAAATCATAGCAACTTGTTGAGGTTTCATCAACATTGTTGTAACCATTGCTGTAGCAATCGCTCCGGATATATCGCCGCCACTAGATCGCTTAATAATGCGCCATGATGAATCGTTCTGCTTTACGGCGCAGTTATTCATCTGTTGAATCCATATATCTTGCCCTTTGTGAACCAATCTGCCGTTATCAAGTGCATCTTTTAGATCCGTACAGGCTTGGTAAAACTGCATACCGGATATGTCCTGAGTTATGCAACCAGCATTGGCAAGGCGTTCTGCAATCGTCTGGGTGGCATACTTGTCGTAGCAGATTTGGCGTGGCAGGTATTTATCTGCCCAAGCCTTGATTTCGGCAGCTATTTTGAGATCATCGACTGAGACTTGGCTCTCCCACGTCTGCAAGATTCCAACTCCGATGCGACCGTCCGGCAATATCTGACCAGCAACCAAGCTCGCATTTCTGCGAGAAGGATTGACATCGAAAGCGAATACCGTGTAGCCGCCAACTGGAATCTCGAGAGTGCTATCAGAACAAGCCTCAATACTTCCGTATGTCCATGGCGACTGTAACGATGAAACCCATTGACAGAGCATTTCTGTCCGGGTATTTTCGATTGGAGAAGTAGCCACAGATTCCTCGAGTGTCTCTTCTGTAATCGTATAGCCAAGAGCAGGATTAGCTTGCGCCCAGCCTTTGCGATCGTAGATTCCGCAATGCGGTGCTGCGCTGTATTCATAGAAGCCAAAAGATTTCGGTGGGTTCTCAAGGGCTCGTTCTCTCATTCCGTTAAGGACTGTGCTAAACGCGTCTCCGGCGTTTGAAGTCAGCCATATATGTGCATTAGGTCTTGCTCTAGTGACTGGTGTTGCGGCTCGATAAGCTTCTTCCGACCATTCACGCAATTCATCGAGGAACAGGGCATCAGCTGTGCGACCACGCGATCCATCTCTTGTTGCAGCGACAATATCGAGTCTGCGCCCATCTTTCATCTCGATACATTCAGTTCCATTGGCATACCGGATTGCTTTTACCAATGCCATAAGGTTCTCATTGCTTTCAAAGACCTGAGCCACTTGCCGGAAAGTATCCAGAGCCATGGCGCGGTTAGAGGAAGCGATAATGACGTTCTTGGATTCCCACTTTAAGAGGTGAGCCAAGATGAGCATACGAGTTAGATGAGTCTTGCCATTCTGACGAGCAACGAGGATGAGGTTGGTTTTGCGTATCCAGTTGCCGTCTTTATCTACCGTGAGCGCATCGCGTAGGACATGTTCCTGCCATGGCATAAGCGGCATCTTAATGAGTTCAGCAAGGTCTAGAACATCCTGAAGCTTGTTAGCACCCTTGAGAGGTAAATTGGCAAGCCGTGGTTTTGTTGCCCCAACAAGCTTCTTTTTACGCGCTGCCATGACCGGTTCAAATCCCTATCGGTCTGGCCGTAAATGGTGTGTCCTCGGCTGGGATTGAGCGTGTTGGAGAGATATTGCCAGCA